>Ga0114963_10003869_pt1 | contig 10259 bp, 8 predicted proteins | sample C_131016_EF_Meta_FD_87019 | JGI IMG/M metagenome (GOLD analysis project Ga0114963, IMG submission 87019) | Freshwater microbial communities from Lake Croche, Canada to study carbon cycling - C_131016_EF_MetaG | ecosystem: Environmental > Aquatic > Freshwater > Lake | place: Lake Croche, Canada...
TCCAAACCCTGCACCATCGCCGCACGAACATCGTCCAGAATCGCTTGGCTGATGCGCTCAAAAGCATCTTGCGTGACATACGAAGAAGGGGTCGCTCCGGCCCAGGCCGAAGGCACCAAAGTCCATTGGTAACGGCGTGCTTCGTCCATAAAGCCCCCCACAGGGATGTTCACACCCGTGAGCAAATCGACCATGGCCTGGCCCCGCACAAAAGCAGGAAAGGCTTCACCGGTATTGAACGCCGCCCAGTCGGCCAGACTGGGGGCAAACGTGTTGGTCTCATGTTGGTAACCTGCGATCAAAATACGCGTCATGCGAGCGCCCTAGGGTTGTGTCAGTGAGCTGGATTCGGGTCAGAATGCCGCGGGTGCAGCATCAAACAATTTTTGGGTGTAGGCATGCTGAGGATGGGCGTAAAGGTCTACAGTGCGCCCTTCTTCGACCATGCGACCTTGGTGCATGACGATCACACGATCGCACAATTGAGCCGCCACCCGCAGGTCGTGCGTGATGAACAGCATCCCCAAACCGAACTCGGTCTGGATCTCGCGCAGCAGCGACAAAATCTGGGCTTGCACGCTCACGTCCAGCGCACTGACGGCCTCATCGGCGACCAGCACCTGGGGTTGGCAGGCCAGCGCCCGCGCAATAGCCAAGCGCTGCCTTTGACCGCCACTGAATTGAGAGGGGTAACGCGACAAGGCCTCGAGCGGCAAGCGCACTTTGTGCATCAGCGTTTGCGCCAATTGCAAGGCTTGGGTCTTGGGCATGCCAAAGTTCATGGCCCCTTCGATGATCGAGTCTCCCACCGTGCGGCGTGGGTTGAGCGAGCGGTTCGGGTCTTGGAAGACCACTTGCACCAAGCTGCGCAGCGGGCGCAGTTTGCCCTCAGGCAAATCGGCAATTTCATGTTCACCCCATTGAATGTGACCTTGCGTCGGGTCAATCAAGCGGATCAAGCACCGCGCAAACGTGGATTTTCCGGAACCGGACTCCCCCACAATGCCCACCGTTTCCCCTGCTCGAATCGCCACATGGGCATCTTGCAGTGCTTGGGTCTCACGGGCGCGGCCCATCCAATCGCGACTGATGTAGGTTTTACACACACCCTCACCCCTGAGCAACGCAGGCCCTTGAGGCTCTGGCCTTGCCGGTGGCGGGGTCATACCGGGCACTGCGGCCAACAACTGGCGGGTGTAATCCGCCTGCGGACGCTTGAGGACCTGCTCGCACGTGCCGGACTCCACCGCAAGACCTTGGTTCATCACCAGCACATCATCGGCAATTTCAGCCACCACACCCATGTCGTGCGTGATGAACAAGACCGCAACACCCTGCTCGGCTTGCAATTGATCAATCAGCTTCAAAATTTCTTTTTGGGTAGTGACATCCAGCGCTGTGGTGGGCTCATCGCAAATGAGCAAGACCGGCTTCAAAATCACGGCCATGGCAATCACGATGCGTTGCCGTTGGCCGCCACTGAGTTGGTGCGGAAAACTGCGCAATATCCGCTCGGGTTCAGGCAGGCGAACGCCTTCGAAGACGCGCAAAACTTCGGCTCGGCGTTTGTCTTTGGACCAGTCCGTGTGGGTGGCCAGCAATTCATCGACCTGGTCGCCACAACTCATCACCGGATTCAAAGCCGTCATTGGCTCTTGGAACACCATGCCCATCACACGCCCACGCAAATCTCGCAAACGGGAAGCGCTGGCGTCCAGCAAAGACTCGCCTTGCAAAAGAACTTGGCCATGATCAGGTTTCAATTCGCGGGCCAATAAACCCATGACGGTGGTAGCCATGACCGATTTGCCCGAGCCCGACTCGCCCACCACGCACAGCGTTTGACCGGGATAAATATCAAGGCTGACGCCTTGCACTGCATGTCTACGGTCACCGCCTGCCGGCAAGGCCACGGACAGATTTTGAATGGATAAAACGGGCGCTTGCATCATGCTCCCCGTCGCGCAAACTTGGGGTCCAGCACATCACGCAGGCCATCCCCCAACAAATTCACGGCCAAGACCGTGGGCACCAGGAAAAGCGCGGGGTACAACACATTGCCAGGGTACTGGCTGAACTGCACACGGCCTTCGGCCATGATGTTGCCCCAGGTCGGAATATCGGGCGGCAAGCCCAAGCCCAAGAAGCTCAAAATGGCCTCGGTCAACACCGCTGAAGCGGCTACAAATGTGCCTTGCACGATCAATGGCGCCATGGCATTGGGCAAAATATGCCGGAACAAAATCACAGGCGTTGGCGTGGCCAATGCGCGCGCGGCTTCCACAAAGGGCTCCTCTCGCAAGCTCAGTACCAGGGCGCGCACCAAGCGGGTGACGCGCGGCACTTCAGGAATGGCAATCGCCACCACCACGGTGGTGATCGTGGCGCCCAAGGCCGCCACCAAAGCGATGGCCAGCAAGATTGCAGGGATCGCCATCAGGCCGTCCATCACGCGCATCAAAACCGCATCGAGGCCGCGGAAATAGCCGGCCAACATGCCCAAACTGCCCCCCAAGACCAGAGACAGCACTGCGGTACACGAACCCACGAGCAAAGAAACGCGCGTGCCGTAAATCACCCGGCTGTACAAATCCCGACCAAAGCTGTCGGTGCCCAGCAAAAAGGTGTGCTGCACTGAAGTTCCGTCCAGCAAGGCAAACAGGCCCGATGCACCGGCGGCTTTGTTGATGAAATTAGAGTCCATCGCTGCAGGATCAACCGTGCCCAGAAATGGCGCCAAAGCCGCGACGAGCAACATCAGGCCCAGGACAGTCGCTCCAAAGCGCACCGAGCCGTTGGCCATTAAACCTTGTAGCGCATTCATCAGTAACGAATCCTCGGATCTAAAAACAAATAACTCAGATCCACCATCAAGTTGACCATCACATAGCTCACGGAGAACATCAGCACCAAACCTTGAATGACCGGAAAGTCGCGATTCAGGACCGCATCCACCGTCAGCGAACCCAGGCCGGGAATGGCGTAGACCGTTTCGGTGACCACCACGCCACCGATCAACAACGCAACGCCAATACCAATCACGGTAACAATGGGCACCGCCGCATTGGCCAGCGCATGGCGCAACAAAACCGCAGTCTCGGTCAGTCCTTTGGCCCGCGCGGTGCGGATGTAGTCTTCTGTCAAGGCTTCAGAGACGCTGGCACGCGTGACCCGGGCAATCAAGGCCACATAGACCATGGCCAAAGTCATCCACGGCAAAATCAATTGGCGCATCCAATCCCACAAGCCTGCACCAGAGGGCCCCAGCAGACTTTTGTAACCCTGCACGGGCAACCATTCCAGGCGGATGGAGAACAGGTAAATCAGCACATAGCCAATCACAAAAACAGGGATTGAAAACCCCGCCACAGAAAATCCGGAGAGCAGCCGGTCAAGCCAGCCACCCATACGCCAAGCGGCCAGTGTGCCCAAGGGAACGGCCAGCAACACGGCCAGTAGGACTGTACCCAAAGCCAGTGCCAGTGTGGGTTCAATGCGCTGAGCAATCAGTTCGGTAACCGGTTTGCTCAGGTAAAAAGAGTAGCCCAAATCGCCTTGCAGCACACGCCCCATCCAGATCCCATATTGAACGGGAATGGAACTGTCCAGGCCAAGCTGCGTCCTGATCTTGGCAATGTCATCGTTGGTGGCGTTGTTGCCGGCAATGGCCGCAGCCGGGTCGCCAGGAGCCAACCTCAAAATGAGGAAGACCACCAAGGACACGACCAGCAACACCGGCAGCACCGCTGCAATGCGGCGCAGCAGGAATGAAAGCATCTGTAAAACCTGGCGTCAGTTCTTTTTGATGTTCCACATCACAGGAATACCGGGTGTTTGCAAAAGTCCCGACACATTAGAACGAATCGCGGTAGGGCTCTGGTATTGACCCAATGGAGCGTGGGTAGCCGTTTCAAAGGCCACGCGCTGAATTTCGGTGGCAATTTTCTTTTTCTCTTTGGGATCGACGGTGCGCGCAAAACGGTTTTTCAAGTACTCGAGTCGCGGCTCATCTTGCCAGCCAAACCAGCCATTTTGCCCTTTGGCGTTGAACATTTGCACCGTCAAGGGGCTGGAGATGTCACCGGCCGTCCATGCGGTCAAAAATACACTCCAACCGCCATTGGCTGGCGCATCTTTTTTGGCGCGGCGGGCGAGCAAAGTGGCCCAGTCCATTTGCTGGAAATCGACCTTGAATCCTGCAGCTTCCAGTTGCTGCTTGGCTACCAAAGGCAGCTTGGCAATGGACGCCAAGTCCGTGGGGCGCATCAGTAAAACCGGCGTACCGTCATAGCCAGCTTCTTGCAGCATTTGCTTGGCTTTCACCGGATTGGCTATGCCCGTGAAGTAGCCGGTGTCTTCATCCCCATAAGCCGTTCCGCAGGGGTACATGCTGCGGCACAAACGACCCAGCTCAGGCACGCCGACCTGGGTGTTGATAAAGTCCTTTTGACCCATGGCCACCAGGGCCGCCTGGCGGATTTTGGGGTTGTTAAACGGGGCATGCAAGTGGTTGAATCGCATGATGAACTGCAGCCCAGCAGGCGAAAAGTCTTCGACCTTGATGCCTTCGGTTTTCTTGAGTGTTTCATATTGCTCAAAACTGGGTTGCTCGACCATGTCGACTTCGCCCGCCTTCAGTGCATTGAACTGGGTCTGAGGATCACGGATGATGACCCACTCGACGCGGTCAAAGTTCACAGGGCGGCCGCCGGCCACACCACTGGGGGCTTCGGTGCGCGATTTGTATTTGGCATTGCGGGTGTAGACCACCAAGGCACCCGGCTTGAATTCGTCCGCCTTGAACATAAACGGTCCGGAGCCAATATGCTCCTTGATTTGTTCCGTACCGGGGGTGGCTGCAATCCGCGCAGGCATGATGAACGGCACATTCGATGAGGCCTTGCCCAACGAGTCCAGCATGATGCCGCAAGGCTGGTTCAGCACGATTTTGAAAGTCTTCTCATCGGGCGTTTCAAAGCTGGCAATGAAGGTGGTCAAAATGCCGCCCATCGCATCGCGACTGGCCCATCGCTTGAGCGAGGCCACGACGTCGGTGCTGGTGACCGGTTTGCCATCATGGAACTCCAAGCCAGCGCGCAATTTGAATGTCCAGGTCAATTCGTCTTTGGACACTTGGTAGCTGTCGACCATTTGCGGCTTGATAGCGCCCTTGGCGTCTTCAGAGAACAGCGTGTCGTAAATCATGTACGCATGGTTACGCGTCACGTAGGCGGTGGTCCAGATCGGATCGAGCACCGTCAAATTGGCGTGCGGCACAAAGCGGAAAACTTTGTTGGCAGGGGTTTGCGCCATGACAGGCATGAGCAAACTCAAGCTGAGCACACTGGCGGCGGCTAAGAAGATACGTTTTTTCATTTCAATTCTCCAGTTCCAAACAATAACGTGACCATGATGACACTGCGCTGGGTCATCCGGTATCAGTCTTGCGCAAACTCCCTACGGGGTTTTCACCGATGACGCCAAAGCGCTTGCAAGACTCCATAATGTAAGCCTTTATCAGAACAAAAATTCATCATGGTCTACCCTGATATGTCCGCGGACGCGCTCTCGCACGCCATTCACACAAAGCAAGTGTCATGCCGCGAGGTCATGCACAAGACGCTGCAGCAAATTGCCCTTCACAACCCGCAAAGCAACGCCTTGGTCAGCCTCGCCAACGAGGATGAATTGCTCCTGCAGGCCGATGAACGCGACGCCCAACTGGCACGCAATGCGTCGATGGGCTGGATGCATGGCATGCCGCAAGCCATGAAGGATTTGTCCCATGTGGCCGGGTTTCGCACCAGTTTGGGCTCTCCTTTGATGCACAACTTTGTCGCACCCGAAGATGGGCTCATGGCCAGCCGTATGAAAGCTTCAGGCTGCATCGTGATCGGCAAAACCAACACGCCGGAGTTTGGTCTGGGATCACACACCTTCAACGAAGTTTTTGGTACCACCCGCAACGCTTGGAACCCCAGTAAAACCGCTGGTGGCAGCAGCGGCGGAGCGGCCGTTGCTTTGGCCCAGCGGATGTTGCCCGTGGCCGATGGCTCCGACTTCATGGGCAGCTTGCGCAACCCTGCCGGCTGGAACCATGTCTTTGGTCTTCGCCCCTCGCAAGGTCGCGTGCCTATGTGGCCTGCGCAGGACGTTTGGATTTCCCAGTTGGCCACGGAAGGCCCGATGGGCCGGAGCGTGAAAGATGTGGCCATGCTGCTGTCAGTGCAAGCCGGCTACCACCCGGCTTCGCCCTTGTCGATTGCGCAAGATGGCTCGGCATTCACCGCAGCGCTGGAGATCAACCCCACGGGGCAACGCATTGGCTGGCTCGGAGACCTCAAGGGCTACCTGCCCATGCAAACCGGCATTTTGGACACCGGCGCACAAGCCATGAAGTCTTTCGAATCGATGGGTTGCCATGTGGACGCCGCCGAACTGGGCATGGACCCCGCCAAGGTCTGGCAGGCTTGGCTGGTGTGGCGCCAAGCCTTGGTCGGGCCGCGCGTGGCGCCCTTCATGCTCAAGACTGAAAATCACCCTCAAGTCAAACCAGAAGCACGCTGGGAATATGAGCAATCCCTGCGGCTCACAGGCGCGCAGCTGACTGATGCCAGCGCCACACGATCACAGCTGTACCAACACCTGCTCAAGCTGTTTGAACGCTTTGATGTTCTGGCCCTGCCGGCAGCGCAGGTCTGGCCTTTTGATGTGACCGAGCGTTGGCCAAGTCAGATCAATGACACCCCCTTGGACACCTACCACCGCTGGATGGAGGTGGTGCTTTACGCCACGTTTGCTGGCCTGCCCTGCATCAGCGTCCCCGCCGGTTTTAGCCACGACGGCCCGACACAAGGCTTGCCCATGGGCCTGCAATTGATCGGCAAACCGCGAGGCGATTTCGCCTTGCTGCAATTGGCCCATGCCTACGAACAAGCCAACATCGAGATGATCAGCCTTCGACCGCCGGGGGTTTGACGCAGGACTTTCAGTTTTGCCGCCAAGGCAGGCCACGGAATTTCCAGCCCCCTGTGAGACCGCGGTGGGCTTGCGCATCCGGATTGCCCTCAAAACCCTCCAAAATGTTGTAGGCGGTCAGGCCTAATTCTGTGGCGCGCTGGGCGGCGGCAATCGACCGTACACCGCTGCGGCACAGCAAAACAAGTTTGCGGCCACCGCCCCCCAAGGCTTGGATGCCCGCATCGAATTCTGGGTTCATGGCCATGCCTGGCCATTGCTTCCAAGCCAAAGGCTGCGCACCGGGCACTTGACCCACCCACTCGCGTTCGGCATCGGTGCGCACATCCACCAAAACGGCTTCATCCGCTTCCAACCAAGCACACGCCTGCTGAGGACTGATGTCGCCCGCATAGCCCGCAGCGGGTTGAACATGGGCATCGGAAGGCGCGGCAGGAGAAGTCATGATGTCAGTGAAAAAATTGAATTTAATCATTTCATCATATCGGTGACTACCAGCATGTCTATCTGGTCCCTGTTTGTTTTTCGACAAGCTCTTGTTGATAAAACTGCTATCGACATTGCAATATTAGTAAAAACCCTCTGTTCACTTGGAGGGATTTGGACACAATGACCCGTCTTTCGCTTTAATTCATCAATATTTGGAGTTCATCATGGAAGTTAATCAAAGCACAACTGGCCGTAGAAACATGCTCAAGGGCGCAGCCATCGCTGCTGGCGCACTCTCAGCACCCATGATTGCTTCAGCGCAAACGGGACCGATCTCTATGCGTTGGCAGAGCACTTGGCCTGCCAAAGATATTTTTCATGAGTACGCACTGGATTACGCCAAAAAAGTCAATGACATGACCGGTGGCGATCTGAAAATTGAAGTATTGCCTGCAGGTTCTGTGGTGCCCGCCTTCGGTTTGCTCGAAGCGGTGTCCAAAGGCACTTTGGACGGCGGTCACGGTGTTTTGGGTTACCACTACGGCAAACAAAACGCTTTGGCCTTGTGGAATTCAGGCCCGGCTTTCGGCATGGACGCCAACATGGTTTTGGCATGGCACAAGTACGGCGGCGGCGCTGCCTTGCTGGCCAAACTGTACGCCTCCATCGGCGGCAACGTGCAGTCTTTCTTGTACGGCCCCATGTCCACACAGCCCTTGGGCTGGTTTAAAAAGCCGATCACCAAATCTGCTGACTTCAAAGGCTTGAAGTTCCGTACCAACGGTTTGGCGATTGACTTGTTCACCGCCATGGGCGCTGCGGTCAACGCCTTGCCAGGCGGCGAGATCGTTCCCGCGATGGACCGCGGCTTGCTCGACGGTGCAGAGTTCAACAACGCCACTTCGGACCGTGTCTTGGGCTTCCCCGACGTGTCTAAGGTGTGCATGTTGCAAAGCTACCACCAAAGCGCTGAGACTTTCGAGATCATGTTCAACAAGACCAAGTACGACGCGCTGCCCGACAAAATGAAGGCCGTGATTGCCGGTGCGACGGAAGCCGCTTCTGCTGATATGTCTTGGAAGGCTGTGGACCGTTACTCGCAAGACTACATCGAGTTGCAAACCAAAGACAAGGTCAAGTTCTACAAAACACCTGACTCTATTCTGCAAGACCAGCTCAAACTTTGGTCTGAAATTTTGGAAAAGAAGTCAGCTGAGAACCCCTTGTTCAAAGAGATCGTGGCTTCACAAAAAGCTTTTGCTGTACGTGTTGTGAAATGGGACCAAGACACCAACATCAGCCGTCGCATGGCGGTGAACCATTTCTTTGGTGCAAAGAAAGCTTAAGCTAAAATTTCGAGTCTTGGCCGCGAGACTGAAGTCTGCGCAAGCAGATCTTCAGTCTTTTTACTTTTAAGAACAATATGAACACACTGAAACTGCTTCACACAGCAGACCACATCAGCACATGGGTGGGCAAAACCTTCTCATGGCTGATTGTGGTGTTGATGGTGATGGTGATGGGCGAAGTTTTCAAGCGCTACGCCTTGAACGCCCCCACCGCCTGGATTTTTGAAGCCAGCAACATGCTTTATGGCACCGCCTTCATGATGTGTGGTGCGTACACGCTGAGCCAAGACGGCCATGTGCGTGGCGACTTTTTTTATGGCAGCGCCAAGCCCCGCACGCAAGCAACGCTGGACCTCGTGCTTTACCTTCTTTTCTTCATGCCGGGCGTGATCGCCTTGACATGGGCAGGCTGGACCTATGCCGGCGACGCCATTTCGATTCGCGAAATGACCAACAGCGCTGACGCGATTCCCTTGTATCCCTTCAAAACGATCATCCCGCTCACCGGTTTTTTCATCTTGATGCAAGGCGTGGCCGAAATCGTGCGTTGCGTGGTGTGCCTCCAAACCGGAGAATGGCCCCCACGCTTGAAAGACGCCAACGAAATTGACGTGGTCGAACAGCAACTGTCGGCCAGTATTTATGTCGACGAAGACGCCAAACGCGAGGCGATTGAGCGCGCCAAAAACATTGACGAAGAGGCCCACCAGCGCGGCAGCGCTATGGGAGAAAAAAAATGAGTGATCCCGCACTCGGTCTGTTGATGCTCTGTCTGATCATCGTGGTGATCATGATGGGCTTTCCTACCGCCTTTACCCTGATGGGCTTGGGCATGGTCTTTGGCTTCACGGCCTTTTACAACCCTGCTGAGCCTTGGCTCGACAACCGTGTTTTCAACCTGATGGTGCAGCGCACCTATGGTGCGATGACCAATGACACGCTGCTGTCCATTCCGCTGTTTGTGCTGATGGGCTATGTGATGGAGAGGGGCGCATTGGTGGACAAGATGTTCCACAGCGTGCAACTGGCTTTCCGCCGCTTGCCAGGCTCACTCGCTGTGGCCACCCTGGTCATTTGCACTTTCTGGGGCATTGCCAGTGGCTTGGTGGGTGCGGTGGTGGTGCTGATGGGTGTGATTGCCATGCGCCCCATGTTGAACGCAGGCTACGACACACGCTTGGCGGCAGGCGTGATCACGGCTGGTGGCACCTTGGGCATTTTGATTCCACCGTCGGTGATGATCATTGTGTACGCCGCTGTGGCGGGTCAATCGGTGGTCAAGCTGTATGCAGCGGCCATGTTCCCAGGCTTCTTCTTGGCTTTCTTGTATTTGATTTACGTCATCGGCTGGGTCTTGATTGACCCCAAAATTGCGCCCAAATTACCAGAAGACCAAACCAAAGCGCCTGTGTCGCCTTGGCTGGACAAGCTGGGGGAGCAGTATTCCACAAACATGCTGACGGCCATGGCCAAAGCGGTATTGTTGCCTAGCCGTGCACTGCA
>Ga0114963_10003875_pt1 | contig 10244 bp, 10 predicted proteins | sample C_131016_EF_Meta_FD_87019 | JGI IMG/M metagenome (GOLD analysis project Ga0114963, IMG submission 87019) | Freshwater microbial communities from Lake Croche, Canada to study carbon cycling - C_131016_EF_MetaG | ecosystem: Environmental > Aquatic > Freshwater > Lake | place: Lake Croche, Canada...
CTTGGTTCGCCATGCGCGACAAGACGGCCATCGGCTCGCCCTGTGAACCCGTCGACATGAAGACGACTCGGTCGTCGGGCATCTCGACAGCGTCCTTGAGGTCGACGACGGTACCCGGGGGAATTGTCATGTATCCCAGCTCCGACGCGATTCCCATGTTGCGAACCATTGATCGACCGACGAACACCACGTGGCGTCCGTTTGCGACGGCCGCGTCAATTATTTGTTGAACGCGGTGAACGTGCGAGGCGAAACTCGCGACGACGACCTTGCCCTTGGCTCGGTGCATGACCTGTTCGATGACCGGTCCGATGTCGCGCTCGAGCGGCGTGAAACCAGGGACATCGGCGTTGGTCGAGTCGGTCATAAAAATGTCGACACCTTCTTCACCCAGGCGAGCGAACGAGCGCAGGTCCGTCAGGCGACCGTCGAGCGGCAATTGATCCATCTTGAAGTCGCCCGTCGCGAGGACGAGCCCGGCCGGGGTGCGAATCGCGACGGCGAGGGCATCGGGAATTGAGTGGTTCACGGCGACAAACTCGAGGTCGAACGGACCGACGTTGAGCCGCTGGTCGTCGGTCACGACCTTGAGTTCCGGCTTGATCTTGTGTTCCTTGAGTTTCGCTTCCATGAGCGCGAGCGTCAGCCGCGATCCGTACAGCGTGATGTCCTCGCGCAAGCGCAACAGATACGGAACGGCTCCGATGTGATCCTCGTGTCCGTGCGTCAACACGATTCCGACAATGTCGTCGAGGCGGTCGCGAATCGGCGTGAAGTCGGGAAGTATCAGGTCGACGCCGGGCTGGGTTTCCTCGGGGAACAACACGCCACAGTCGACGATGAGCAGGCGGCCGTCGAATTCGTAGACGGTCATGTTTCGGCCGATCTCGCCGATTCCACCGAGGGGGATGATTCGAAGGGCACCCGATTCGAGCGGTTGCGGTTCACTGATGATTCGAGGCATGGTGCCTCCTTCTTGCTAAGGGGCTACGCGGCCGTTGGCGTTGAATGACGCCGACGTCATGGGCATCAAATCAACCCAAAATTGTTCCATCTTTTCCGCCACCATTTCGATTTCACGTTGGGGGAACGACGGGAAGTGTGTTCCTTCGCGCATCGTTCGGAGGCTGAGGAAGTTCATGAGCGATCGCGCATTCATCGTGACGTACATCGACGAATAGATGGTGACAGGCAGAACCATGCGGGCGACCTCGCGGGCGACTCCGGCCTCGAGCATGCGCTGGTACGAGGCGTAGGCCTCGGTGCAGACGGCGCGAACTTCGGTGTCAACGAGTTGGGTTTGTTCCGGTGTGCCCGGCGTGAATTCATAACTGCCCGTCTTGCCGACCTGAACGAGATTGCGGTCTGCACCGGGCACATAAAACACGGGGCGAAGTTCGCGGTATCGACCGCTTTCTTCGTTGTACGAGGCGATGCGGTGGCGCATGAATTCGCGGAACACGAAAATCGGTGCTTGCACATAGAACGTCATCGAGTTGTGCTCGAACGGTGAACCGTGTCGGTCGCGCATCAAATAGTTGATGAGTCCCTTGTCGCGGTCGGTCGCGTCGGCTTCGTTGCCCTCGAGCGACTGCTCGCCCTGAGTCGAGACACGAGCCGCGAACAACACATCACGGTCGTTCGCCGTGGAGCGAACGAGTTCGACGGTTACGTCGCTGCGGAACTGCACATCACTCATGACTTCAGCCTACCGATTACGGGCGACCTAGCGCCGTGCCCACGCACCGGGCGCCGAGAGAAGTGTGGCCACTTCGGCGGGCAGATTCCCCGTTTCGATGTCGGCGAGGCTCGTGGTCTCGAGAACGCTGCGCAGAGCGACCCGGGTCGCAATCCAGAGGTCGCGCAGGTGCACCGCCGCTCCGAGGTATTCGGTTTCCTCGGGGCGTTCGCCGCGAACCTCGGCGAGCGGACCCTCGAGTGCGCGCATGACGTCGGCAACCCGAATGTCAGCGGCGGGCTTGGCGAGGCGGAAACCACCGTCGCGACCGCGCATGCTCTGCAGAATTCCGGCGGTGCGCAGAGTCGTGAGCACACCCACGAGGAACTTGGTCGGAATGTCGTGCAACTCGGCGATCGCATCGCCCTTGAGCAGCGCCCGCGGGTTATCGCGCTGGGCGGCCGCGAGTTCGAGCAACGCGCGCATCGCGTAATCGACTCGAGCAGAAATGTACATGAGCCCATTGTGCCCGATTCCCGCATAATTCCCCTATTTCCCCCGACAATGCGCAGAATGTGCGATGTTACGTAACAAAAGTGCTCGGGATTAGCCGTAACAGGCGCACGTGAATACCGTGGAGACATGGAGTACGGAATCGTCGCAGGGCTGCTGGTCGTCTCGACGCTCGTCGGTCTTGTGTGGAAGAGCCGGCAGGGGCGCGTCGTCGCACAGAGCGGCTCGACCATCTCGCTCGACTATCGCGAGGCTGGCAAGACGACGATCCTTCAGTTCACGACCGAGATGTGTGCGCCGTGCGCACAGTTGAAACCGCGCCTGGAAAAGATCGCGAACTTTCGCAGCGACGTTGCCTATCGTGATGTCGACGCGGTCGAACACCTCGACCTCGCGAACCGACTGTCGATTCGCTCAACCCCGACGACGTTGATCGTGAGCCCGGACGGCGAGATTCGCGCGCGCATCAACGGAATCGCCCCCGCCGAAACGTTCATCAACGCCATCGACGGCACCATTCCCACCAGATCTGTCACTGCAACCGAGGAGACCGTCATATGAATAAGCCCACCGGAATCGACCCGCGCGGTCCGCGCTTTGGCGCGACCATCACCGCAGTTCTGCTGCTTGTCGACGTGTTCATCTCGATTCCGCTCGCGACGGCACCCATCGACGTCGAAGCGCGCGGTTACGTGTTGCTCGTCGTGATCTCCGGAATTTTTCTGTGGGGAGCCGTCGGTGGCGTTCAGCAATCCCCCTACGGCTTGTTCTTTGCGAAGTTCATTCGCCCGCGTCTGAAGGCCCCCGAGTTCGTCGAAAGCCCAGCCGGTCCGACGTTCTCGCAGGCCGTCGGGTTCATCGTGACCATCACCGGCGTTGTGCTGTACCTAGCCGACATCCCCGCCGCCGTTCCGGTGGCCGCCGCAATTGCCTTTGTCGCCGCGTTCCTCAACGCCGCGTTCGGCTATTGCCTCGGGTGCGAAATCTACCTGTTGTTCGCCAGGCGCGGAATTACTTTTGGACTGGAAAAGCCCGGGACTCCGCGCACCACTCGAGTCGGTTCCGACCACAGCATCTAGACTGCGAACCACCGAAGGAAGGAATGAAATGTCGAGTCGTCACGCAGTCATTTCCGGAGCGTCGGGATTCATTGGTCGCGCACTCGTCGCTGAATTGACGGGAGCGGGTTGGACGGTGACGCGGCTCGTGCGTGGACCGGCCACTCGGGCCGATGAGGTTTCGTGGGACCCGTCATCTGGCGTGCTCGACCCGGCTGATGTGTCGGGTGCGGATGCCGTCATCAACCTGTCCGGTGCGAGCATTTCCCGCATGCCCTGGACGCGGGCGATTCGTGAGTCGATTGTGGCGTCGCGTCGCGAGGCGACGACAACCCTCGTGACCGCCATCAATGCGGCAAAGGTTGCGCCAAAAGTTTTCCTGTCGGGGTCTGCTGTTGGCATTTACGGCGATCGAGGTGACTCGGAATTGTCCGAGGGCAGCGCGCGGGGCGCCGGGTTCCTCGCGGATGTCGTCGACGGCTGGGAGGCCGATGCCGCCCACGCGACGTGTCGGACCGTGTTCCTTCGCACCGGACTCGTACTTGGCGATGGCGGTGCGCTCGCGCCGCTTCGACTGGCGACGTCGTTCTTCGCCGGAGCGCGCGTTGGCTCTGGACAACAGTGGTGGCCGTGGATCAGTCACCACGACGAGGTCCGTGCCATCGTGCACCTCATCGATTCACAACTGTCGGGTGCCGTCAATCTCGTTGGGCCGACCCCAGCACGTTCGGTGGAGGTTACCCGCGCGCTGGCGACAATCATGGCGCGCCCGCACCTGTTCGTCATTCCCGGGTTCGCCATCGGACTAATCGGCGATGCCGGTCGCGAATTGTTGTTGTGGTCTCAAAAGGTGTCGCCGACTGCGCTGGAGAAAGACGGATTCGTGTTCGAGCACCGAACCGTCGCCGACGCGTTGCGCTGGGTTATTTCGGGAAAGCGCCGGTAACGAACCGAACCCCGCGGGCGAGCGAACCGAATCGTCCGGGATTTCGAATCCACAGCGCCGCGCGCATCACCGGAGCGAACCAGCCGAACACGCGGTCAAACACCCGCGACCGCGCACCGGCATCGGCATCGGTGCCGAATCGGGTCCCCGACGAATCCTTCGGGTGCTGACTAAACGTGATGGGGAAATAGTCGCACTTCAGTTTCGCCCGGTTCGCGTCGGCGACAAAAATGTATTCGTCACCGAGAAAGTTTGGTGTGCCCGCGCCGAAGTCCTCGTCGAACCACACCTGTGCCCGGCGAATCAACGCGGGGCGAACCGCGATTTCAATCGTGCCGACACGGGCCGAGTTCCAGATCGTCGCCGGTTCACGAAACGCCGGGTAACGCTTGCGCGGTGCACCGGTTTCGTCTTGAGCGCGACCAAGGAATACCGCGAGGCGCGGGTTGTCGTCGAATGTCGCAAGCACGGCGGCGAGCCCGTCGGGTACCCAGGTCACGTCCTCTTCGCCGAACACGAGGACCTCGCCGGAGGCCTCGCGAATCGCGGCGTTGCGGCTCGCGGTTACCCCGGTCGAATCGAGTCGAATGACGCGGATATCGCTGCGCCTCGGAGCGACTCCCCTCGAGCCCTGCACCAGCATCAGAATTTCGGTGTCGGGTCGGGCGGGCGGCAACACGACTCGCGACAAGCCCTCCGAGAGAACCGAATAGGCAATCGTGAGGGCGGGCTCAGTCACTGTTGACTCGCGCTCGAGCGAACCGCATCAAACCAGAGGAGATACCCGAGTACATCTGGCCGATCATGCGCACCGCGAGGAACGACACGAGAGCGGCACCGGCCGCGATGTCGCCGAGCACCGTGAGCGCAATCAGAGCGGCCATGAGAATCATCACGCCAACGCTTGCGATCAGCGAGGCGAGCTCGCCCGCCTTGATTCGTGCGCGCACCTTGTCGGCACTCGATGCCGGGTCCTTTGCCTTTTGTTGGTCTCGGAAACCCTGCTGTGTGACGAACTGTCGGCTCAGGGACATGCCGAACACTTGAATCACGCCGAGCGCGATGATCAGGTTTGCGATCGCGAACATCGGCGACAAAAAGAACAGCGCTGCGCCGATGACGACGATCCGGGCGCTCATCGTCAAGATTGACGTGAGCTCCATCGCTGTCGCCCAGCGCCACGACTCGCCTGCGCGTGACGCCGAGTTTCCCTGGAAAGCCTTTTCGAACACGTTGACGCGGTAGAGGCTCTGACCGTAATTCAAGACTCGAAGTCCACCGAACACGACCAGGAAAACCACCGCCAAAACGACCGTGTCGTTGATTGTTCGAGGCACTCCCGCATCGGGAATGATGATGTTCGAAAACAGTTGGGCGGTCAAAAGTTCGGCAGCGGATACGAGCGAACCGAACAACACCAGGCCCGCAACGATGGATTGGTGACGGCGTGTGCGGAAGAGGTCAGCCATCGCCAACCGGAACTGCGACACCAGGGTGATCATAATGACCTAACGGTATCGTGCCTCAGCCGCTAAACCGCGTTTGATGGCGTCGATGATCTCGTCTTTTTTCGCTTCGGAAACAGCGTCGTCTCGCTCGATATTCGCGAACGAGAACGTGCGCAGGTCAAGAGGCACGGTCACGGGACTCACGGTTTCGAGTCCGACACCCATCGCATAGTCGCCGTACTTGAGACCCGTTCCGTGAACCGCGTCTTCGAATCCCTCGAACGTCACGAGCGAACACGGGATTCCGTAGGACTGACAGACGATGAACACGTGCATCGCGCTGGTTACGACTCGGTCGTAGCGGATAAGAGTCCCGAGGAATTCGGTGATTTTCTCGGGGGACGACATCAACACGGACAGTTCCTCGAAGGTCTCGGGCAGACGCATCGGAAGACTGTTGTGCGTGTAGTGACGGACGAACGCGGTTTTGCCGTTGGTTTTCTTCGGTCGGACCAGCGGGATGATTCGCGACATCACCGCACCCGGGTCGCCGAACGATTCGACGTCGGGCCCGCCGCACTCTTTGACGAGTTTCGCCGTAATCGGCCCACGAACCGACATGTATTCGGCCTTGGGGTGAAGCTCGACATCGTCAGACGAAATTCCCGTGCCAATCACGATGGACGACGGAGTGATGAAACGCCCAATCGACCCGGTCGAGATGATGTGGTGTTCGACAATCGGCGCGGTCGGCGAGTGATACAGAATTCGATCGGACGTGTAGTTGCCGATGATGAGCGGGCTGAGCCAGTCCCCAAAGTTTCCGGGAAACGGACGAGCCCACCAGGTCAGGGTCACGTGGTTTTCGGACGTGCGCGAGGAATAGTGCGCGAACGTGTTCGACGCCACAATCGTGGCACGCTCTTCGTTCGTGGTCACACCCGTCGTGTTGAGGTCGTTCGAGTACTTTGCAAGGTCGGTCATGTTGCCGTCGAAACCGGCGCGCAAAATCTTGAAGGTCAACGCACGACGCGAGAGCGTATTCCCCACAGACCCCTGGCCCGTGAGAATCGCGGTTACTCCGATGCGGTCGGCGATGTTGACAAGTCGACGGGCAACCGGCTTCGGGAGTCGCTTGAGAACCTTCTTGCCGAACATCGTGATGCGCTTGCGGACAGTCGGCTTCGATGCCGACTTGTGCTGTTCGACCTTGCCCTTGAATTCCGCGACATTTCCCGAGGACCCGAACACGAAGAACGACTCGACCTTGATCGACGGGTCGCCCTTGCCGACAACCGCGGTTGACGGGATGATCTGGAACGTGAGCGAATCGACGTTCTGGCGCCAGCCGTCTTCAAAGAAATAGTCGTCCGTCGCTTTCAGTTTCGATGTCGCTTCGAGGGCCGCTGCGTCGGCGATCATCTTGCGGGCGTTCTCGCTCGTGCCGACACCCCAAAAGCAGGGCTCCCAAAAGCGCGTGCGGTTCTGATACCCGATCGTCAGCGACGAGCCAAAGCCGCGCTGGAAACCGATGATGTCGGCGCTCGATTCACGAACGAAATCGGGCAGTGACAACAGGCGGCAATCGACGTCGATCCAGAAAACTTTTTTGTCCGGGAAACGCTCGCAGACCGATTGAAGGAACGGGACCTTTTGGCGACACATGTCTGCCCAGTCTTGGCCCGGCTTCTTGGCGATTTCCTCTAGTACATAGTCGACGCCGAGCTTGTCGAGATCCGCTTTCAGAGCCTTCGCTTCGTTTCGGTAATACTCGTCATCCGTATAAAACGAACACACCACGATCGAGCTCATGGAATCCTTCCCCGTCAGGCCAACGGTTCAGTTTATCCACTTAGGCGCAGGGTTAGGAGTGCACCGAGATGGCAGCCGTGTTGAGCGGCACGTCCGTGTCGCGCCCGCGGAACGTGAAGACCCCGCGCCAAAAGCCGAGGCCCCACGACAGGTGCATCGTCGGCAGAACAGCCATGAGCGCGATTCGTGATTTGAGGCTGAGCCCCTTCGACAACCACGCGCCTCCGAGAACGACCGCGGCATAGGCATACAACGGCAGCAACCACCACCAGTTGAGGGTTGCCGCAAAGCCGCCGACCGCAACGACCGCGGACAGAATGAACGACGGTGGGACGAGGTACTTCACACGAGTGCGCTTGGGGTTCGCGAGCAGAATGAACGTGCGAAACGTACCGGTCACGAGGAACTGACGAGCGAGTGACACGATGTCGCGCCGCGGGTAATACCCGACCTTGAGCCTCGGGTCGAACCACACGACCTTGCCGTGTTCCCGCAGACGCGCGTTGAGTTCCCAGTCCTGACCGCGAACCAAGAGTTCGTTGAACCCACCGACCGCAAGAACGTCGTCGCGGCGAAAAACGCCGAGGTACACGGTGTCCGCCGGACCGGCAACACCGCCCGTGTGAATCGGACCACCACCCAGCCCGATGAAGTTACCGTAGGCCCACGCAACAGCCTTCTGAATCGATGAATGACCGCGCGCCTCCATGATTCCGCCGACGTTTGCCGCGCCGGAATTCTGTAAAATCGTCACCGCCAATTTTGCGTAGCCGGGTTCGAGCTCAGAGTGGGCATCGACTCGGAAAATCACGTCGGCGTTCGTCGACAACAGCGCGATGTTCAACGCGGCCGGCGTGCTGCCCGACGGGTTGTCCACGATGATGAGGGGGAATTCTTTGGCGAGCTCGTTCGCGATCTCGCGTGTCTTGTCTTCCGACGGACCGATCGCAACGATGATCTGGGTTCCCTTGGGGTTCTTCTGAGCAACGATGCTCTCGACCGCGGTGCGCAAATACCGCGCATCGTTCCGGACCGGCATGACATACGCGATAGTGAGCGCTTTCGCACTGGGTTTCGCCGCCGTCATGAACGCGAGTCTATCGCTCCCAGTTTGATGGCGACTCGGACGGCCGCGCGCCCTTCGCGACGTCGACCGACCGTGTCGAGCGTCAATCCGTGAATGAGCGCAGCCTGCCAGGTTCCCGGGATCGGAGCCGCCAGAAGTGCGTCGACCGCTTCGCGATCGCGTCGGTTGATGATCGGAATCTGCGGTTCACCGTTCTCGGCCACATACCTGTCGAGCAGTTGACCGGCTTGCCGACCGAAAACCAATTCTCGGACGAGCGACCACATGCCGATGATGGGGGCGACAAACAGCGCGAGCCCATAAACCAGAGTCAGCGGTTGCCCCGACGCGACGAGCAGCGCAGCCTGGTACGCGGCGAACACAATGTACAACGCGAGCAGCGCCGCCATCACAGCCACTCCCGCCACGGTGCGGAGGTTGCTGAAGTTCATCGGGGTCCAATCGTCGCGAAAAGCAGAGTCAACACAACTTTAGGCGGTGAGGAAGGCGAAGGTGTCGGGCGCGATGTCACCGACGGCCGAGATGCTCATGGGCTCGGCGATGAGGGTGTGCGCGAGCGCGGTGACGGATTCGCTCGAGACGGCGGCGAGCAAACGCTCCGCCTCGTCGAGATCACGATATTCGCCGAGGAATTCCGATCGCGCCAGACGGTTCATGCGCGAGTCCATCGATTCGAGCGACAGTGTCGACGACCCGAGGATTTGCCCGCGAGCTCGGTTCATCTCGGCGTCGGTGACCGACGTCATCGACTCGAGGCCGTCGCGCATCAATCGCGCGACCTCGCCGACCGCGTGCGGCGCGCATCCCGCGGCGATGCCAACAGCGCCGGCATCGGAGTACATCACGGGGAACGCGTCGACCGAGTAGGCAAGCCCGCGCTTCTCGCGAATCTCTTGGAACAACCGCGATGACGAGCCGCCGCCCAAAATTGACGTCAACACGTTGAGGTCGTTGCGGCGAGGGTCGCTCGCGACAACTCCGGGGATGCCCATCATGACGACTACCTGCTCGAGCGGTCGATTCGTCACGAGAACGTCGTGTCGGTCGGCAATTGCGACCTCTACTTGAGAGCGTCGCGCTTCGGGCGCGCCGTCGTCGAGCGTCCAGCCAACGAGCGACTCGAGAACCATTGTGACCAGTTCGTCGTGAGACACATCCCCCGCCGCCGTCACAATCAGGTCGCGCGGTTGGTATCGGTCGGCGTAATGTTCGACGACCGAGTCCCGCTGGGCACCTTCGATATCCGCCACCGTTCCCCCAATGGGACGCGCGAGGGGTGAATCGCCAAAGACCGCGGTGAAGAACTGTTCCGCACACACGTCGTCCGGGTCGTCGGCTGCCATGGCCAGTTCCTCGAGGATGACGGTGCGTTCCATCTCGAAGTCGTCAGGGCGCAGAAGCGAGTTCGACACCTGGTCCCCCAAAACCCGAACCGCGGCAGCCAGATCCTTCGACCGGACGCGGGCGAGGTAACAGGTGTTCTCTTTAGCGGTCAGTGCGTTGTGAAACGCGCCCATCGCGTCAAACGTTTCAGAAATCTCGAACGCACCGCGCGTGCTCGTCCCCTTGAACAAAAGGTGCTCGAGGAAGTGCGTCGACCCGTGGTGACCGGCGTCTTCGTCGCGCGAGCCGGCGCCTATCCAGAATCCAATAGTCACCGAACGAGACCCAGGCACTCGCTCGGTCAGAACGCGCAGGCCAC
>Ga0114963_10003881_pt1 | contig 10238 bp, 13 predicted proteins | sample C_131016_EF_Meta_FD_87019 | JGI IMG/M metagenome (GOLD analysis project Ga0114963, IMG submission 87019) | Freshwater microbial communities from Lake Croche, Canada to study carbon cycling - C_131016_EF_MetaG | ecosystem: Environmental > Aquatic > Freshwater > Lake | place: Lake Croche, Canada...
CCAGAGAGAGTTAGACTGGCGGGTAGTTCGGTAACAAAGGGTCGTGCTACACGGGCACCTCCACGACCTACATTACCACCGCCACGACCTCCGTTAGCACCACCACGACCGTTAGCACCGCCACGACCACCACGGGCAGGACCGCCACGACCACGTGGAGGACCACCACGACCACCTCTGTTTCGGTTACCAGGCATTTCTAAACCCAGTGCCGGGTCTAATTTAAGAGACTTTCCGCATAGAAACACGGATACGCGGTAAAAGAAAAATGAAAGAAGTATATATCAACAGAAATGAGTGCTCCGGCGAGACCTGGTATGGGATTAACGGCGATGCTGCCGACCATGGGGGGCGACGGAGGCAGTGGCGCCCCCCGTCCCACAATGAACCTTCGCCTTTCCAAATTTAATATGAATATGATTCCCGACGACGGGGTTGTCCTGTTTATTGGACGCCGTGGTACGGGTAAGTCCTGGCTTATCAAGGACTTGATGTGGTACAAGCAGAAGTTTCCTATTGGCACAGTGTTTTCGGGCACTGAGGGCGCAAACGCCTTCTATGGTTCAATGGTACCGAGTCTGTTTATTCACGATGAAGTGGTACCGCAGACAGTATCCAATGTGCTCAAGCGCCAAGAGCAGATTACAAAGCAGATTCGCAAGGAGACGGAAACGCGCGGATCTTCGCAACTAGACCGTAAAGCATTTATCATTATGGACGATTGCCTGTACGATAATAAATGGGTGAACGATAAGTGGATTCGTTCACTGTTCATGAACGGACGTCATTACGGTCTCCTCTACATTCTAGCCATTCAGTACGTGATGGGTATTCCGCCAGTCCTACGAGGACAGGTAGATTACGTATTTATTCTGCGAGAGAATCAGGTCTCAGCCCGTCGTAGAATTTACGAGCAGTTTGCCGGTATTTTTCCAACCTTTGAGCTGTTCTGCCAGATTATGGACCAGTGTACCGAGGATTACGAGTGTTTGGTGATTCACAACGGTGCGCATACAAATAAGATTGAGGATTGTGTGTTTTGGTACAAGGCGCAACCGCATCCTGATTTTAAGATTGGGTCGCGGGATCATTGGGTGCGGTCGGCGGAGTACGAGCGGCAGAAGGAGTTGGCTGAACAGGCAGGAGATACGGGGATGCCTATGTTGACGACGGGAGCGGCGACAAAGGGACCGGTGCTTCAGGTAAATAAGTATTAGTCTGAGCAGCCAATTCATCAAGATTCTGTCGTTCGTATATTTGCCACCGCTGAAAGAATTCTAATGTCCGCGGAGTCCAACGCCGTCCTGTGGACCGAGGATTATAAGGATTTTTCCATAAGTAGCCAGGTGCGGCGTAAGGATCTTGCCGTGCTAGTTCTCTTAACGCATTTCCTAGTTCCATTGGTATTCTTTGTACCATTTATAAAACCAACTTAAAAAATGTTTAGACCGAATTCAGCGGATGTAATCAATACCGCCGTTGATTTGAGACTCGGCAGCAGCCACACCGCTACGACCAGTGCTACCGAAGCCACCGGTACCGCGAATAGTCGCACCACCAGGAATTTCATCTACGATTTCAATACGTTCAAACGGCTGTAGTTCAGGACCGGCAATCTGGAAGTAGCGGTCACCAGCAGCAACGGCAAAGTCAGAGCCAGTGGAGTAGACCATAGCAAGGAGCGGACCACGGTAACCGGCATCAATCAACCCCACAGAATTCGCCAACCGTAGCGGTGTCTTGGAGATGGAGGAGCGGGGAAGCATCCAGTAGGCACGGAATCGTCCAAGCAAAGGGTCGTACACAGCCGCGCGACAGGTCTGACCGACCTTGACCGCCGCACCACCGCTGCTGCTACCGCCAGCAGCCGTAGGACTCATTCCAGGCACGGAAGCCGCCACAGAGAATAGGTCAAAACCGGCATCGCGTTCACTGCGGGGCTTCGCCATATACGCAACCGCAGCTTCCGTATACATCGTCTTGACAGCGTCATTCTCGGGAACTAGGTAAAGCACTAGCATAGTGGTATACCTTGTTAGAAATTCAGAAATCCTTAAATCATTTTTTTACAATTAACGGAATTTGCTGGTACAATAACCCGCATTACATTTGTAATTATCGGGGCAGATTCCGTCAGGGTGCTCAGTGCTACAGACGGACTGAAATCCCTCGTATTTACGGGTCAAAGCTAAAACCGCCTTATAACTAAGGTAGTAGATTAGGGCAAATACGATTCCGTGTACAACCGCAACAACGACTTTAGAGCCGTTGGGTGGTATGGTAAGTAGAACTCCTGGAGTGAGAACAACAAAGAGCAGAGTTGTAAAGGCAGTCATCAAATAACTGAACATCTTTCTATTTATAATGAAGTTTATCCTAAAGCTAAACTGGTTTAGCTTTTGGGTTGCCAATGGTGGCAATTTTAGTATAGATATCTTGATATCCTTTGATAGCAATATCGGCATTAGGACCTACATCTGTAAATCGCTCAAGTTTTGTCAAGGTAAAATAGTATATTAAGGCAAACAGAATACCGTGAACAACTGCTACGGTTGTCTTAGAGCCGTTGGGTGGCAAAGTTAGAATTACTCCTGGCGTCAGTACGACAAAGAGGAATACTATAAACGCAATCATTCTCTAAAAGCGTTGAAGTTTATTTAGATGTTAGTTTGAATCCTAGAGATGATGCGATCTCCTTTAGTTCCTTAGGGGGATTCTCAAAGCCCTGGTTTAATTTGCTAGTTATGGGTACAGGCTTGTTAGCAAATCCCTCATACTTACGCGTCATTCGCCAGACCGCCTTGTGCGTGAAGTGGTAAATAAGGGCAAAGATGATGCCGTGGACAACCGCAACAACGACCTTGGAACCCTTGGGAGGGATGGTGAGTAGTACACCGGGCGTGAGGACAACAAACAATAAAGCAGTGAAGGCACTCATCAGGTAGCTGTGCATAGTTGTTTCTATAAACGCACAAGATTTTTACTCACACGGCACCTTAACACCAATAGATGTCAGGAATGCCGTTTGTGTACCAAATGCGTAGTGTGAAATTTCACCGACCACTAGCCAAAATATTAAAACGCCTAGAAACGGTAATTTAAGTAAATAAGCGGTTACAAACGCTAAAACAATCGTTGCTAGTGTATCATTTAGCGCGTATCCAAAGATACGTGTTGAATGAAAGCCTTCTCCAGGGACGCCAAGAAGGTATTTGTACGGACAACCCATTTACATCGTGAGGGTATTTTCGGCAGGGGCACCCGCAGCTAGCGCAGCTGCACTGGCATCCACGGACTTCATCACAGAGGCAGTGACCGCGGCGGCAGCGGCTTCCGCCTGCTCACGCTTACGCTTCATGAACGGGTCCTCGTCGGCAAACATATCCTTTGTCGGCTTGGACTCATCCTTCACACTGGCACCAATAACGGGCTTCTTCGTCTTCGCCTCGCCCATACGTAGAATCTTGTGCTCTTGGTATAGCTCATCGCGCGTCTTCTCGTTCTCCTTGTACTTCTTCATGAGGGTATTGAGCTGGTCGTCGGCGTACTCCTGGTCGCTAATATCGTGCGGCTCAGGATCCCAGGGGAGCCAGAAACCGACCTGACCAACATAGACGTTGAAGGAGGGGTCAATCTTCTGTAGCGTCTTACAACGGTGAATCGCCTCGTTGTACGTATCATAGACACCGCGAATCTTCACGCCCTGAACCGTCGTGCGGAAGTCGTTCTTCGCAAAGAACTCGTCGTCCATACGCTTCCTGTTCTTGAAAAGGAACGTCTCGTACTCCTCCTTAATGGCGGACTCACGGAAATCGGCAACCTTCGCCTTGACATAAGCACTCATATCCTCGGCAATGTCACTTGTTAACGTACGGCGAACATCCTTGATGGTCTGTAGGGCACCGCTGAGGTCATCAATCAGCTGGAGAGCACCGCTGAGGTCTCCCACCTTAAGGGCATTCTTCTTGAGGAGAGCGTTCTCAACAACATCCTGAACCTTTGACGCAGCCTCCTGAACCTTCTGTACCTCGGACATTACGAATCCCTCGGTGGACTTTACCTTGTACTGCATATCGTAATCCTTTAGAAACTCGCCAAAAAAATACAGGTCCTTGTTCTTTAGTACCTTCTGCGGACTAATGAAGCTGAGTGCCACATAGTGCTGTCCCGGAATTTCCTTATCCGCCTCGAGAAAAACTTCCTTCTGCTCGGTTTCTGTAGTGTCCGCCATAGTTTCTAGAGCATTGAATGAATTATATCTTTAAACTTTAACGCAAACATCTCCACTTTTTTTCCTTGCCCGGAGTATAAGAACAAATGGACGGCTTTAACGGAACTGAACTCCTAACTCGCGCTGTCAAGTATTTCCTGGAGGGTCTAGCCGTTGCGGTAGCGATGGTCATCATCCCCCGCAAGGTCCCCCAGCTGGAGGAGATTGCCGTGATTGCCACGACGGCTGCGGTTGTCTTCGCCATCCTGGACCTCCTGTCGCCCTCGGTCGGACTCACGTCTCGCCAGGGTGCGGGATTGGCGCTCGGCTCGCAGCTGGCGGGCGGCTTCCGCATGGCGTAAATGCCCACATAAACCAAATCAAGTTTTCAATTGTTCGTTTAAAAAACGACGTATTGAACTACAAACTACAAACTACAAACTACAAACTACAAACTACAAAACACAAATTACAAATTACAGCATATCTATCTCTTCATCGCTATCATCAACGTCATCTATATCATCCAAATCATCCAAATCAGCGGTCTCCGGCTTCACTCGTCCCACCGTCATCTTTGCCTCTATTTTCTTCCATTCGCGCGTAATTCCACCCTTGGTCTTTGTATCTAACGCCACTCGTCCCGCATCATCCTTATACGTCATATCTACAATCGTTTCTAACATATCGTCGCGTGTGGCACCGATATCCACTAATTGTCCAACAATCTCCGTCGCAGTTTTACCCTTTACAAACAGCATTGACCGAAGGCAATCAAGTGTATCTAGCATACCCTCCCCTGAGCCCCCAATTACCCCACGAGAGCGCATATCACGCAACCAACGGCGATGCTTGAGTCGCTTAGATTGTTTGCCAAGCCAGGAGGGAAAGATTTGGAAGGGGGCAATACCCTCCACCGAAACTGCTGTTGATACGACTGCTGAAACAGCGTAGGGCATCAAGGACCAGGTCTGTGACCCGCGAATACGACGGTCAAGAATATCATAGTCGCCTAAATGCGAACCGGCAACAGCACAACGCTGAATCAACACCTTTTCGTCCCTAATACCGCTACGTGGTTTTCCTGCGGCGGCAACATACCCTTCAGCTACCATTAGCGGAATCATACCGTAATCCAGAAAGACTAGTTCATCTTTTACGGCGCGAGAGTCGCCACCACCGATAAGCCGACCGGTAGCAGAGAAGGCGTCCACCCGTTGTAACGGGTCCTTCCCCCCGTCAACAAGCGACGCAGATGAGAACTGAAGGGCATTGATCACCGAGCGAATATCGTTGCCATTTCGCTCACAGAGCTCCTCCACAGCAGCCACTGTATAATTCAGCTTTTCCGCCTTAACAACCCGTTCAAACAGTGCCTTAGCAATGACCGTCTTTGTTGGACGCTGAAAGCGGATATCAAGACAGCAGGACGTAAGTGGGCGCAACCGAGGCGTTCCCCGTTCGTTCGCGATACAAATAATGGGAAACGCGCACCCAGAGATCACCTTAGCCAGTTCACCAATACCACCACGGTCGCCGGTGCTCATTCCGTCCACCTCGTCCATTACAATCACACGACGCCGACCACAGCACCCGCTCCGTTTTGCCTCGTCAAAGTACCGACGAACCGCCGTGGCAGAGCGCTCATCAGAGGCGTTGAACTCTACCAAATCGTACCCGCAACCGCGCACAATCAACCCAACAGCAGTCGTCTTACCGATACCAGGCGGTCCGGTCACCAGCGCTCCTCGCACAGCCCCAGCCCCCCCCCCCATCAGCCACGCCGACAATTCGGTAATAGGACCGGTGCCGCCAATCATGTCCTTGAGCTTACGCGGGGCATAGCGCGTCACCCACAATTCACTAGCCCGTTGCGCCATAGCCAACACCGAAGCCACGGTCACCACAGGAATACCAAGTCGCCGTGCCTCGGCAACTTTCCACCGACCACCCGCCGCGTCGCCACACACCAACCGACTAATGTTAGAAGCCCAGGGAACCACAACATGATTAGAGCTAGAAAGGAAGGAAACAAGCCGATCGTAATCGGCATCTACACCGCATATAGCAACGGTTGACATTTTCAATGTACGAATCTAATAGTACTATTGAAAAGGTTCAATTTTTTTAACGGGTTAAGACGGCGGCGACGCGTGTGCCCACGGCTTTGAATCGTCAGCCTCGGGCCAACCACGAGACGTCATTTCACCGGGGTAGCCACGCGCACGTAATTGCGCCTCTTGATTATTAAACAGTGGTAGCGCTTCACGCCCAAAATAGTACATCGCGCGACCGGTAGAATCAGGGCTGTCAATTTCAGGGCTCATTGTGGCAGGAGAGCCAGATCCCCAACGCCAGGGCGCAGCCGTCTCGGTAATCAGCAACGTTGTGTGAAACATCTTCCTTTGCGCAGTAAAGCAAGTAAAGTCTACACAGGGCGGGATATAGATGCTACCAAGTCCGCTGAAGTAACCGGCGGGAATACCCTTGAGTTCAATTGTAAAAGTACCATCAGGCGAATCAACAACGCCAGTATTGGGCGTGTTGGAGTAGGCGATTTCCTTGGACGGGTAGGGCTGTCCTGAACCGGCAAAGCCGATGCCACGCGTTACGGGCGCAGCTGCGATATATATAATCTTCTGAGGTACAGTACCGAGACCAGTTATTTGTCCTTTTACTGTTACATTGCCGTCTACAGGATTTCGTCGTACGACTCCCTGTACACCATTACCGGATACAGAATGCTCCATTCTATAAAGCGTTGCTAATTAACCTCAAGCCCGAGGCGCGGAATAGGGGTGCGACTTTGCCGAACCACCGTAGTTTGCTACATCGCCCTTGAGTACCCACTGCGTCTCGGGGTCGTCAACAGCGCACTGCGACGGCATACGGGGCGGATGGCGAGGCCAAGTCTTAGGTATCTGTGGCACACTCTCATCGGAAAGTGCCTGGGGCGACGAGGCGTTGCCGGCGGCGGCAGGTACGTAGATACGACCAGTGCCGATACCCTGAAAATTGCCAGGAATCGTCTTACAGCCCTCCCAAGTACAGACACGCTTGTAAAGTTCGGGAACCATTGTATCGTCACACGCCGTTGGCGTATTCTTACGGTCATTCATCTCACGCGCAGCAGCCATCAGTTCGTCGGCGCCGTGAACCATACGGGCTCGGGCGTCATTATCACCCCACGTCTGCGCAGCCAACAATGGGTACTGGTAGCAACGTGGGCGGTAGTCCGTGACAAGGCGACCATCCGCCATACGTGCGGGTGCGCCGGTCTCAGAGTAATGCGGGTCTGTGGATGTAAAACAGGCTGAACCCGCGGGGTTCGACATGACAGGAGCAAAGCTTAAGCTACTCATCCTCTTCTGTCAGGAACAAATATTTAGTTTAGATCAAGAACGCCCTCGTTCAGGTCGAAGGTTCCCATTATAGGCGAATTACGGAGGGCGTCAATAAGCGCCTGCTTCTTCATCTCCTTGGCGCCTGAAATACCACGGCTTTCACCAAGTTTGCGCAGCTCTGAGAGCTTCATACCGTCGTAGGCGCCGTTGCCGTTACCCTTTACGTCGGGTACGCCACTACCGACGCCACCAGGCTGAAGGTCATCGGCAACAGGCGCGGCGGTGGCGGCATCAGGCTCTGCCAATTCGTCGGGCTTTGAGTACTGAATCGTCTCCGATACCTGTAAAACGGGCGAGTCCTGCGAAACGGGCATAAACGGCGCGGACGATGAGTCGGCGCCACCATTGAGGACGCCGTGTAGGTCATCATTGAGGATTTCGGCATCATCGTCGCTCATCACGGAGCCAGGAGCAGGGGCGTAGGGCGTAGCACCGGCACCGGCGAAACCTGGTCCGTTATCGGCTGCCGGGGCGCCTTGTGGCGGACCCGTTGATAGTGCCATCTTCATCTCGTAAACGATATTCTCAAGTAGATTGAGTTTGCGAAGCATAAACTGATTTTGCGTCCAGAACCAATAGACGGCACCCAAAATTAATACAGTCATACATAGGGCTACATAGAACGTATCCGACAGATTCATTTTGTCTCTGCTTCAGGGGGCAATCTTTCTTGTATAATTTGACCGCAAAAACGCCGGGCATCTACGCAGACAACAAACCACGTTCCTGTAGAATCTCCATTACACTACTTTTGTCTGAAATACCAGGTATTACTTTATAACTATAGACAAGCGAACCATTTGTACCATCAGTCGCCTCCATTTGTATTGCCGTAGCCAATTCACCAAACGATTCTGCCAGGTCTTTGTAGTGTGTGGAAATCATTGAAATTACCTGCTTACGTTCGTAGAGCTGTCGCATAAATACACGACTTGCCTCCAATCCATCACCGGCATTGGTAGAGTGGAAGATTTCGTCCATCATCACAAACATCGGCAACCCTGAAGCGGCAAGAACCGATTTGGCAAATTCTATTTCCGCCTCAAAGGTTGACATTGAGCCGATTAGACCGGCAGGTTCTAGCGCGGTTACAATCGTTGCGAACGGTGAGAAGGACATTTTATCCGCCCAGGCGAATCCCCAAGTCTGCGCCGTTACAACCGCCAATCCTACCGATTTACAGTAAGTGGATTTTCCGCCACGATTGGGACCCGTGAGAATAGAATGCCCTTCCGTTGAGTAATTATTGCTAATACAGCCTTTTACGAACGGGTGATGAACGCCAGTGAGTTTTAGCCCGACTGTTTTACGAATTGTAGGAAAGCAAATACCGTCGAGACTAGCAATGGCTGAGTAGCAGTCAAGTTCGGCTATCCACGCTTTGAGTATTTTGACATGTTCGGAATAATTCCATACACAGCCAAAGGTGGCAACACCGTCTAGTCCATCAAGTTCTTTACAACCTAAAATTGCGGCTTCGCCACTATCAATAAGACGAGCAGCTGCCCGTTGAGCTTTGGGTGATAAGGTTTTGAGAGTATTAAGGGCGTCTTTGGCAACCGAATACATATGCTGTATATGGTTTCCCCGTTCGTCCAAATCAAACCAAATGGTACGTGTATGAATAGCGGTTGTGATTTGCGACCAGATGCCACTAATAAACATAGCAAGGGTGAGTCCGATAAAAAGCGATTCAAAGATAAATCCTAGGCGGTCCCCTTCGTGGCGCGACCTTAAAAACGAAGGAATAGTGATTTGTTGTAAAAGAACTTGTTTAACTCGCGCCATATACTCGTCGGTGCTAAACCGTACTTCAGGTCGTAGGAAACGTAGTAGGAAAAATGGAATAACTACAGCAATAAGCGGGGATAAAACGGTAAAAGCGGGTACAATAACTGTACGCCATAGGATTAATGAATTCATCGCAAATGGGCTTTTATTGAGAAACGCTCCGTAGTTTGTAGGTTTCCATAGAATTTGTGATACTGATTCGGATATACGACTATCCTTATTTTCTAGTGCGTCATCAATATAGGTAGTTTTATCGCCGAGGGTTTGTAAAGTTTTTACGATAAGTTTACATACAGTGGGTTCAATTCGTAATGCCATAATGGGTAATTGTTTGCGTTTGACAACTCCCGCATCGGCAGTAATATCAGCACTGTTAAGTCCGATACGAAAACGCTCATTGCCCCAGGAGGTTTGTAGTGGAACTACAGTATGTACATCGTTGAGAGCAAGGTCGGACGCTACTTGTGTTCCGAGCATTTAATCTAGGCGTCGCAAAAAATTGAAGGCGTCTTACGCCACATTTGCCGACTCTGGTTGCGTACAATTTCTTCCTTTCAAATGTCCGTTCGTTCTAACATGTCTTCCTCCCGTCTTCCTTCCTCTTTTCCGGAATCACTGCGTCGTGTGCTTGACGCACGTACCCTTGACAATACCTGCCCCGTTGAGGTGGCTACGCGCCTTCTAGCGATGCCTTTCTTTCAAAAGACGTCTGTGAAGGACTCTCGTGCTCCGAAGCAGACCAATCGGTTTGCCAATCTTCTAGCTGTACCAGCGGAGGCTGAAGGCTTTCGTCGTTTTGCCAACGGTGGTGCTGGTGCCCCGTCGCAGTGGCG
>Ga0114963_10003882_pt1 | contig 10237 bp, 10 predicted proteins | sample C_131016_EF_Meta_FD_87019 | JGI IMG/M metagenome (GOLD analysis project Ga0114963, IMG submission 87019) | Freshwater microbial communities from Lake Croche, Canada to study carbon cycling - C_131016_EF_MetaG | ecosystem: Environmental > Aquatic > Freshwater > Lake | place: Lake Croche, Canada...
AGCACGTCATCCTCCAGCAGCGCCGCCAGCGGGACATTGGTGGTATAGCCGTCATAGCTGGTGAAGGCGACGAAGCGCGCCTCCTCCTTCGGCCGGGCCAGCGCGATCAGGTCGCGCGCCAGCATCCCCTGCCAGCGATTATCGTAGCGGCTCCATTGGGTGACGCAGTGGATATCAGACACGCGCTCGACCTGCGGCAGCGTCATGAACTGATCGAGCGTGAGCCGCACCGGGGCCTGCACCAGGCCTTCCACACGCAGCCGCCAATCCTCCCGGCTGATGTCCGGCTGCACGCCAAGGTCGAGCACCGGCCAGTCCTTCACCAAGGTCTGGCCGGGCGGCAGGCGGTCGCGCGTCGCATCGCCCGTCTCTCCGGTCAGCAGCCGGCCCGTCCGGGCCCATTCCTGCTTGGTCTCGATCAGCTTGTCGCGCAGCTTGCCGGTCAGCGGCACCTCGGTCTCGTCCTCGGGCATCGACAGCCTCCTCGGCGCAAGAGGTACGGGCCCGCCAGCCGGATGCAAGGGGCTCAGCCCTTCATCCGCATCAGCCGGGCCTTGTCGCGCGCCCAGTCGCGCGCCGCGGCGGCCTGACGCTTATCGTGCTGCTTCTTGCCCTCGGCCAGGCCGAGCAGCACCTTGGCGCGGCCCTTCTCGTTGAAATGGATATCAAGCGGCACCAGCGTCACGCCTTCGCGGGTGATGCTACCGATCAGCTCGCGCACCTGCTTCCTGTGCAGCAGCAGCTTGCGCGGGCGACGCGGTTCGAACCGGGCGACGACGCTGCCGGCCTGCCATTCCGGAATGGTGCAGTTGAACAGCCAGAGCTCGCCGTCGCGCTCGCCGGCCCAGGCCTCACTCAGCGTGGCGCGGCCGGCGCGCAGCGACTTCACCTCCGGCCCGACCAGCACCAGCCCAGCCTCCATCGTCTCGCCGATCTTGTAGTCGTGGCGCGCCTTGCGATTCTGCGAGGCGATGCCATGCGAGATCATCGCCTTCTTGCGTTCAGCCATGTCGCGTCGCCCGCGCGGGGCCCGCCCGCCTCAGTTGAGCAGCCCGGCCGACACCATCGCCTCGCGCACCCGCGCGCGGGTCGCCTCGCCTGGCGGGGCAAGTGGCAGGCGGCAGCGGGCGGTGCCATGGCCCAGCAGGCTGGCGGCGTATTTCACCGGCCCCGGCGAGGTCTCGCTGAACAGCGCATCGTGCAGCGGCACGAGGCGGTCCTGGATCTCCGCCGCCTCGGCGATCCGCCCGGCCCGCCAGGCCTGATGCATGGTCGCGCAGAGCCGCGGCGCGACATTGGCGGTCACGCTGATGCAGCCCGAACCACCCGCGGCATTGAAGGAGAGCGCGGTATGATCCTCGCCCGAAAGCTGGATGAAATCCTTGCCGCAGGTGCGCTTGGTGTGAAGCGGCCGGGCGAGGTTGGCGGTCGCATCCTTCACGCCGATGATGTTCCGGTGCTTGGCCAGCCGGCCCATCGTCTCCGGCGTCATGTCGACGACGCTGCGCGGCGGGATGTTGTAGATGAACATCGGAATGTCCACCGCATCGGCAATTGCGGTGAAATGCAGGAACATCCCTTCCTGCGTCGGCTTGTTGTAATAGGGCGTCACCACCAGCGTCGCATCCGCGCCGGCCAGCTTCGCGTGGCGGGCGAAGTCGATCGCCTCGGCCGTGCTGTTGCTGCCTGCGCCGGCGATCACCGGGACGCGCTTCCGCGCAACCTCGATGCAGATCTCGACGACTCGCTTGTGCTCGGCATGGCTGAGGGTCGGTGATTCGCCGGTGGTGCCCACGGGGACCAGACCCTCGGTCCCCTCGGCGATCTGCCATTCAACCAGCTTGGCGAAGGCCTGCTCGTCGAAGGCGCCATCGTGACGCATCGGCGTGATCAGCGCGACCATCGAACCCTGGAACATCCGGCTTTCCTCCGCTGGCCGGGCGCCCGCCCGGAGCCGGCAAAGCTAGTCACCGGCGCCGCCCGGGGCAAGGGCGACGGCGCCGGGGCGAGCCTGCTACAATGGACCCATGCGCCGCCGAATCCTGCTTGCCTCCGCCGCCCTGCCGCTGCTGCCCCGCCCGCTCCGGGCCCAGGGTGATGCCCGATCTGCCGGGCGCCGGGCGCTCGATGCCGCCGCCGCTGGCCGCTGGGCGGAGGCCGAGACCGCGGCCCGCGGCGCCGATCCGGCCATCGCCAAGGTGGTCACCTGGCTGCGCCTGCAGCAGCGCGGCCAAGCCAGCGCCGGGGAAATCGTGACCTTCCTGCTGGCCAATCCCGACTGGCCCGGCCAGGGCAACCTGACCCGCCGGGCTGAGGAGGCACTAGCCACCGACCCGGACGATGCGCTGGCGCTGCGCTATTTCGCCGCCCAGCCGCCGCGCAGCCTGGAAGGGTATCAGCGGCTGGCCGATGCCCTGCAACGCGCCGGCAAGGCCAATGAGGCCACCGCCACCCTCCGCAATGGCTGGACCGATGCCCCGGGCGATGCGGCGGCCGAGGCCACCTACCTGTCCCGCAATGGCGGCGCTCTCAGCCCGGCGCAGCATTGGGCCCGCTTCGAGAAGCTCGCCCTGGCCCGACAGACCGCCGACGCCGCGCGGGTCGTCCCCATGCTGGATGGTGAGCGCCAAGCGCTGGCCAATGCCCGGCTCGCCTATGCCGCCGACCAGCCCGATGCCGATGCCGCCGCACCGCTGGCCGGCCGCGACGCGGCGCTGGCCGCCGAACGCGCCCGCTGGCTGCGCCGGCGGGACCAGGACACGGAAGCCGCCGCCGCCTTCGCTGCCAGCCCCAAGCCCTTGCCCGAGGTCGCCAAGGCGGCCTGGCCCGAGCGCAATGTCCTCTCACGCAAGCTGCTGCGCCTGGGCAATCCGCGCACCGCCTACCAGGTGGCCGCCGGGCACGGCATCGAGGAGGCTGGGGAGGCCCGCCAGGAAGCGGAATTCCTCGCCGGCTACCTGGCTTTGCAGAAGCTCGACGATCCGCCACGGGCCGAGCGTCACTTCGCGAAGGTCGGCGAGGAGAGCCGCAGCGTCATCACCCGCGCCCGCAGCCTCTATTGGCAGGGCCGCGCCGCCGCCTACCAGAACCAGCTCGGCCGGGCGAAGCAACGCTATCTGGAGGCGGCGCAATACCCCCTCGCCTTCTACGGCCAGGTCGCCTCGATCAGCCTCTCGGAGCCACCGGCAACGCTCGCCCAGCGCATACAGCAGACCGGCTCACCAGTAGCGAGCCCGGCGCAGCAGGCCGCCTTCGAGCGCAATGAGCTGGTCGGCGTGGTCCGCGCCCTCACGAATGTCGGGGATTATCGCCGGACCCGGCAATTCCTGCTGCGGTTGGAGGAGCTGTCCCACGACCCGGCCGAGGATCTGCTGGTGGTGCGGCTGGCGGCGACGACCGGCCGGCCCGATCACCCCATCTGGGTCGTGCGCCGCGCCGCCGCTGGCGGCCTGCAGGCCCGCCAGGAAGGCTGGCCAACGCCATGGCCGGCGCCGAGCAGCAGCGTCGAGCCGGCGCTGGTCTATGCGATTGCCCGCCAGGAGAGCAATTTCGACCCGGAGGCGGTCTCCTCAGCCAATGCGCGCGGCCTGATGCAGCTGCTGCCAGCAACCGCGCAGCAGGTGGCGCGTCGCCTCAGCCTCGCGCATCAGCCGAACATGCTGACCAGTGATCCGGCGCACAACATGCGCCTCGGCGCCGGCTACCTGGAGATGTTGAGTGAGCGGTTCGGCGGCGCGGTGCCGTTCATGGCCGCTGGCTACAATGCCGGGCCCGGGCGGGTCGACCAATGGGTCGGTGATTTCGGCGACCCGCGCCAGGGTCAGATCGCGATGCTCGACTGGATGGAGCAGATCCCCTTCACCGAAACCCGCAACTATGTCCAGCGGGTGATCGAGAACATGGCGGTCTATCGCGCGGCCGACCCGCAGGCGGCCGCGCTGGAACATCCGATGACGGCTTGGCTGAAGGCAGCGAAATGAGACGGCGGTTTTTCTCGGCACGCGATGGTCTGCAGCTTTCAGCGCTGGAATGGGAAGGGCCGGAGACCGCTTTACCGGTGCTCTGCCTGCCCGGCTTCTCGCGCAATGCACTCGACTTCGCCGATCTCGGCGCGCGCCATGCCGGCCGGCGGCGGGTGATCGCACTCGATTATATTGGCCATGGTGAGAGCGCCCGGGCCGGGCTGGCCAGCTACACCTTGCCGCGGGTGATCGGCGATGTGCTGGATTGTCTGGCCGCGCTGCGGCTGCCGCGGGCGGTAGTGGTCGGCACCAGCATGGGTGGCGTGCTGGGCATGGTGCTCGGCGTGCTGCGGCCGGGGATGCTGGCCGGGCTGGTGCTGAACGATTCCGGGCCGCGCCTGGATGCCGGCGGGCTGACCAGCGCGCGCGAGATGATCGGTAACGATCCCGGCTTCGCCCAGCTGGACGATGCCGCCGCCTTCATGCGCAAGCTGCTGCCGGAGACTGGCATCCCCGCCGACCATTGGCTGGCGGCGGCCGAGAGCAGCTATCGCCAGGCCGAGAATGGCCGCTGGTATGCCCGCTGGGACCCGGCGCTGCTGCAGGCGCTGCCCAAGGCCGAAGCCGGCCCGACCGAGCTTTGGGACATGTTCCAATCCCTGGCCGCGGTCCCGCTGCTGTTGCTCTGGGCCCAGGAGAGCAAGGTGCTCTCGGCGGCAACCGTCCTGGAAATGCGCCGCCGTAAGCCGGACCTGGAACTGCTCTCCCTGCCCGGGCTGGAGCACGCGCCTTGGCTCGGCCTGCCGGCTGCGGTGGCGCGGATCGATGCCTTCATCGGCCGGCTGGGATGAAAGCAGGTCTCGCCAGCGCCATCGCCGGGCTGGGCGGCATCGGCCGGCTACGGCCGGCACCTGGCACCTGGGGCTCGGCTGCCGCGCTGCCGCTGGCATGGGCGGGGCCCGCCTGGTGCCTCGGCGCGGCCTTGTTGCTGACGCTGGCCGGCTGGCTGGCGCTGCGCGCCCTGCCCGCCGATGCGGTGGCCGCTGATCCCGGCTGGGTGGTGGTGGACGAGGCCGCCGGGCAATGCCTGGCGCTCGCCGCCCTGCCGGCGGCGGCGGGCTGGCCCGGGGTGCTGCTGGCTTTCCTGCTGTTTCGCGCCTTCGATATCGCCAAGCCGGGTCCGGTCGGCTGGGCAGATCGCCGCGCCGGACCCTTCGCGGTAATGCTGGACGATCTGTTGGCCGGGGCGCTGGCGGCCGGCGTGATTGGCGCGCTGCGGGGATTGGGGCTGTGAGGGAACGATGCTGAATCCAGGAACACTGGCCGAAGCGGCGGCGCTGCTTGCACGTCTGGGCGCGCGCGGCCTGACGCTGGCAACGGCGGAAAGCTGCACTGGCGGGCTGATCGCCGCGACGCTGACCGCCATCGCCGGCAGTTCGGCGGTGGTGACCCATGGCTTCGTCACTTATTCGAACGAGGCCAAGCGCGACGTCCTGGGCGTGCCCTGGGGCGTGCTGGAGGGTTATGGCGCGGTCAGCGAAAGCGTGGCGCGGCGGATGGCCGAAGGCGCGCTGGCGCGCAGCGGGGCGGCGCTGGCGGTGAGTTGCACGGGCATTGCCGGGCCGGGCGGGGCAACGCCTGGCAAGCCGGTGGGCCTGGTGCATCTCGGCGTGGCAGGGCGGGACGGGGCGGTGCTGACGCGCCGCTGCGTCTTCCCCGGTGACCGGACGGCGGTGCGCGCCGCGACCGTCGACACCGCCTTCGCCATGCTGCGCGGGCTGGTCTAGAGCATGCTGCGTTCGCATTCGCTCACGCACCCTGCTCTAACGTTTGTTTGGTCGCGGGATTCAGCGTTATCGGCGATTCCGCCTCAACGCATCCCGCTCTAGGGGCAATATTTTTCAGATTAGTGCCCCGACCTTCTCCTGCGGTCGGCATAGCGCTGTCCCCTTTGGCGATCCGACAACCGGTCGCTCGATCAGGATGGGATGCGCGGCGATGGCGCGCGCCGGCGCCGCATGCTGCCAGCCGGTGGTCCAGAAGCTCTCCCGGAGTTGGGGATGGAGCGGGCATTGGCTGCAATTTATCAACACCGCACTGTCATAGAGCCGCCCCTGCGGATTGAACTGGATGACGTTGTCACCGACGAAGCTGTAGCAGCCGACCGCATCGAGCCGGAAATAGCTGACGGCATCGTGCCAATCGAAGCCGGATCCCCCCATGCTGATCATCGCACCGCGCAATGGCGGCTGCTGCGCAGCATCGGCCATGCCGCGCAGCATCGCCGGCATGCCGTTTTTGTAATAGAAGAAACTGTTGCCGATCCACATGATCCCATCCGCCGGCGGCGGCCCGGGACGGCGCGCAGGCGGCGTCTCCGCCCGCCGCGGCGAGGCACATAGCAGGGCAAGCAGCAACAAGACGATAAGGCGCAAGGCACGGACTCCCCGAAGCGCGGACGACAGTCTGGCGCCAGCCCGGCGACCCCGACCAGGCCGGACCGCATTGCGCCGCCCCGCCCGGCCTGCCAGCCTGCGACAGCAAATCCGGAGATTCCCATGGCACGGCTGCCCTATCTCGAGAAATCCGACCTCGCGCCCGAGGATCAGGAGCTACTGAAACGCGGCATCGCGCTGCATAAGTGCATGGCGAACAACCCCGCGGCGGCGCGCGCCATGGGCGCGCTCGGCCAGTATCTGCGTCACAGCACGAAGTTGGATGCGCGGGTGCGGGAGTTGGTGATTCTGCAGATCGGCTGGCTGGCACGCAGCCCCTATGAATGGTCGCATCATGTGAAGATCGGTAAGGATTTCGGCGTCACCGATGCCGATATCCAGGCGCTGATGGCCGAGACCGAAGGCCAGGAGACCGCGCTCGGCGCGCTGGAGCGGTTGGCGTTGAAGGCCGCGCGGGAAGTGTATGCCGGGGGCTGCTCCATGGCGACCTTCGCCGCGCTGCGCGCCGCCCTGCCGTCCGACCAGGTGGTGGATGTCGTGCTCGCAGCCTCGTTCTATTGCGCCGTGGTACGGGTGCTCGCATCGCTCGAGATCGATGTCGAGCCGGAGTATCTGCCCTATCTGGCCAAGTATCCCTTCCCCATCTGAGGTGAGCCGATGAGTGCCATGCCGAAGCCGCGCGGGCGGCAATTCTTTGCCAATCCCGGCCCGACCAACATCCCGGACAGCGTGCTGCACGCAGTCGCGCATGTGACGGTCGACTTCAACGACCCGGCCTTCCTCAGCGTCTATGAAGGCTGCGTGGCCGGGCTGAAGCGTATCCTTAAGACCGAGCAGGAGCTGTTCTTCTACACCGCCTCCGGCCACGGCGCCTGGGAGGCGAGCCTCGTCAACCTGCTTTCGCCCGGCGACCAGGTGCTGGTGTTGGAGACCGGCTATTTCTCCGAGAGCTGGGCGAAGATGGCGATGGATCTCGGGATCGAGGTCCGTACGCTGGCGGCGGATTGGCGGCGCGGCATCGACATCGCGACGCTGCGGGCGGCGCTGATCGAGGATAGCGGCCATGCCATCAAGGCCGTCTGCGTCGTCCACAACGAAACGGCGACGGGGATGATGATCCCCCTGCCGGAGGTGCGCGCTGCACTCGATGCGACGCAGCATCCGGCGCTGTTCCTGGCGGATACCATCAGCTCGCTCGGCAGCCTCGATTTCCGCATGGATGAATGGGGTATCGATATCTGCGTCGGCGGCAGCCAGAAGGGGCTGATGCTGCCGACGGGGATGAGCTTCACCGGCGTTTCGGCCAAGGCGATGGCGGTACATGCGACATCAACGCTGCCGAAGCACTATTTCAACTGGACGCAGATGTTGGCCCGCCGGCACCGCAGCTTCGTCGGCACGGTGCCGACCAGCTTCTTCTACGGGCTGCAAGAATCGCTGCGGCTGATCGAGGGCCAGGAGGGGCTGGCGAACGTCGTCGCTCGCCATACCCGACTTGCCCGTGCCGTGCGGGCGGCGGTCCAGCACTGGTCGGGGAATGCCGGGCCGACGCTGTTCTGCCAGAATCCAGAGCGCTTCTCGGACAGCGTGACCGCGATCCTGATGCCCGAGGGCTTCAATGCCGACCAACTGCGCGCGCTCTGCCTACAGCGCTTCAACGTCTCGCTCGGCGGCGGGCTCGGGCCGCTGAACGGGCGGGTCTTCCGGATCGGCCATCTGGGCGATCTGAACGAGCCTATGGTGCTCGGCACCCTGGCGACGGTTGAGTTGGCCATGCAGGTGCTGGGCGTCCCGCATGCCGAAGGCGGCGTAGGGGCGGCGATCAAGGCACTGGGCTGACGGCTGCGGTCGCAGGCATTGACCGCTGGGATTTGTTGCCGCGGACTCTTCATCGTCGGGCGAAGGCGGCCGGGTGCCGCGGGCAGGCTTGTTTGGGATGAACCACAAGGTGATCCATCCCCACGGATATTGCGCTAGAGCGGGAAGCGTTGAGGCGGCATCGCCGAAGGCGCTGAATCCCACGACCAAACAAAGCTTAGAGCAGGATGCGTGAGCGAATGCGAACGCAGCATGCTCTCGGCTCAGCGATGCGCCTGTGGGTCAGCCTGGGCGGCCGAAATCCTTCAGCACTTCAGGCTTGAACGCGAGGCCGTGGCCCGGGCGCTCGGGCGCGCGCTGCATGCCCTGGACCATCACCGGTGGATGCACCCAGACATCGTCGAGCAGGCCCATCTGTTCAGACCACAGCCCGTTCGGGCTGCTGGCCAGGATGTGGATGTTGAGCTCGGGGAACAGATGCGGCGCGAATTGCACGCCCCAGGTCTCGGCCACCGTGGCAATCTTGCGAAGCTCGGTCAGGCCGCCGCGCATCGGGTCGGGCTGCAGGATCGGCAGCTTCGGTTGTTCCAGGAAGGGTTTTAGATCGGCGCGGCCGAAATGCGTCTCCCCGCCCACCACGCGGGTGGTCAGCGCATCGGCCACACGAAGGTAGCCGGCGAAATCATCCGGCAGCACCGGCTCCTCGATCCAATAGGGGTCGTAGTCCTGGAAGGCGCGGCCCGCGATGATCGCCTGGTCTGCCGTCCAGCCCATGTTGATGTCGATCATAATCTCGACATCCGGGCCGACGGCGTCGCGGACCATGCGCAGGTTCCGCACATCCTGCCGCCAGTCGCCGATATGCGCCGCCTGCATCTTGATGGCCTTGAAGCCCTGCGCGACGTAGTGCTTCGCCTTGGCGGCCATGCCTTCGCCCAGCGCGCCGCGGAAGCAGCCGGAGCCATAGGCCTGCACCTCCGTCCGGCAATTGCCCCAGAGCCGATGCAGCGGCATGCCCGCGGCCTTGCCCATAACGTCCCAGAGCGCGATATCGATCGCCGATTGCGCCATCATGGTCACGCCGCCGCGCCCGCCGGTGACGGTGCTGCGCCACAGATCCTGCCAGATGCCCTCCACCTCGCTGGCCTGCCGGCCGATCACGCGCGGCGCCATGGCTTCCTTCAGGCAGGCGGCGATGGTGTGCTGCAGCGGCAGGTTCAGCAGGTGCAGATAGCCCATGCCGGTGATGCCGGCCGCCGTCTCGATCTCCACGATCACCAGCTCGCGCTGCTTGCCCAGCGCATGCCCCGCCATCCAGGGGTCCGGCGCCCAGGGCATGGTGACGAGCGTCGTCTTCAGCGCGCGGATCGTCAGGTCCTTCATGCGTCGGTTCCCCCTTTATGGCGCAGGATGGCACGCCAGCTGCGATGCGTCAGCCCAAGCACGGCAAGGCCGATCAGCCCCGTCGCCAACGCCGCGCGGGGGGCGCCCAGCCAATCGGCCGCCAGCCCAAGGGCGACGAAGCAAAGCGGGCCGAGGCCGATGCAGACCGAGAGAATCCCCAAAACCCGGCTGCGTAGCTCGGCCGGCGTCAGCAGATAGACCAGCGTCGCCTGCATGATGGAAAAGCCCGCCTGGCAGAAACCCATCAGCAGCAGCGCCGCGCCAGCCGCCCAGGGGTTCGGCGCCAGGGCAAAGGCGACGATCATCGCCAGATACCCCGTCACGCCGCCCAGATCAAGCCGCGCATACCGATCCGGCCGGCCCAGGGCGCCAATCGTCAGGGCGCCCAGAAAGGCGCCCACCCCATCCATGCTGGCGAGCAGGCCCGTCGCCTCCGGCCCCAGCCCGAAGCGGGCCTGCGCGACGACGGGGATGATGCTGGTGATGGGCCAGCCGCAGATGTTGAAGATGATGGTGACCAGCAGCGTGCCGATCAGCGCCGGCGTCCGCCGCACCACCGCGATGCCGGCGCCGAGGCGCACGGCAAGGCTTTCCCCG
>Ga0114963_10003884_pt1 | contig 10231 bp, 9 predicted proteins | sample C_131016_EF_Meta_FD_87019 | JGI IMG/M metagenome (GOLD analysis project Ga0114963, IMG submission 87019) | Freshwater microbial communities from Lake Croche, Canada to study carbon cycling - C_131016_EF_MetaG | ecosystem: Environmental > Aquatic > Freshwater > Lake | place: Lake Croche, Canada...
ATATCGATTGATGGCGTATCGATTAGTTCAACTACGAATGTTTTTGATAAAGCCATCCCAGGTGTCACGATAACCGCCGTATCTCAAACTGATGCCAATACACCTGTGACGATCAAATCTGAAACCAATACGACAGCCCTGACTGCGGCCATTAACTCTTTGGTCACCGGTTATAATCAAGTCATTGCAACAATGACAACAGAGATGGCTTATAATTCAACCGACAACACAAAATCGGGTGGGTTGGCTAATAGTGCCATTGCAAGAACACTCATGGAGCAATTGCGTAGTTTTACTACGCAACAGATACAAGGCTATGATAATAATAGTTATACCCTTGCTGACATAGGCGTTAAAACCAATAGGGATGGTTCTCTCACACTCGATCAAGCCGCATTTAATAAGGCCTTAACAAATAAGCCCGATATGGTAGCCGCTGTCATGGCCTCAAAGAAAAGTCTTTCGGATAGCCGTCTGTTGCCAGGTAAAATTGATAGCACAGCCAAAGCAGGTGTTTATACGATTAAAAAAGAGGTTGTGTTACCTCAAATCGCAACGACAACTGGTAAAGCCAATTCTTATGAGACAGCAGACGTTACGTTTAATGATCTTGCTGCTGGCGGGTATGTTAAAATAGGTGGCCTTACTTTTACTGCAACCTCAGCTATGACAGGCACACAAGTTGCAGCAGCATTTGCTAACTTATCAAATGGTGCGATTACAGGGCCTTCAACTAATTTAGGTTCTTATTCTGGGACACTAACGGGATGGTCTACCGGTTCCACAACTCTTAATAAATTAACATTTTCAGCTTCAAATTTTGGTGATGTTGCAGATTTAACCGCGTCTGGAACAAGCGTGGGTTGGACAATTAATGGTCAACCAGCAACGTTGAACGGAATGACATTAACTGCAGGTCTAACATCGACAGCGGCTGGAATATCTGTGCTCATTCCAACTGATCTTTCTTCAGCTGCTGCGGAAGGATTTTCTGCTACCCTCAATTATTCCAAGGGGATTCTTGAACGTTTTAACGCTATGATCGATGATGCAACTGGTACATCGTCTTCTCTTCAAAGCTTAAGTGACGATGACAATAAAGCTTTGTCAGATTTGACCCAAAAACAAACCGATCTCGACAATCGCATGGAAGCCATCAGATTGCGCTATGTTGATCAATTTTCCCGTGTTCAGACTTTGCTTACAAAAGCAGAAAGTACCAAAACTTCACTCACTGATTTTCAAACTGCATGGTCTAATAGCCTCAAAGGAAACTAGTTAGGATAATATATTTTTGGATTTGCTTTTAATAGTTGTTCTCAGTTTTATTTTAGATAAAAATGGTTTGGTGTCATGATTATCACACGCACGCCTTACCGGATCTCTTTTTTTGGGGGTGGTACCGATTATCCCGGTTGGTTTCATGATCATGGCGGTGCTGTTTTATCAACGACCATCGATAAATATTGCTATATTTCTTGCCGTAAATTGCCGCCGTTTTTCGATCACAAACACAGGATCGTTTATTCGATCATCGAGAATGTCCTCTCTAACGAGGAAATTCTACATCCCTCTGCAAGGGCTGTGTTCCAATGGGCCGGTGTCGATGAGGGGCTTGAAATCCATCATGATGGCGATCTTCCGGCCCGTTCGGGTATCGGATCCAGTTCCTCTTTTACTGTTGGATTGATTCAGGCCATTTATGCACTCCGGTCTCGCCTCGTGAGCCAGGAGCAATTGGCTCGGGATGCCATCCATGTCGAGCAGGATCTAATCGGCGAGAATGTGGGATCGCAAGACCAGATCGCCGCAGCCTATGGCGGCTTCAACAAGATCACTTTTCATCAGGATGGGCATTTCGCTGTCAATCCGGTGATCTTATCTATTGAGCGGCGCCAGCTCCTAGAATCGCATCTGATGCTCTGTTTTACTGGTGTGTCGCGCATTGCCGATAAGGTCGCCCGCTCCCAGATCAACAATCTGCCGCGTCGCCAGTGCGAACTGAAAGCCATGCAAGCCATGGTGGATGACGCTATTTCTATCCTCTCGAATGAACGAGCCGACATTCGTGAATTCGGCCGCTTGCTGGATGCGAGTTGGCGTTACAAACGATCGTTGTCTGATCAGGTTTCGACCCCCCATATAGATGCCCTCTATCAAACTGCGTTTAATCACGGGGCAATTGGCGGCAAAATTTTGGGTGCTGGGGGGGGGGGCTTTCTTTTGATCTTCGCTGAACCTGAGCGACAATCCGCTATCCGACAGGCCTTTTCAGAACTGGTCCACGTTGATTTCAAATTTGAAAACTCTGGCAGCAGGACCGTTTTCTACCATCCCAACGGATTATAAGAGATGCATTTTGATGTCATCAAGCCATCGACAGTGGGGCTGGATATGACTAGCCAGCCCCACGAGGATCTGGTAGCCAGATCCAAATGGGTCTGGCGTGAAACCCTCGCCATCCATCGTCGTGTGGCTGAAACCCGCATAGCCTCTTCACTGTCTTCGGTGGAAGTGTTTGTTGCGCTTTATTACGGCGGCGTGCTGGAATTTGATGCCCGTGCCCCATTGGGTGATGCGCGTGACCGCTGTGTGATTTCCAAAGGCCATGGCTCGATCTGCATGTATCCCATTCTGGCTGATCTGGGCTTTTTCCCCAAAGAGGAATTAGAGCGCATCTGTCAGCATGGCGGGATATTGGGCGGTATTCCCGATCCTGTCATTCCCGGTTACGAGACCATCAATGGGTCTTTGGGTCATGGTTTAGGTGTCGCCACCGGCATGGCTCTGGGGCTTCGGGCCAAAGGCAATAAGCATAGTGTGTTTGTGGTGGCCGGTGATGGCGAAATGCATGAGGGGGCGATGTGGGAGGCTGTGATGCTGGCCTCGCAGCACAAACTGGATAGCCTTAACCTGATCATCGATGATAACCAGACTTCCATGTTGGGACATACCCGCGACATTATCGACCACGTCTCACTGGCTGATCGGTTGTCAGCTTTTGGCTGGGATTGCCGGTCAGTTGACGGTCATGATGTCGAGGCTGTCCGGCAGATCTTGATCGAGATGAAAGCCTTACATGATGGCAACCCCAAAGCCCTGATTGCGAGAACCCTGAAGGGGCACGGTGTTCCGGGATTGGAAAACCAGCCGCTTTCGCATATTCTGGCTCCAAAACCAGAAGTGCTGGATCGGTTGCTCGAGGAAAGCCAATGAACGCGCCATCGCCTACCATCCGGCCACTGGCCATGCGTGATGCCTTTTTGGCGAAGGTCTGGGAGGGTATGGGCCGCGACGAGACGATCTATTTCGTAACGGCCGATTTTGGTTCACCGGTCCTGGACAAGATAAGGCGGGATTTTCCATCTCGATTCATCAATGTGGGCATCGCCGAACAAAATCTGATCAATGTTACTTGCGGCCTCGCCCTCGAAGGCTTTTGCGTTTTTGCATATGCGATTGCACCTTTCATCACGATGCGCTGTTTCGAGCAGATTCGTGTCAACCTGGCTTTGCTCTCAACCGTACGTCCGATGAATGTCAATCTGGTCGGTGTGGGGGCAGGGTACAGCTATGTCATGTCGGGTCCGACGCACCAATGTTATGAAGATGTGACCTTGATGCGTTGCCTGCCCAATCTGCATATATTTTCCCCTTCGGACCATGTCGGGGCAGAAGGACTCTTTGTCCGTTGCCTTGCCGAGAAGAGGCCAAAATATCTGCGCTTCGACGCACAAGTTCTGCCCGTAATTGATCAGTCTTGCGATGATCCGACTTTGGGCTACTGCATCCGTCGGGATGGTCAGGGCCTGTGCCTGATTGCAACCGGCTATATGGTGCATACGGCTTTGACGATAGCCGAGCGATTGGCACAACAGACTATTCAAGCGACGGTGATCGATCTGTTTGATCTGTCTGATTTCAACTTGGATGGGCTGGTCAGTGTGATACGGCGCCATAGTCATCTGGTTTCGTTAGAAGAGGGGTTTCGTGGGCGCGGCGGGATGGATTCCATGCTGTTCGAGATCAAGGCTCGCAACGCGATTGCCGCCCCTCTGCTCAATCTTGGGGTTGAACCTGCTTATTCCTTCGAACTCGGCACGAGACAGCAATTGCATGAGTGCGTCGGCATTGGTGAGCATAGCGGGTTGGCTGCCATCCAAAACTTTTACAAAGCCGGATCAAGCAAGTCGGATAGCGTGTGATGATGAAATATCCTTTGATGCGCAACAACATCTTGCGTGAGGATCTCGATGCCGTGATCGAGCATCTCAAGCAGGATGACCCTATCCTGACCAATGGCCCCCATGTACGCGCTTTCGAGCAGGAATGGTCGCAATGGCTCGGGGTCTCCTACAGTGTTTTTGTCAATTCAGGCGCATCGGCCAATCTGTTGACCATGGCTTTGCTGAAAATCCGTCATCCCGAAGGCGGCGAGGTCATTGTTCCTCCGCTGACTTGGGTGTCTGATATTGCCTCGGTAATCCAGAACGGATTTACACCGGTCTTTGCTGATATAGATCCTCATAGTCTGGCAATGGATACAGCCGAAATACTTGCCAAAATCACCGATCAAACCCGCGCGGTTTTCATCACCCATGTTCAGGGTTTTGATGGTCTGACCGATCAATTGATCAGTGAATTGCAACGCCGCGATATCCCGCTCATCGAGGATGTCTGCGAGTCACATGGTGCGACGCATCACGGTAAGCGCCTCGGTAGTATCGGCTGGATTTCCAATTTCTCGTTCTATTACGCCCATCACATGAGTACCATTGAAGGCGGCATGATCTGCACCAATGATCCGCTTGTCTACCAACAAGCGCGTTTGTTGCGCGCCCATGGTATGGTGCGCGAAGCCAATGATCAAAATTTTAGTGACCTGTTTCGTGACAACAATCCAGAATTGAACCCTGATTTTATCTTTGCGTTTCCGGCCTATAATGCCCGTAATACCGAAGTAGGCGGGATAATCGGACGAAGCCAGCTCAAACGTCTGGACTGGATCGTCAACCATCGCAACGAGAACAAATTACGTTTCCTAGACCGGATCGATCGCCGTCATTTCAAAACCGATTTCACATTGGAGGGCATGAGCAATTATGCCTTCAATCTCGTGATGAATGATGCCGATCATAAATTCGTGAACCGGTTGATGGTCAGGATGCGCGAAAACGGTATCGAGTTCCGCCGCGGCAGTGCGGGGGGCGGAAACCAGATCCGTCAGCCCTATTTGAAAGGGATTGTGCCGGAGGGTCATTTTCGCGAATTCCCAAATACCGAGCATATTCATTTCTTCGGTTTCTATATAGGCAATTATCCCGAACTGCGCAGTGATGACATTGATGACATCTGCGACATTTTAAATGCGGCATAGACGACCCATGACTACTGCAATCATACTGGCGGGCGGTTTGGGGACACGATTGCGTGCGGCCGTCCCAGACTGGCCCAAACCGATTGCTCCGGTCGCCGGAAAGCCGTTTCTAGCATATCTTTTCGATTACTGGATCGGGCAGGGCATCGACCACTTCATTTTGTCGGTGGGGTATCGTCACGAGGCCATTAGAGGATTTTTCGGCACCTCCTATCAGGGGACCCCGATTGATTATGTGGTGGAGACCGAGCCCTTGGGTACTGGTGGAGCTCTACGTATGGCTGCTCGCCACTGTTTCGACCAGAAAGGTTTTTTGCTTTTAAATGGTGATACTTTTTTTGCTGTCGATCTGACTGCATTGCGTCTTTTTGCATCCAAAAACAATGCCGATTTGTGCTTATCATTGTTTGAAACTAACGACATTCAACGGTATCACGGGGTCGAACGCAATCCCGATGGTATGATTACTTCAATCTATACCAAGACTGCATGTGAACGTGTATGGGCAAATGGCGGTGTTTATTGGTGCGTACCTGAACGGTTACAACTGGAAACACATGCCAAAGGGGTATGCTCCTTTGAAAATAATGTGTTTCCTGTTTTGTTATCATCAGGATGCAGGCTGGCTGGCCTTTCCGTCAAGGCCCCCTTTATTGATATTGGTGTACCTGAAGATTATTATCGTGCAGAACAATTTTTAAATAATGGAGCGTTTTAATGGAGTTTTCACGCGCTCTTGAAAAAAATCTGAAGGCTTCTATTAGAGCCAAACAATCTTTGATGGATGACCCAGCTCAGTTGGGTGTTTTCCAACGTGCAGTCAGTTTGCTTATCCAGCGCTATCGTAATGGCGGTAGAATTTATATTGCTGGAAATGGTGGTTCGGCGGCAGATGCTCAGCACTTAGCTTGTGAATTTGTTGTGCGTTTGGCGCGAGACAGAGCACCGTTGCCTGCCGAAGCCTTGACGGTTGATAGCTCAATTTTGACGGCTATTGGTAATGATTTTGGATTTGATCATGTTTTTGCTCGTCAATTGGCTGGAAAGGCGACTGAACGTGATTTGTTTATTGCGATCAGTACTTCGGGTAATTCTAACAATATCATCAAAGCACTGGAACAATGTCGCATTATGAACTTGCCCAGTATTCTATTGACTGGAAACCATGGTGGCAGGGCCAAAGATTTGGCTGATTTTAGCCTTCATGTACAAGCTGGAGCCACCAGCTCTATCCAGGAAGTACATATGGTCCTTTATCACACTATGTGTGAATGCGTTGAAGCGGCGATCGTTCCATGAATAAAAGATTGGATGTATTGATCGTCAATCCAGACTCCTCATCAAAGGCCTATCAGGGACTTGCTGCGGTCTATGCCGCGATTGAACCACCAACTTGGGCACTATTGCTAGCTCAATCATGCCGTACAAAGGGCTTCGGTGTTGCGATACTTGATTGCGATGCTGAAAAACTGACTATCGACGAGGCCTGCAAGCGTATCAATGACGCCAAAGCACGTCTTGTGTTGTTTGTGGTTTATGGTCAGAACCCCAATTCGGGTACAACAAGTATGATTGGCGCTAGTGCACTTGCTAAGGCCGTCAAGTTAGAGCACCCCAATACATTGATTGGAATAGTTGGCTCTCATGTCAGTGCTTTGCCTAAAGTTGTTCTTGGTTTTGATTATTTTGATATCGCTTTGCTAAACGAGGGTGTTTATGCCCTTCATAATCTATTGCGGTCTGATTTGAACGATGATCTTCATCAGATCAAAGGTATTGGTTATAAATTGGATGGTCATATCATTCTCAATAACCCCGAACAATTGGTTCCACAGGAGCGGATGGATATTGATCTACCCGGCTATGCTTGGGATTTGTTACCTTTCAAAAATAAGCCTTTTGATCTCTATAGAGCTCATTTTTGGCATGCAGGATTTGATCATGCGAAGCGCACTCCCTTCGCCGCTATCTATACTTCACTGGGATGTCAATTTGCTTGCAACTTTTGCATGATCAATATTCTTAATCGCCAAGATAATGCGGATCATATCGATGCCTCGCATTCGCGTGGCATGCGGTTTTGGTCGCCCGATTTCATATTGCGTGAAATTGAAAAACTTTCCGCGCTTGGTGTTCAAACCTTGCGTTTGAGTGATGAAATGTTTTTTTTGAATAGACGCTACTACGAGCCGTTGCTGTACGGTCTGGTTGAGAGTCGAATGCCTCTTAATATGTGGGCTTATTCTCGCGTTGATACCGTTAGAAATGACAAACTTGCTTTGTTCAAGCAAGCCGGGATCAATTGGCTCGCGCTGGGCATTGAGGCAGGCAACCAGATGGTGCGTCAGGAGGTATCGAAGGGATCGTTTAAGGATGTGAATATTCGTGATGTCTGTCGTTTAGTTCAGTCCTCCGATATCAATATCATCAGCAATTATATTTTTGGATTTCCAGACGACACACTTGATACCATGCAGGAGACACTAGATCTTGCTCTGGAACTAAATACTGAAATGGCCAATATGTATCCATGTCAGGCTTTGCCGGGCAGCCCCATCCATCAAGAAGCATTACGTTCAGGTTGGTCTTTGCCCAACACCTATGAAGGTTATGCCTTTTTGTCTTACGAGGCAAAGCCATTGCCGACCCGACATTGTAGTGCGCAGGAGGTCTTAAGGTTTCGTGATCAGGCATGGAATACATATTTTACTAATCAGACCTATTTGGAATTAGTAGAAAATAAATTTGGTCCGGCCCAACGAAAAAATGTTGAAGCAATGGCGCGTGTCAAACTCAAACGCCAATTGCTTGGCGATTGATGAATAAGACGCAACGTTAAAAGGATCTGGCTATGACTTATCGCATACTCGTTACTGGCGGCGCGGGTTATTTAGGCTCGACGATGGTACCGGAATTATTGGCCGCAGGACATCATGTCACGGTTGTCGATAATTTCATGTTTGATCAGTCCTCGCTCAACCATGTCTGCTACCATCCAAATTTTTCGGTGGTGAAGGGGGATGTCCGTATCGCCTCGATCATGTCACCATTGATTAAAAAAGCCGATCTAATCATTCCTCTGGCTGCTCTGGTTGGGGCGCCTATGTGCAGTCAGGATCCTGTTGGAGCGACCACAACCAATCATGATGCCATTGTCGCGATGCTGTCTATGCTATCTAAACAGCAAATCATTCTGATGCCGACCACTAACAGTGCCTATGGCTCGGGTGACGCTCAAAATTTTTGTACTGAAAATTCTCCGCTCAAACCCATTTCTCAATATGCGATCGAAAAGGTGAAGGTGGAACAATTGCTGATGGAGCATGAGAATGCCATCAGTTTTCGTCTGGCAACGGTATTTGGTATGTCGCCACGTATGCGGATTGATCTACTGGTTAATGATTTTGTTTACAGGGCCGTTTATGACCGCTGTGTCGTGCTGTTTGAAGGCAATTTCAAACGCAATTACATTCATGTTCGTGACGTTTCGCGCGTGTTCCAGCATGCCATAAGCCATTACGATGCGATGAAGGGTCAGATCTACAATGTCGGACTGTCCGATGCCAATGTCTCCAAAGCGGAATTATGCGGGGTGATCCGCCGCAAATTACCGTATTTCGTATCTCTCGATGCGCCCTTGGGCAAGGATCCCGATCAGCGCAATTATATTGTCTCCAATGCCAAGATCGAGGCCACCGGCTATCGACCGGCGATGTCGCTTGAAAAGGGGATAGAGGAATTGATCAAAGGCTTCACCATGCTCAAAAACACCCGATACGGTAATGTCTGACCGTGGCAGAAACGGCTGACATGGTGGCGCCATCGGGTGAAGTATCTGCCCGAAGGGCTGTATTCTTTGATCGCGACGGCACGTTGAACGTCAATTTCGGCTATGTCCATCGCAGGCAGGAGTGGGAATGGATCACTGGTGCCATTGACGCATTGAAGTCCCTGCATGAAGCCGGATTTGCGCTGGTGATTGTTACCAATCAGGCAGGTATTGCACGCGGCTATTATGAGCCGGAGGATGTCGAGGCCTTGCATGACTGGATGACGTCAGAGCTGGCAGTCCATGGGGTCGAACTCACCGGTATTTATTATTGCCCCCACCATCCCGATTTCGGCGAGATCAGACAATGCGATTGCCGCAAGCCTCAACCTGGTATGATCCTGCGCGCCGCTCAGGATTTAGACCTTGATGTCCATCGCAGCTGGATCATCGGCGACCAAGTGAGCGATGCATTGGCGGGCCTCAATGCCGGAACCAAAGCTGTGGTCATCGGCTCGCACTCTGTCGAAGAGTTTCTGCACTCTCTGCCGTCTCACCACAAATCGGCGCAAGGCCAGCCAGAGCGGCTTTTTGTCGAGCCGACCATCACAGCAGCCGTCGAGAGAATTCTGGCTGTTTGATGCGAGCGGGTCCTTGAGACCGCTCAAGCCGTTGGTTGCTTCGATATCCTCAAGTTCTCATATCAGAAGCGCAAAGCGTTATATTTTGGTGAACTCAATGCGCTTGTCTGAGCGCTTGTTAGAGCATGGGTCTGGACGGTAGTGAATGAATTCAGCTGGCTAGTTGTAAGCGACTCTAAATCCAGTGTTGTAATGGCCGGCATCTGGTCTGTCGTCAGCGTTACTAGCTGAGTTGTTGTTAGGGCTGTGAACTGCTGTGACTTCAATGCCGCAATATCGGCGGTCGTCAAAGCAGGCAGTTGAGTTGCTGTCAGGGCTCTGATCTGCGAGGTCGTGAGGTTGTTGGCTTCCAGTGTCGTCAGGCCGGAGATCTGGGTCGGTGTCAGTAGAGTAATCTGGGCAGTCGTCAGCAGCACAAGATCCGATGTTGTGATGGCGCCAATC
>Ga0114963_10003886_pt1 | contig 10228 bp, 8 predicted proteins | sample C_131016_EF_Meta_FD_87019 | JGI IMG/M metagenome (GOLD analysis project Ga0114963, IMG submission 87019) | Freshwater microbial communities from Lake Croche, Canada to study carbon cycling - C_131016_EF_MetaG | ecosystem: Environmental > Aquatic > Freshwater > Lake | place: Lake Croche, Canada...
CCTAAAAGCAAGGGTAGCAAGAAGAGAAAGTAGAAATATTTCAAGGATGCCTGAAATCAATCGATTGGTGCCCGAGGCCGGAATCGAACCGGCACGACTTTTTTGAGTCGGCAGATTTTAAATAAACCAGCACCGCTAGAAAGCTTATAGATATTAGGTTGTAAGTTGCCAATAATAATTGTGCTACATTTTGTGCTACACATAGATTTTTACATTAATAATTTTAACTGCTTAAAAAAAATTTATGCTGCGTTCATTTTATTAAAGTCGCCAGAAATAGCTCGCCTTAATATACCCTCAGCATTTGAAGTCAGTCGCTTTAAATCTAAAGTTTCAAGAATCAATCGTAGATGCTCCTCGCTACCAATCGAAACCTTATTTGCTGAGGCTACCAGTTGAGTGATTACGAATAACTCACCAAGCGGAATCTCCTCAAGCGAGCGATCCCCCCTTTTTCGGATGACCTCGGCTTGTGTACCGGTGACCCAAATTATTTCACTCAGTGAATCATCCTGCGGTGTGTATTTGTGCGAAGTTAATACCTTAGAGCCCTTGAGCGAAAGGACTGCGCTCAATAAACTATCTCTGAGATCATGCCCCATACGCTTGATGCCACAACTGCGTAAATAAATATCAAAAGCTCTTTTTGCCTGAATAGGACCTTCGCCTTTGATAATGCTTAACAGGCCATCAGCTATCTGGGTCGAATTAGAGCTTCTTGGATCGTGACACGCAATGCCGAGGTGGTGGTTGTACTCAGTTAAAGATATTCTCTCATTCGCCGCATGAGGGGCTGACTGAGGAGGCGCAAATGATGGAATCTTTACATCTAAAGCAGCTGACCGATCTTTTTCATTCGCTATAGCGATTTCTGGTATCGGAGCATCAGCTACTTTGTCATCTATCGAGTTATTTTGATCTGATTCGTTAACAGTAAGGTCGCTGCTTTCTGTTGTGCTAGAAAAGGCCTCAAGGGGATTATTCGTAAATCCGCTGGCAATGATAGCTTTTAACTCTTCAATCAATACCCCTTCATCTAGCCCGCCACTATTTCCAATAGAGGTAGAGGTATTAGGGAATATTTCAAGCTCCTCAAGACGCTTGAAAACAGACTCCATGGCTTGATCAGGGTTCCTATAGAAGGCGCTTCCTCGAATGCGAGCAAATTTCCAACCAAGCCTTTCCAATATGGCCTGACGATTCATATCATCAGCAAGTTTTTCAATTGGGTGATATCTATCGCCGTCGCATTCGACGGCTAATCGCTTACCATTCCCCTCTACAACCATGTCTATTCGGAAGTAGCCTACCTCTATCTGTGTTTTGACCTTAAAACCAGCATTAGTAAGTTTTTTTAGAACCTCTAACTCAAACGGCGACTCAGTTCTACCAACTTCCTCTTCAAAATTTCGTATAGAGGCCTCAGGATCGCGAACATGCTGAAGAAGGCGATGACGAATGTCGCTTGTCTTTAGGTGAAGATCGGGATCGAATGAATGAATGACCCAAAGCTGGTCTCTTGCCCTACTTACTGCTACGTTATATCGTTTTTTAGTTTGCTCAAAGGCTCCATCTCCAGTTGCCCTAAGAGTATTAGTATCTTCGGCACTATCCACCATTGATAGGAAAATAATGTCTCTCTCATCACCCTGAAACTCACTAGAAATGCCTGCTTGAATTCGTCTAGACTCAATTTCAACTGACTCAATTTCCTTATGAATCATCGACTGAATCAATACAGCCTGACTCTCTCCGAGCATAGAAATTACGCCAATTGTTTTACCTGCGTATTCTTTGTGCCCAATCATCGCCTTTATAAAAGCAATGATTTGCTTGGCTTCTTCTCGATTAAGATCACCCTCCCTAATGCCATTGACCTTAAATGGAACACAAGAAGGCTTCAAGTTACTTGAATTTGCCTCTCGAAGTGGTCTTATCTTTCCGTCATACGAAAGGGCGTTACTAAAAGAAATAATCTGTGGAACACAACGGAAATGCTCAACCAACCTAACTCCCTCGCCAAAAGATTGGCGGGCTAGATCATAAATTGATGACATGTTGTCATATAGATGAGCGTTAGGGATGTCATTAAGCATCGTCTTTCGAAGATTCTCAAGAATGGTTTGATCCTTACCTACACCTAAAGGTGTAACCTGCTCATGATCTCCCACAATAATAATTTGTTTACCCATATACAGCGGAATCAAAGCATTAATATCTGCCTGGCTTGCCTCATCTATGATTACTACATCAAACTTTGTTGTCTGAGGATCGAAGCTCTCGGCCACAATAGAGATTGGCATAATCCAAACGGGAACTGCTTCTGAGCATTTTCTCATTAGCTTTCTTGCTTCACTTAGAAGCGTTTGCCTTTTATCTGCTTGACGAGTTGACGCTAGTCGTTTCGCTGTATCTAACCATCCTACCAATGCTTGTCGCATTGAATTATCAGATTGAAGTCGTTTTAATTGCTCTGACCATGCTTTCGCATCAACTAGTTGACGAGTAACATCCCTTAGCATTCCCTCGACACTTTCGAGCTCTTTTTGTACTTCGTGTGGATTTAATTTATCCCTATCATCGAGCTCATCATTTAACTGTCGCCATAACCAGGCCTTAACAATATCGCCGGGAACAATGACTTGGTCATGTGGTGACACTCTTTGTAGGAGTCTATTAGCCCAATTTGGTGCCATCTCTTTAAGCATCGAGATAAGACCATCGCGCTCAGTTACCAAGGGCTTAACAGCATGTATTCTCCGTAAGTAGTCCAATGCCTGCTCATAAGCAACTACATCTTTTTTTACTACGGCTTTAATAATTCGACCAACGCATCCTTGATCAGGAGAACTTGGATCAAGATTAGTAATAAGGTTCTTTAAAGTAGAAAAATCAGATTCAATCTCATTTAACTTTCTACGAGAAATTTCTTTCTCAACAAGAATGATCAGCTGTGATTTTGAAAATTTCTCAATTACCGTATATTCAGCTGTCTGATTGGTCTCGCGAGGCAAAGCGGCCAATAATTCATCCAACTTTAATCCACTGGACTTTAGCTTGGTAGCTATGGGATTCCATACTTCATTACTCCACTCCAAACATCTTTTAATCTCAGGTATTAGAGCTCTACATGCTTGCTCTGGAGTTCCGCCAAGCTGATTGAATGGCTGGCTAATTTGATGTCCAATTAGCGTATTCCACAGCTCCTCTAGATCTAATCGTTTTGATTTCAAATCAGCAAATTGTCTCAGTGCTTTGAAATGATCTATGTGAGCTGGTTCGCCCGCGGTTACTCGAACCCCCTTAATCAAATTTCTCCATTCAGACTTAGTTGCTAACTGGAGAAATCCGAGCTTTCCACCTCCCTCAAGGTGACTACAGATCTGATTCAATAGCTCGTATTGCTTATGTACCTGAATTTCTTCAGAAAGGCTTGCTCTATGCTGAAGAAGTAAAGAGTATGCTGCGCTTGATTGAACCGCGGATTCTATCTTTTCAATAAGTGTTTGCCAAACCACCTTCTCCGCTGCCCCGTGTAAACCCGCAACAATTGCGAATGGTCTCCAACTTTGAGCAAGCAAATCATCATTAAATTCAGAGAACAAAAGGGCGAGTACTAAAGCTAGCTCATCGCTTTTTATGTCACTTTCAAGCCACTTATCTTTACCAACTGATAAGTCCTGTGCTAACAGCGCCTCATAATCAGACACCATTAACTTGAATTGACTTTCATTTGGCAATTCAGACAGTTCAGGCAAATAGAGTCTTGAGTCCTCTTCCTCGATATTGCTAAAACTAGACCCTAAAACATAAAGCCGTTCAATGCTTTCAATTTTTGAATCAATAGGAGACGATACTAATATCGGCGAAGGAATCCAGTCATTTCCTTCCTTGGCGCTAGAAACCATTCTGGCAGCATCGGCAGGAGAGTAGCTTTTTCCGCTTTTTTCAATTGGCTTATATTCATTTTCAATGGCTTCTCTTAGCAAATGCTTGAGAACCAAATGCCTCTTGATCAGATCGTTTCGCTCTAACGCGAACCCATTGCCTTTTGTGGAAAGAGTGTCGTATGTTTCACTAGTTAGCCTCTCTGTGATCGAGCTAACGGCGGACTCAAGTTGACGCCTAGCCGACTGATCGCTGCCAAGCACAGAGACACATAAAGGCTTAAGCATATCGGGAACCTTGTCCCTTAAAACTCTTAACGCTTTTGCCGTATGAGCAGTTACAAGAATAGATTTTCCTTGCGACAATAAATGTCCAATCAGGTTACTAATAGTGTGTGTTTTTCCGGTACCGGGTGGTCCTTGTACAACAACACTTCCACTTCGATCTAACCTTTTAACAATCTCAATTTGTTCATTATTTGCCTCGTTGACAAGCAGAATCTCTTTACTGTTAAAAAGCTCAGCCAGTTTTCCATCTTCATGGCCAGAGGATATGGAACCGCTTTCTGAGCCTGAAATACCAGATGCTGTCCACTCTATCGGCTCTCCACCAGTTATTTGAGAGAGTGATGGGGGGAAAGGTGGATTAGTAGCTATATCAATAAGGATCTTATCTACAGCACTTGCCATCCCAGCAGTCCTGCTCCTCAAGACAAATACAGGGTCCCTCCAAATACGCGGATAATCTTTTATTCCATCACTAGGTTCACCCAAAAACTCTCCCTTTGTGGGCGAAACAGTTAAAGCAAACGCATTAAGAAATGCTGATGTGTCTTCCCACCCTAATGGGTGATACCCAGACATCTCTAGCTCTTCTTTCCTTTTTCGAATTAATACTGGTTCCACTGCCTTAAGATCGGAAAAAAGATTGCTGTAAAGCTCAACTTCGCGCTCTGTATCGTGAACAATGAACTCTGGAATATGTGGGTCAAACCTTAGTTCGACTCTCTTAAGAATAATAGGGTGCTGAATTTCAACAACACCATCAATGCCTGATTCAGTTTTCCAAGATAGCATTCCATCAGCCACCAATAACTCAAGCTTCTCACCTTCCTTCTCAACTTTTGAATACAAAGTGTAGAAACTCTCAAAAAACTTCATTGCTCCACGAGCAACTATTTCTGGTTCAGTCCACTTTTTCCTCTCGACGCACCATGTATTGAAATCCTCTACACGGGATAAATCATCATTGAAGAAAATTGTTTTAGTTACCTGAATTTCATTACCAACATCATCTAAATCACTTTCGACAATATTTTTACTTTGTGCCACATCAGGATTTAGGTATGGATCATCCCAGCTTGGAAGTAGCCAATCTGAGCAGGAATCTGGTGGACTTGGGCATCTCGTTAGCTTGGGCCTCGAGACCCTCATCAATACATCAGAAATTTCTGATGTATTCTCAGTTTTGACTGGTCGAAATAGTTGAGCACAAGGATGATTTGGTATGTCGGCAATTCGAATAACATATTGCTGCTCACTCAGACGTCGAACTGGACGAAATTGAATCTGGTTTACTTCTTTCAAAAAAGCGTATAACTGCCTTACCTTTAGACGAAGTGTTTCAGCAGCGCCAACTTTAGAATTTGATATATCAGTCAAGTTTGATTCTCATATTGCTTCACCCTCGTTAAAAATGAATTTGGGGATTTATCGCCTTCGCAAAGCAAAGTTTATAGATAATATAACTTCTTTTTTTGCGCCTTTTCGTATGGGATACCTCTAGTTTTTAATTATAGGTCTATGGAAAGCTCATTGAGCCAGCAGCCTTGATATAAGCCTCAGCTTGCTTGTAATGCCTAATAGCCATGATTGTTAGTAACTTCCTGATGCCGTCTTCGTCATATATCGTCTTGCCGGCCATGTAACTTAGGAATCTAGGCAATTGTGCTTCGATAGCTATATCAGCCCAATAGACCTTTTTACCGCCTTGAGATTCCAATAAGTCATATTTCTGCTTGGCCAGATACACCCTATAAGCATGCTCAAAGCCAGCAATGCTCCACTTCCTACCTATCCTGTATTCAGCTTCAGTTTTAATCACTTTCTTGGTAGGCGGTGCGCCCTCTACCCTCTTTGCCCTGACTTCCTTTGGCACTCGCTTATCAATTATTCTGGCAAAACTTCTTTTAATGCCTACATTGGTCCAGTTCAATGGTACGACTAGGTTTATTACCTCTTTGTCATTAAATGGAGCAATCTCTTCAATACTCTCCGCTATCCTCATTGGGTAATTTAGTTGTGGTTCAGCAAATAGGTGAACTCGATCCCGCCACCATGATTTGAAATCTGTTTTAGTCACATCACCGAAATCCTTTACTACTTGCTTAGGTATCTTTGTTCTTCGACCTTTCACGGCATTTTGATAGTCGTCATTTAACTGAAGAAACTTAAACCACCAATAGAAAGGACTGCGTGTAACACCTTCTGGTGGATTAGCTTCGCTGTAAGTCCCGCCTCTTCCAAATACAGGATGCTTGCGTGTTGAGAACGCATGGGTACTGGCTTGTGATTTTTTAGGGGTTGAGTTGATATTTTTCATATAAAAATACTATCACTTTGTAATTTTTCAAACAAGCAGTTTGTCGTAAAAATCCCTTTCTGGGAAACTAGAAATACAGTAATTTCACTGTAAACATAAATTGAAAGGTATTAAAAATGGCAGACGCATATGGTATGTTGGTTTTTACAAAGTCTAAAGACTGTAAATTTCATGGGGCAAAGCTTGTTAAAGTTCTAAATCAGTATCGCTGGAATAATGACGATGAACCATGGTTCTATTGTTCAGAAAATAAATATTTTTATCTACATAAAAATAGCTCAGTTCAATACCCAACAGTTTTTCCTGAAATAGAAATTAATGATGAAGAATTTGAAGTAGCATCTCTTGAAGATTTATGTAAAGAGATCTCACCTTTTCTTAAATCAGGATGGATTGAAATTGCTTGCTCATCAAACGAAAAGCAAAGATATGTTACTTTTGAGTCCTTAAGAATATCTGCTGATGGCAAAGCATCTCGCAAACAATTTACTTCGGGACTGTTTACTGGAAGTGAAGATAGACGGGAAGATGTCGATTTATCTATCTATAACTCAAGTCTAAAACGCAAGCAGATTAAGTATCAGGATTATGCTTAATTAAACCAGCTCAACCGCACTACGCAGCATATCGTCATTAATATCTATGTATGCCTGCGTGGTGCTGATACTTCTGTGACCAGCTAGGCTCATCAGCACACGAACAGATACGCCTTTGTTAGCTAAATTAGTAATGAAGCTCCTGCGACCGCTGTGACTGGAAGCGCCATCTACTCCAGCTCGTTTGTATAAGTAGTGAAAATGCTGAGTAAGAGTATTGGAATTGTAGCCATCGCTAAGCCTCTTCTGACTATAGAAGAACTTCATGGTCTTATCTTGTGGGTTATAAGTGCGTATGTATTGCTGTAGCTCTTTTCGCAGTCGCTCATTTACAAAAACTACCCTAGCAAACTCGCCTTTCGTCATTTCTGGTGTCAATCTAATTTCATTGCGAATATTGCCATCGTTATCTACAACATCTTTAAATCGCAAACTACTAACTTCAGAAACGCGCATACCGCTTAAAAAAGTAGTCATTAGCATTGCTCTGTTTCTAGCGGAGTGTTTTCTAGTTGCTATGTAATCGAGTACTTTGCGTAACTCTTGCTGATTGAGTGTTTTTGCTTGCTTTGCCATAGTTTTCTTGTCCAAATATAAGGTTGCTATAGCAGCAGCGTAATTTCTTATGTTGGTTTTTTCTACCGAAATTTTATCTTTTCTAATCAATATTTTTCCTCATTTATTTCAATAGGTTATGCCTACTAACCTCTAAAACATAAGGTTTTACATGAAAGCTTATGTATTGGTATTTAGCTATCTCGTCGTAGATATACGACAAAATTGAATTAGCTATAAATGATTTGTGTAGCGAATAATTACATCAAGTCCACTAAACATAGCTTTAACAGTCTGTTCTGCTTGCCAAGATGTGCTTGTATTGATTTCCATAACCCCTTCACTAGCCACCATACAGCTACCCTTTTCGTACGCTGTGTAAGTTACTTTGTATGTTCTCATGTACCACTCCTTAATAAAAGTGTAAATTCTTAGCATCAATAATCCAATTGAATTAGGAGCATTCATGGCAAAAGTGAAAAACAATTTTGGGTCTCAGTTATTTTTATTTGCTGATAAATTCAATAAAAATCTAGAAGATGTCTTTTCTGGAAGCGTTATTATTGAATATGATCTGATATCGCATACCAATATCGGCTTAATTTCTTTTTCAAAAAAAGAAAAAGAGCTTGAATTATTTAACACACTAGTATCCCACTTTGACCGCCAATATAAAAAGGCGCGGGTGATAATTAATCATAAAAATGATGCCTTGCTGATGTATCAGTTAGGCGCATCAAATTCCCATGCTTACAAATTGAAAACTCAAAACGACTACAAAGCTCTTTCAAGCATTAGCAAGGCATTAGAACACTATCAAAATCTTCTTATATTTCATCCTATTTTCAATCATCAAAAAGACTCATTTCAAGCTTCTATTGAACCAATCACTAGTAAAGAAATGACAGCTCTAAAAAAAATTAACAGCAAGATCGATGATGACTGGAATATTTACTTAGATCATATGACTCGGCAGTTAAAAGACTCATTCTCTAGATTTCAGGCTGTTAAATAATTCATTTGGCAAAGCTTCGCTAATTAAAGCTTCATTCAGCTTTAAGTGCTATCAGCAAAAGACAACTAAAGTCAGTAGTGCTGTACTACGCTAAATCCCACAGAATATTGTCTGTGTCTTTCATACCCAATTCTTTTGTTAAGTATTCCATCCAGCCGCTATCCACAATATCTACTTTGTGCTGTTCATCTAGTTCAGCTACTTTCAACTTTGCGTTGCGTACCAATCCATCTACCTCGTTCCATTTCACATAGCTAGGCAAGTCACCAATAGCCATATGTAAATGTAAATTCTTGCCTGTACGCTCACCTTCAACCACTACCAAGTATTTCAATCCTTTGCCATAACGCTTTGCGCTACTACCAAATACTTGCTGGTTTAGCTTTTGCGTAAAATGCTTAGCTATGCGTCTTATCTCGTCTTTGTCCAATTTCTGTATATAAGCACCATTAGCGTTTTTAACGAGATTGGACTGTTTAAGCGTAAGTGTTAAAGCTAGTGGATATTGCTTATGTAAGCCGTTTAACCAAGTGCGTGTAGCCTGCTTTTGCGTAGGCGTAGCTGTGGCGCTGTAGGCTGTTTTTTGACGAATTTGAGCTAAGTTCATAGCTTTATTTATCTAAACCAAATAAAGCCAGCAAATTTCTTTTATTACATTAGATTTATCTATATAAATCAGACACTTATGAATAGTCAAATAAGGGCTTTTTTTAAGCTGTTTATACGCCCCACACGCCCTTTTTAGCTGTTTTAGCTGTGTCGCTATAAAAAGCTCAAATTAGCTGTTTTAAGGGCATTTTTGACCCCCTTTTAGCACTTCTTTTTGCTAGTTATATTGCCTATTAAGAGGACTGAAGGTTTTGACGCGATATATGCCAAGCTATACATAAGGATCAATTTTTTATATGCGAAATTAATTGGTTTTATTAGGGAATTAAAGACAGCATAGGTTGCTCTTTCGCCTTTTCCGACAATAAATTAAGTGTGTTCGTTAACAAAAAAGGAGATTTAAATGAGCACATTAAACACATTGAAGTTAGTAGCTAGTAAAAAGCACGCAACTGTATCCCCCGTTGTACATCGCCGTAATAAATTGGTTAGCAAATTACATGAACAAATTGAAATGTGCGAAGCTAAAAAAGCTGGTCAAAATTACGCACCTAAAAAGCTCAAGACTTTTACTAATAAACAGACTGGTGAGCGCATGACTGCTGAAGTTACCAAGCGGGTAAAAGAGTGGTTTTGGATAAATGATGCTGGTAAGATTAATCTAGCAATTAAATATGGCGCTAAAACACTATCTTTAAATAAAAAAGGTGCTAATGCGATTGAACTGGCAACAGGTGATGAGCTTATAAATACACTTAAGTCGATTAAGGTTGCTGTATTAAATGGCGAACTTGATGATGCTATTACTGAAGTCAGTAACGCTACCAAGGCTGCTTTTGGGAAATAGCAATAAATTACTTTGCGGAAAGAAACGGGGTATGTTGATTAAAGAAGTCGAGGTAAAAACCATACCCCCCGTCCCGCCTGAAAAAGCTAGGATCGATGCCTTAAAGCTTCAAAAGAA
>Ga0114963_10003890_pt1 | contig 10220 bp, 20 predicted proteins | sample C_131016_EF_Meta_FD_87019 | JGI IMG/M metagenome (GOLD analysis project Ga0114963, IMG submission 87019) | Freshwater microbial communities from Lake Croche, Canada to study carbon cycling - C_131016_EF_MetaG | ecosystem: Environmental > Aquatic > Freshwater > Lake | place: Lake Croche, Canada...
CGTCATGATCCAGCGTATGAATCGTTTCGCTCTTGCGCTTTGATTTGTTTTCTTCTTTGGTTTCTTTTTCATAGGTTGAATCACATCATCGTTTGAAATTTGAATAGACATTGTGTGTTCCTCAGAAGGGGGTGGGGAGTTGCGAGTCCCACGCCTGACGGGCGACGGGGTTCTCCATCAGGCGATTCAGGTTCTCGAAGTTCGGATCGGAAGCCATGGCGGCGAGAAGTTCAAGAGCCTCGGTGACTTCGGTGGGGAGGGTGGTGGTCATGCGGAGAATCATAGGGGGGTGGGGGGAGGCTGTCAAGGGAGTGACAGAAAAAATCTCATCGAGACCCAGACCAAGACCCAGACCCAGACCCAGACCCAGATCGAGTCCGAGACCAAGACCCAGACGTAGACCAATACCAAGACCCATATCCCGACCAAGATCCAGACGCAGACCGAGACTTATACCCAGACCCAGACCCAGACCAAGACCGAGACATGTACACAGACCTATACACAGACCAACGACGATATGGCGAACGCTTGAATCGCATAAGAATCCTTATTGTGACCCAGACCAAGACCCAGACCCAGACCAAGACCCAGACCGAGACCGAGACCGAGACCCAGACCCAGACCAAGACCCAGACCGAGACCGAGACCGAGACCCAGACCCAGACCCAGACCCAGACCCAGACCAAGACCAAGACCGAGACCCAGACCCAGACCCAGACCAACGACGATACAGTGAACGATTGAATCGCATAAGTCAAAGAGGCGAGATTTCTCTCGCCCCTTGATTCGATCACACTCTAGGCTTACTTGCCGGGACCGAAACTCTCGATGGCACTCGTCTGGACGTACCAGTCGCCACCGAGCGACTGAGAATCCTTCCACTCCTTGTCGGTGAGGCCACCCGTCTCGTAGACGATGCTGGCGTTGCTCAACTTGATGTAGGTGTCGTTGACACCCTCCAACGTGCCGGTGTAGATGTAGTTGGCACAGAAGAGGGTGATGGTGCGGTTGAGGAACGAGATGAGGCCCTCGTTGGCGACTTCGATCACGGTGGCGGTGCTGGCAGACTTCTTCATGCTAAATGCTCCTTGTCAGACTTGTTCGAACCCGAAAGCAACTGCTGACATCCAGATGGTTCGGGCATCTTCCTTGGTGAGGACGTAATTATCAATCGGATTCGTAAGAAACCACTTGTTGAAGCACAACACGTTCCTGACCAAGGGGATGGTCACGTTCGCATCGGCCTCGTACAGGAGATTCATCTGAGTCCCCGAAGAGTCATGGGTGAACGTGATCCGCTTGGAATCCGACTTGCGAAACAGGGTGTACTTCGTGGCCGTGGTCATGGGAATAATGATAGGCGGGGTGGTGGAGATAGTCAAGAGGAAACGGAGTTCTTCGACAGATCGACGTACAACTTGGCGAGGTTTTTGATCGACTCTTCCAGTTCGGTGATTCGAGCCGCCGCACACCCCACGCACAGATGGTACTTCGACAAGAACAGCACCATGTTGTCCTCGTGGCCCATGGCATCGCAGTGATGGCAGGAAATCTCTTTCGTATCCATTCTTATCACTCCTCTTCCGACTCGATGCTCTCGAAGACGGAGATCATCTCCTGCTCCTCGGGGGACGGGTCGTTGATGTTCGTGTGAATCCAGTACGGGTTCAGGAGACCCGCCACGATCTCGTCCAACTTGGCGGCGATGTCACGGGCCTCTTCCTCGTTGCTGGTGGGAAACTTGATGGTCACGATCTTGTTCATGGATTGCTCCTCTTTCTTATGAAACCTTGACCCACTCGATGTACGAGGGCGTTTCGACCCGCTCCAGTCCGTCGTACTCCGTGATGCGATACATGTCGCCCTCGATCTCTTCGATCAAGAGGTTCGCACACACTCCCGAGGCGTTCTTGCCCAACTCCTCGACCACTCGGACCAGCGTGAGGTCGTGGCGAGGCGTGGAGTAATCGCAGAACAACTTGCCGGAGTACTTCTCGTACAGGTCGAGGGCCTCGTCGGACAGACCGAACCCGCCGTAGCAATAGTTGAAAACTACTTTCGTCTTCATTCGATGGTCTCCTCGATGATCCACCCAGCGAGGCGTTCGCCCCGATAGACTCCGTGGTTCATGCGGAGGTCGTCCCACTTGATGACGACATCCTCGCCGCATCGCTCCTTCATGGCCTGCTTGGCCGATTCAAGGGAGCCACGGACGAACAGGTACTCGCCGTCAGCATAGGAGTTCACGCAAACAAACACTTTCATCGATTCATTCCTCATGAGGGTTCCGTCCACTTGTTCTCGATCAGATGGCTCCAGACATCACGGGCCGCTTCACGAGTCAGCATATGAATCCTGCTCGGTTCGAGGTGCCGGACCCAAGGAATGGTCGTCACGGGGGACTTGTTCGACCCCTCGATCCAAAACATCACGCCGACATCGGATTTTCCGGGAGAGAGGTGAAACGTGCAGACGGACAGGCCCCGATTCCCGAACTGCTGTTTCGAAAGAGCGTACGTGGTTTTTGTGGGTTGGGTGGTGGTCATTGCTTTCTTTTCCAGCCGTCATTCACCAGATCGCTCCAGAGGGTGCGGGCTTGGTCGAGGAGCAATCGACGGCCCGAGTCAGCCACGAATGATATCTTCATCGAAGGGGAGTGGACGGCACTACATGAGACATTGTGGGGTGCGAAGACGACCAGACACATCGGAAACCCACCTGACACCGTCGTGAGCGTGAAGTGAAAACAATCACAATCACCCATGGTGTTCCCGACTCGCATCAGTGTGTACTTCTCATTCTCCATGGGTCAGTCCCTCCCGAAGAACGGACGGAACCCAGCCAGTTCGAGGTCCGTCTCCACGCACCGATCACGACCATCGACACACCGAAGCCACCAGCATCCCTCCTCGGACATGGCTTGCCACCACTCCCCTTCATCATCGACCAGAAGCATCTCCTCGGAGAGTTCCTGCAACGTCATATGGTTTCCTTTCTTTCAGCGAGAAGTCCATCCCTTTTCGGTGAGGGACTTCCAGATTTCACGAGCGGAGGTCACGGACAGGTTCAAAATCTGCCCTGTCTTGAATACAATCTTATTGTCCTTCACGATGGCGTACTCACTCTCCTCGGCCACGGTCTTCGCCAGAGACTCGGATACGGGAATGGCGAGGGACAGGAGATTCACCTTCCCATGGACCCACTGAACGTACATTCGGAGGGTCCCACTCTGAAACTGTTTCGGTTGAAACACGAAGGACTCACTGCCACGATGGAGGGAATAGATTTCCATGCGGAGAAGTATAGACGAGAAGAGGGAGGAAGTCAAGCCTAAAGAATGGATTCTTTTTGTTCGGTCAGTTCAACCCGAACGAAGCCCCTACTGACCATGACGTTCCAGATGGTTCTGGCTTCTTCGTTCAGAACCATCACGGGACTGGTCTTCAGCACGATGCAGTCACCCTCGACCATCCAAGGGCCTGCCCCCTGCTCTTTCAGTTTCAAGGCACACGAATGGGGTACGGGTACGGTGACGCTCGTGCCGAGCATCTCCTCCACGTACATTCTTATCGTGTTCGATTCGCACTGGACGAACAATATGGTGACGTTGAACTTGGGGTGATGGAGTTTGTAGGTCTTCATTGCGGGGAAGTCTATGGGGGGGGAGGAGGAGGAAGTCAAGCCCAAAGAATGGATTCATTCTGTTCGGTCATCGTTAGGAGAAATCGGGGGGATTGAGGCGTTCCCCCGTGCTTGGGGCATGGGGGAATAGGGGGGAAGGGTGTGGTAGAGTGGGGGGAAGTGGGGGAGAGTGGAGGAATGAAGGGGAATGAGGGGCTGTGGGGGGCATAGGGCGGGAATGAGGAGGAATGAGGGTGTCTTAGCCAGCAAGGCTTCGGGTCGCCGGTTTGCGATCCATAAGCCTCATTGGCGAACATGACATTACATTCGACTCAGTTCAACTCAGATTGCCGCTGATGACTTCAGCGATCTTCGCCATCAGGGGACGGTAGGTCTTTCGGTTCTCCAGACTCTTGATGAAAGCCTTGTTGAGGTTAGTCAGGGAACGCTTGCTTTCCATATCCACGTCCACCTTCTCGAAGTCGCTGGTGCCGGGTTCATTCTCGATCTTCAGTGCAGCGACCCGACCATAACCATACGTCGAGTTCATCATGATCCATCCATCGGAACGAAGGGTTCCGTGAGCATTCTCCTTCTCGGTCTCCTTCATGCCATAGATCATTTTGAGCGTGGCGTTGAAGTCGGCTGAGCGATTCACGAGGGAGATCATCATCATGTTGCTCCCCGTACGGTCCTTGATGATCTCGGCCAGCAGGGACTGTTGCTGGTGACGATACATGACGTGGGAGTAGCCACCCTCACTCTTATTGAAGGCACGGTACTCTCGGCGGGTCATGGGGTCACGCAGAACGGGCAGCGTATCCATCATGCCATACGTCGGGTGATCCGTCCGCTCGAAAGCGGACAGAGGAGTGTCGGTGGCCTCTCCATCGGTCAGCACGATGGTGTTGACCACCTGAAGCCGGTGACGGCTCTTGAACGCCGCCACCAGTTGGATGGAGGCGAGGAGGGCCGAGTTCGTGGGGGTGGACTTGAGACCGAACAGGGAGTCGCTGTAGGCCGAGCGATTCACGTACCCGGTCTGAGACGAGTAGTGGCGAGGAATCAGAGACCACGAAGCCGCCCACCGAAGCAGACGACCAATCTGAGACTGGAACCGAGACTGAGACAGCCCCGACTCCAGAAGGGTCACGAGACGGAAGTCGTCAGAGGCGGCATTCTCCCACCCCTTGCCCTTGAAGGCCGGACGGACGGGCTTCTTCACGAAGCAATTGGGGGTCTCCCCGGCGAACCCGTAGACCACGAAGGGAATGTTGGCCCGGCGAGCGAACGCCGCCAGATTCACCAGTTGGATCATCGTCCCCCAGAACTTGTCAGACATCGATCCCGACATATCGAGGAGGAGGAACAGACCATGGTTCTTTCCGTCACGCACGGTCACGTTCGAGAGGAACAGGTCCTCCGACACCTTGTGGTAGGCCATTCGCATCGGATCGAGACGGCCAGTGGGCGAGACTTCCTCACGACGGAATGCATCGGCGGCCTTCCGACGCTCGAACTCCGTCCACAAGGCTTGCACGTTGGCGGACTCCTGACTCTTCCAGCAGGAATAGAAGGTCTCAGGCTTCGTCGTCTCACTGGTGAACTGGGGCTGAGACAGCATCGACTCCACTTCCGAGAAGGGAATCACGACGTGACTCTCCAGCGTCGGGAGTTCGAATGTCTTCACCGGGTTCAGGAGACGAGGAGCGAGCGTCTTCAGCCCCTCCTCCAGAGCGTTGACGGTCGAGGCTCCTTCGGGAGCAATATCCGACTCCTCTCCGTGTTCCTCCCCTTCCCCTTCCCCTTCCCCTGCGTCACTTCCCTCCTCTTCTCCCTCCTCCCCTTCAGACTCCTCCCCTTCGCCGGACTCCTCTGACGATTCATCGGAACTGTCGGAACTGTCGGAACTGTCGGACTCTTCCGACTCCTCTCCCTCTTCTCCCTGCTCACTCTCGGGGGATTCAGCCTCTTCCGACTCCTCGGTCTCTTCCGATTCGCTTCCCGGCTCAGAGGATTCAGTCTCTTCACCCTCTTGGGACTGGGACCCCTCGGGTCCTTCAGTGGATTCTTCGCCCTGCTCCCCCTGCTCCTGCTCCTGCTCCTGCTCCTCTTGCTGCTTCTCCTCTTCTCGCTTCTCCTTGACGAACTCGTAAATTTCCTTGGAGAGGGCGACGACCTCTTCCCACGTCGTGGTCTCGGCGACCCGACGAACGAGGGGCATCTCCTCAGAGGAGAAGGGAACGGGGTTGCTCCAACCAATCTTGTAGTGGAGGTTGATTCGATCGAGGAAGCCCATGCCCGACAGGTCCTTGCCGGAGATCTGGAACAGATCCCGCTTCATGAACTCTCTGTACCCTTCAGCGAACGAACGCCGCAGACCGGGGTACTCGGACTTGATGAGCCGCTCGATTCGAGCGTCCTCGACCACGTTGATGTAGTCACGAGCGATGGAAGTGTGCTTCTTGCTGATGGATTCGCACGCCTGCTTCAGGGCATCCCCCGGCGGCGTGAAGAGTGCATGGGACACTTCGTGGCCCACGAGCATGTTGTAAGCCTCATCGCCCACTTCCCAGAGAGGGAGGGTGAGGGTTCGATCCATCAGGTTGAAGCAAGCCGTCGAGGCCGACGACGACACTTCGACTTGCAAGTTCTCCGCCGCCATGAGTTTAGCGAGCGAAGCCTTGGCTTTGAGATTCGGTTGGGTGGTGGTGCTGGTGGTCATACGGAGAACTATAGAAGGGGAGGGAACGAAAGTCAACCCGCCACCATCTACATCGGATCAAATACCCCCGAACTTGAGTAGATTTTTCTAAGTGGCCCATAACCAACGACTTGCGAAAAATGTGGGGGTGGTGGGCTTGACATTTCATTCGGGATGTCTAAAGTTGGGGGTCCGATTCACCCGATACACCACTTGGAGACACCACCTATGCCCAGACTCACCCCCATTCAGACTTCGTTCGTTCGTGCGGCTCGGAAGGCTCACAAGGCTGGACCGAGCGAAACCCTTACGCTCACTCGTGAGCAGATTCTGACCGTCGCCACCGAGAGTGGTCTCAAGGAGCCCCAGTGGCTGACGAACCACGCCACCTATCGGGTGGGTCGTGGTCAGTACTCGATCCCTTCCCTTACGGAGGCTCAGGAAGCCACCCAGAGCCCCAGCAAGGCTCAGCCCACCCCAGAGGCCACCCCCAAGCCTCAGACGGCTCCTGAGGCCGTCCAAGAGGCGGCGTTGGCCTTCAGCATGGGAAGCCTGATCCCTGAGAAGATGCCGACGTACGTTCCGTTCGGGGCTCACAAAAAGATTTCAAATATCATCAAGTCGGGCAAGTTCGTCGGGATCTACGTGACCGGTCTGTCCGGTAATGGCAAGACCACGACGTTCGAGCAAGTGTGTGCCGAACTCGGTCGTGAGTTCTTCCGTGTCAATATCACCTCGTCCACGGATGAGGATGACCTGATGGGCGGATTCCGGTTCATCAACGGACAGATGGTCTGGGTGGATGGTCCGGTCGTCGTCGCCATGAAGCGTGGTGGCGTGCTGCTCCTCGACGAGGTCGATCTGGGCACCCACAAGATCATGTGCCTTCAGCCGGTGCTGGAGGGCAAGCCGGTGTTCCTCAAGAAGACGTGCCAATGGATCTATCCGAAGCCGGGGTTCACCGTCGCCCTCACCGGCAACACGAAGGGCCGTGGTGACGAGACCGGGAAGTTCCTCGGAACGAACCCGATGAACGAAGCCTTCCTCGACCGAGTGGCACTGACCATCGAACAGGAGTACCCGAAGCCCGAAGTGGAAGAGAAGATCGTGCTGAAGGTCATGGGCCAGAACGGCGTGGAGGACCCCGTGTTCGCTCGCCTGCTGGTTCGTTGGGCGGACCAGAATCGTCGGGCGTACGCTGAAGGGGCGATCGAGGACGTGATCACGACCCGTCGTCTGGTGCAAGCCGCCACCCTCTACAGCGTCTTCAATGATCGTCTCGAAGCGGTGGAGGGCGTGCTGACCCGATTCGATGCAGTGACCCGCCAGTCCCTCCTCGACCTGTACAAGAAGTTGGACGCTGCGTCCGAGGGCGGGGAGAACACTGAGCCTCTGGGTCAGGCTCCCACGGGTCCCGCCAAGGCTGCAAGCGACAACAGCGTCCCCTTCTGAGTGAGTGGTGTGTCCCCTCGATCGAGTGGTGTCGGTCGAGGGGTGGGTGTCTCGGGGATCTGACGACGAAAGCCGTCAGACCCCTTTGAAAAGAAATCTTTCGAGTCTCTAGGATGGGGACTTGACAATCGCAAGGAGTATGCTATACTTGTCCCAATCGAAGGGAGATGAACGATGCCGAGACCCCGCAAAAACATTCAAGTGGACTACAGCCTGATCGACGAGGCCCTGAATCGTGGCGACCGAGTTGACCTCAAGACTCTCGCCGTCAAGTATGGAACCTGTCCCCCCGTGATCCGCAGGCTCCTTCGTGAGACCTACGGAGATTCGATCCAGTTCAAGCCCGGTCGCAATGGCGGTGTCATTCGAGTGCCTGTGTCGGCACAAACCCCCGCCCATTCGGCCTGAGTTTCACCATGGGGCCGTCGGCCCCGCATTTAGGAGTTAGTAGCATGAAGATGACTGTCAATGGTCCGAACGTCCGCATCCAGAACCGTAGCCGCATCGCCAGCCAGAACCTCATGGAGGGCGACGAGTTCCTTCTTCGTGGCGAGCCCTCGCTATTCGTGCAGGCTCTTCGCCGCAACGAGGACAAGGGCACCGTCTCGGTGACCTTCGACAACGGCTCTCGCCGCAAGTTCGTCTGGGGACAGAAGGTCTCGATCAACGAGACCCCTGAGCGTCACTCGTACCGCCGCAACTCTCTGCGTCGGAACGACTACCCGAACTACCTCGAAGAGATCGCTGATCTCACCTAAGGCCACGGTGTGATCGGTGGCGGTTAGGGTGTGCATGGAGGGGTGTCCCTAGGTCGGGGGCACCCCTTTTCATTTTCAACTTTTTCTTGGCTTAAGGCTTGACGGGGAGGGGGGAGTTTCCTATCATTCGTCATGACCTTCCACCACAGAGTGACCCTCGCCCCCCGAACCCGAGAGACCCCCATGCCCACCACCACCATCCCGAACACGACGACCTCCTTCTTCTATTCCCCCGAAGCGGCCACCAGTTCTCCCTCGTCCTATGCGGGGAGGATTCTGGCGATGTGGGAGACCTCTGAGACCCAGCAGGTCATGTCCGACATCTGGGACTACGTGACGACCCTTCACGGACTGGTATGGGAGCCGACGACGGGCGAAGCCGTGGTGGTCACTCTCGGCACTGCGGTCAACAACTACAACCTGAGCCCCCAGCCTACGGCTCATCGGGAGGACGCTTCTCCCGAGTACCGTACTGCGTTCGAAGCGTGGTACGCCTCCACCAAGGTCAATGAACTGGCCCTGAAGATCTCTCAGGGCCGTGCAAGCCATCAGGCTCGGGGAGTGGACAATGAACTGATTCAGGCGAACTCGGTGCGTCGTGGATCGACCGTGACCGTGGTCCGTGGGCGTAAGGTTCCCTTGGGCGTGACGGGCAAGGTGTTCTGGATCGGCGAAAGCCAGTGGGGAATCAAGGTGGGGATGAACCTCACTGACCGCAAGGACGAACGTGGTCGCAACTTGGACGTGGTCTGGATCGCCATCGGGAACGTGGAAGTCACGGGCAACACTGAGGAGATCGCTCAGTTGGAAGCCCGCCGTGCGGCCATTCTCGCCAAGGGTGAGCAGGGTGGGGAGTTCCACGCTGAGGCCCTGATGCAGGTGGCGAACTGGCGAGAGGGCTATAAGGTGGGCTCGGCTCACCCTTCGCTCCTGTCTCAGTGAGCGAACCGTCTGGGGAACTGTCAGGGGGACGTACGGGCATGACGAGAGCAGGGAACCGTAAGGGTTCTCTGCTTTCCTTTGCGATATTCTTATCGTAAGGCTTGACCATAAGGATCGATCGGGCTATGATCCTTCGTCATGAGACCCACCCCTTCCTCTCGCCACGCCCTCTACCTGAGCCTGCTCGCCGTGATGGATTGCTTCCTGACCTACACCATCCTGTTCGTCTTCCCCGCCTACGGGGTGTACGGAGCCGAACTGAACGGAGTGGCGAACACCGTGCTGTCCCACTTCGGGTTCGGTGGCATGGTGGTGCTGAAGGGCCTGAGCGTCATGCCCGCCATGGGAGCGATGAACTACGTCTCGAAGCGAAGCCTGTCGGCCAGTCGAGTCCTGAGTGCGGCTACTCTGAGCGTGGGTGCGTTCCCCGTGGTGGTCGCCCTGAGTCAGATGGCGATGCTGGCGATGGGAGTGACCAAGTGACCAAGTTCGAGTTGACCAATGAAGAGGTTGGTCAGTCAGTCAGTGACCGAGTTGAAAATTAGTACCTTGAAAATTCTCGACCCCACTTTATAATTTGCGAGGTACATTAGGTTGGGACCCCCCTCGACTAGCCCCCATCCCCTCAATTCGCTCAGAGAAAAAATAGCATTCCCAGAGTCCCAGAGTCCCCAGTTCTCCCCCGATCCCCCTCCCGATCCCCCAGTTTCCCAAACCCCCCTCGGTTTCCGCTTCCGGAA
>Ga0114963_10003893_pt1 | contig 10216 bp, 13 predicted proteins | sample C_131016_EF_Meta_FD_87019 | JGI IMG/M metagenome (GOLD analysis project Ga0114963, IMG submission 87019) | Freshwater microbial communities from Lake Croche, Canada to study carbon cycling - C_131016_EF_MetaG | ecosystem: Environmental > Aquatic > Freshwater > Lake | place: Lake Croche, Canada...
CAATATTATAATTTATCGGTCCCAAAAAAACTGTCAGATATTAAGAAAAGCGCGGAAAAAATATTGTCCGAAAAACTTTGTAAATGTATTAAGAAAGTCAGTCCAATAAATGAACCCTTAGCAATCGGTGTTTGTTCCAAAACTGTATTCGGTCGCAAAGGTTTAACTCGCGGAAAATTTACTTGTAAAAATAAAAAAAGTGTCATGTTTAAAAAATCTCGAAAGAATTTAACCATCAAAAACAAAAAAGAATAAAAATGAAAATAAAATAAAATAATTTAAAATAAAACAAATTAAAATTATTAATATATACAAATATATTTATGGAAAATAATTATATTTCAGCATACGAGTATGAAAAAAATGTAAATCCGCACTTGGATCATATTCCTTTTTATGAAAAAAATATTAACGAATGTAATTATGGTATTGAGATGATAGACTTTTCAGATATATTTAAAGTATCATATAAATCAACAACACCAAATTTATTGGCTTCATTTATAAAAATAGAAAGTAATGGCGATAGAGAATTCAATAATATTCAATATAATGAATTTAATGCCTCGTCTCATATATTTTATATATTAAAGGGAAAATCATGTATTCACATTGATAATGATGAAGAAAAAATGGTTCATCAAGGTGATATTTTAATTAGTCCATGTTTTTCTTCCTTAAAAATAAAAAATTCAGGCGATGAACAATTAGAAATTTATTACGTAAATGATAGTCCTTTGATAAATTATCTTGGCAGTAAAGCAGAGAAAAAATTATTTAAAACAGCTATTTATAGTAATGAGTTTCTTCTTAAAAGTTTGAATGATTTATCAAATCAACAAAATAATAGAAAAGGTATTTTGCTAAGTAATAAAGATACCGAAGAATTAGGTATAAATACAATTACTCCTGTATTATGGGCGTTGTATAATGAACTTCCACCGAAAACGACTCAAAAACCACATAAACATAATTCCGTTGCTTTAGATTTGTGTATAAGATGTTATGATAGTGAAAACATTTATACGTTAATAGGTGATACATTGGATGAAAATGGAAATATATTAAATCCTACAAGAGTAAATTGGAAAGAAGGGTCGATGTTTATTACACCACCTGGTCTATGGCACTCGCATAATAACGATGGACATACATATGCGTATATTCTACCCATTCAAGATGCGGGATTGCTATTATATCAAAGAATATTGGGTATTGTTTTAACAAAATAAAAACAATATAAAATTATATTATATATTTTGTATAATATAATGACGTCAAAAGCAATTGCGGTATTTGATGGTAAAATAAAAGGAACCGTTAAATTTTTTGAATTCGACAATTCATCTGTTTTGATAGAAATCAATCTTTCAGGATTAAAAAAAAACGCATTACATGGTTTTCATGTTCATGAATGTGGAGACTTATCAAACCAATGTGAAAGTATGTGTGCTCATTTTAATCCATACGGAAAAAAACATGGATGCCCTGGTGTAAGAGAAAGACATGTTGGTGATTTAGGAAATCTGGTGACCGATTCAAAAGGATGTGCGAAATATATTATGATGGATAATTTTATCGAACTACACGGATCAAAGGCAAATATAATTGGGAGAGGTCTTATTATACATGCTGATCCAGATGATTGTGGAATGGGAGGACATGAAACATCTTTGACAACCGGAAATTCGGGAAAACGAATCGCGTGCGCGGTGATTGGTATTGCCTCGCCATCTTGTATCATGGATACTTCTTTGCCGTTCATGAAATTTGATTTTACAAATACAAATACAGAATATAGAAAGAAATAAAAATATTTTGTTATGTTACATGGATTTAGAAGAAGAATTTAGACAAAGCGCATCACGAATTACAAGAAAAGATACACCAACAACCGACCAAGATTTATTAATACTTTATGGTTTGTATAAACAAGCAACTCAAGGGGATTGTAATATACCACAACCATGGAGAGTACAAGTAGAAGCTCGGGCAAGATGGGACGCTTGGTTCAAAAATTGTGGCATGTATAGAGAAACCGCCATGAAAAAATATATAGAAAAGGTCAATGAACTATTGGACGGTCAATAAATATTACTAAAAATATATATAAAAATTTTGTATTCTTATATATATATATTCTTACATATTATGTCATCATATTCCGATATTGTCATTGTCGGTGGAGGTATTGCCGGTCTTTATAGTGCGTTACAAATACAAAAAATATCGCCACAAACAAGCATCACCATTCTTGAACGATACAAAAAAAGATGGTTTGGTGGTCGCCTCGGGACAGAAATATTTCAAGGAGTGCCAGTAGTAAATGGTGCGGGAGTCGGGCGTAAAGAAAAAGATAAATTGTTGATTCAATTAATGGATGAGTTGAAAGTGCCCTATTCAGAATTCAAAACGGGTGCGCATTATTCAAAAACAATCGATTTTCCTTGTAATATAAAAAAAACAATGGAACATTTAAGAAAAGAATACAAGGAAAAGGGGTCACCACGTGTGACCTTCAAGGAATTCGCTGGGGGCGTGTTGGGCAAAGAAGGTTACGCCCAATTTGTCACTTGTTCTGGATATAGTGATTACGAAAACGAAGACGCTGGTGATACATTATATCATTACGGGTTTGACGATAATTATGCGAGTTGGACAGCACTTCATATTCCGTGGAAATTGTTGATGGATACTCTTGCGAAGCGGGTGTTGAAAAATAAAAACACCCATTTGGTTTTGTCAAGTGAAGTCGTTAAGATATTGCGTTTTAATCACGGTTTCAACGTAAATACAGAAAACGGTAAAATATATCATTGTGGAAAAGTGATTGTCGCTACAACTATCAATAGCATTCGAGAAATTATTCCGGGTGCGGACAAGTCGACCAGTGTTTATCAACAAATTCACGCGCAACCTTTTTTGAGATTGTATGGACGATTTTCCAAAGATTCGTTGTATGCGCTAGATACGGTAATCAAAGGATACACGGTTGTTCCGGGTCCTCTTTACAAAATCATACCGATTGACAGAGAAAAAGGCATATATATGATTGCCTATAATGATAATCGGGGGGCGCTGTTTTTGAAAGATCATTTGGAAAATACCACAGAAAATCGCGAATTTTTTAGCCGTTTGGTGGAAACATCCCTTGGCTTATTTCCCCATACGCTACATTTGATTGCCATCAAGGATTTTTATTGGAAATACGGGACACATTATTGTGAACCGCTTAAGGGCGATTATAAGAATCGCCTTGAATTTTTGAAAGATGCCCAGCATCCGATGGAAAACATGTTGGTCGTTGGTGAAGCGGTTTCCATCAATCAAGGTTGGACCGAGGGAGCGCTTAATAGTGTCGTGAAAGCGGTGACTAAAAAATGGGTCAATATGCCTTAAACAAACATATAGTAACCATGGTATCCCGCGGCGGCAATACCTAGCATCAACAAGATTTCAAACAAATAACGTGGTGTTGTTTTGCCATAGGTGCCAATGGCGAGTAAAACGGGTGCGACGATAAACATGTGAATCAAATTGACCCACGGGTTTTTCCCTTGGGATACTTTAGAATAAGCGCGGTATGCGTGGTATAAAAAGATGATTATACCAAGGGCGAATAAAAGGCGATACATGAATTCAGGAATAGATGTCCTTTGGGTGCCTACATATAGGAAAAGACCGCCGACAAACAAAATGTGGAATAAATGGACAAAAAAGGGAGTCATATATTATAAAAATATTTTATTTGTATAATGTATGGGTGATATCCCACTGGCACAATTAAATCATATCCCAGAGGCACAATTAAATCAAATAGTACATGACGTCTTTGATGAGGTTGTTCTTCCACCTATCCCACCTATACAAGAAAACCAAAATAATCAACCTATACCGCATGATGTTGCTGAATATGATGAAGAATTTGTTAGACCATTACCGCCAAATAAAATAACAGATGTTATAGATTATCGTCAACTTATACAAGGTAATACATATAATAAAGTGATGGACAATGATACAAAATTTGACATAAATCAAATGAAATATGTAGAAGATCGGTTCGACAATGGTCGTTTTCTTCAATTTGAAAATAATTTGGGTCATGATAATATTCCTCTTAATTCCGATGATAGATTTATTCCCGCATATAAAATGTTACCTGAATCTTATCCGAATAGAGAAACATATAAAACAAAATTTTTCGCAATAGAAGGTATTCACCCAGAAGAAACTTCTAATGACGAAGATTCGTCAGATGAAGATAGTGATTATAGTTACGATAGCGAAGAAATGGATTTAGAAGATTTAGAAGGCGGAAAAAAGCGTCGTCGCAGTCAAAAAAAACAAAAGAAATTCCATTTTACATCCACCCAGAAACATCAACATGGCGGCAAAAAAACGGTTCGCCATGTTTCCATCAAAAACGGCAAAGGGCACAAAAAGGTCTCGCATTATCGTGGCAATAAACTCGTTCGCACTATAAAGAAATCTCTTAAAAAAACGGACATGGAAATGATACGGCTCGGCAAGTTCATTCCTGGATTATTCCGAGACTGCCAAGTAAGCCGAAAAAAAAGCACTACGCGTCACAGGCGTAAAAAATGAGACTGACCCTTATTTCCTAGATTTCTTGGATTTCTTGGATTTCCTAGATTTCTTGGATTTCTTGGATTTCCTAGATTTCTTGGATTTCTTGGATTTCCTAGATTTCCTATGACGACGGCGCCTACGCGATTTATGTTTCCCACCTATAGGCTGTCCTTTTCTTTCTCTCATTTCTTTCATATCAATCATTCTATCAATATCGTATGCGGTATCCTTATAGTTGTGGTATGATTGACCTCTAGGAGAAGAAGAAGGTACAAATACATATTTATATACTTGTATTTTTCTATTTTTATCATAATCCATTATAATATTGTCGATCCTGAATTCGGTATCATTCATGATGAACTTTTCGCCAATTTCATGCCGAGGCTTATATGAAAGTAAGTTTTCCTCAACAATTTCATCAGGATGCTTTAAAGAAAGACCCATAAATGGGTTAGTTGGTTGTTCCTCTTCCTTTTCATCCGTATCCGTATCAATCTTCATTTTCTTCATAACTTGATAATCTTCTTTTTCTGTATTATCAATAAATGTACTCATATACATAATCAAATAAAAAAATTGATTTTTCTTTTTATAAGTATTTTATTTCAACACACTTATAAAAACCTCGTTATAAACAAAGTAAAACTTTCGTTAAAAAAGTAAATATGTCATTTGTCGGTTGGATAAATAATGATAAACAGAATATTGTTCCTGAATGCTTGGCAATGAATCCGAATCCAAAATTGATAAGTTATTTAAAACGCAATCCTGCGATGATTGATTGGAAAGTGCTAAGCGCAAATCCGAATGCGATTGATTTATTTGTATATGATTACGGTATTACCGAATATCATCCATCTGGGTTGATTGATTGGCAACAAATATGTTTAAATCCACACCCAGAGGCAATTCGTTTAATCAAAGAGCGACATCGGATGAATATGGAAAAATACAACAATGGTAAAAGAATAGACCCACATTTTATATTACATTGGCAAAATTTGTCAAAAAATACGAATCCAGAGGCGATTGCGTTTTTAAAGGAAAATCCTGAAAATCTTTGCTTTTACAGACAAGAACATGAATATGACCCGCACGAGGATGACCCAGATTATGACCCATATGACAAAAAGAATCTATATGGTGACCAACCTTATCAACCAGACGATATGTTCCAGGATGATACTCCAGGAGAATATTTCTGGCACGAAATGTGTGAAAACCCCGCCGCGACGGATTTTGTAAAAGAAAAAGAACAAATCATTCTTGCGCATTTGACCAAGAATACAAGTGACCAAGCGTTGGAAATCATTAAAGAAGATATCAAATATATAAACGACCCTTATTCGTTGTCTTGGTTATCCGAAAATGCGAACCCAAAAGCAGTTGAATTATTAGAGGAAAATCCGGAAAAAATCGTATGGGCATCCTTGTGTAAAAACCCTAACCCAAAAGCGTTGGAGTTATTAGAAAAAAACCCTGACAAAATTGACTGGACCTATTTGTCGGCGAATCCGATTGCGATTAAATTATTAGAGGAAAATCCGGACAAAATAGATTGGCGATGGTTATGTAAAAATCCAAAAGCAGGTAAATTATTCGGAAAAATGATGTATGATGAAACGATAATTCATGTCATTGACAAACTTGACTGGCGTTGGTTGTCTGCGAATCCATGTATATTCAAATAAAACCCGCAAAACAAAAAAGAAAAAAGAAAACAAAAATATAAAAAATAATTTTACAAAAAAAACAATATAAAGAATTTCCTATGATTTATATTACGGGTGAAGAACCCGTGTGCTCTGTTAGCTCAGTGGAAGTATGCGCGTGGCTGTTAACCACGAGGTCGTAGGTTCGATCCCTACACGGAGCGTTTTTTTGTATATTTGTTTTTTGTCTAATTCTTATTTTTCAACCTTTGGGAAATAATAATTTATCTACCGTGGTTCTTACACAAAACAAACGATGGGCAATAATTCCTAAAACAAACATTGTTATAATAGAATGAATTCGGGTCATACCCGTGATCCAAGACAGGATGAGCCCCGCCAAGATGGTCAATATGACATCTACGATGGCAATATTCCAAAAACGATACGAGTGTGCTCCTTTTCCAGGTTCGCCAAACATGTTCTTATATTTACATAAATTTATCTTTGTAGTCATGTATATGTATATATACACTTGCGATAATTATATTTACGTATGCTCACTTGTGGATTCCAAATGGTCCAAAGCGGACAATAATACTTGTTCCTGGTCTGACAATTTTTGAAATATCAGACATTCGTCAAATATCAAATGGTAATGTTTTTTGGCGAAATTTTTACAAATAATGGAAACCCCCGTGTCGAGCACTTTTATTTCACATACGACACCACCGGTTGCTAAATGTATATTTTCCGGGTCTTTCAGCGGTATCCAGCGAATAAATCTACCGTATCGTATTTCATTTATTTCGTCTATGTATTGATAATCTTTCAGTTTGGTCATGTATTCAATGAGTTCATTGCGTGTCAAATCTAATTCCTTCAATATTTCCAATTTCATTTCTTTTAATTTTTTATTGGTCAAATTCAATAATTTGGAATTGTCTTCATTGTCGAGTGCTTTTAATAATTTATCAATGTCCATTTTAAAAATATATAATATATGTATATTATATGTTTATACTATCTTGATATATATTTATATACGCATTATTTTTACTCAATCAATTCCATACATGCCTTGTCGCGAATAAAACGGATTGGCGAGGATTCCACCAGTAACCCACCATTTGCGTAAACTCCGAAATTCACATAAATATTATCACTTTCTAAAGCAAAATGCCATATGGTATGTTCTCCCATGGAACTCCATGGCTCAGCACGATCATCCAAAAAGGCTAACAAACGGTATTTCTTTTCTGTAACAAAGATTTCGCCTAATATTTCCGTCATTCGTTTTCGTTGTTGGTCGTTGATGGATCCGACTAAAATAGAATGGTCGCCAGTTAATACTAAATCCTCGGTCAATTCGGGGTATTTTTCTTTTGAACAAATATACAATTGCTGTTCTCCTCGCATACTTGATCCCGAATTAATAAATTGTTTTCTACCAATTAATTCTACTTTCCGGTATCCATTTTGAGAAGTCTTCACCAGTGTTCCTTTTCGCATCTCCTGAATAGGGATATATTTTTCTTCATTATCTACTAAACAAAGAATGGTACTGCCTTCTAAAAAACATGGTACGGTATAGTATAAATTATAGGTTCCAGGTGAATCTAAAACATCTCCTGGTTTATAAACAACACTTTGTGATGATGATCCAGTGCTGTTTGGGGCAATTTTCCATGTATTATATGGTGTTCCTGGGAATGATAAAACCGTATAATCATATATAGAATAATACGGTGTTGCGGAGGGATCCATCGCATCGGCATAAGTTAAATAATAGAATATACTTGCTCCAACTGGAAATCCGGTTTCACTCATGGGACCGATCGCTAAACGCACGGTATCATTTGTTCCTCTTGTTTCATGTGACAATCCTTCGGAGAATACATATGCATTACCTTTTTTGATTTGAAAGGTTTCATCCCCGATAATAAATTCACCTTCACTATCTGTTAAGTAGATAATATAAGTGTTTTCAAATGAAGTCTCACCCTTATCAACATGTGGCTTGCTATCTCCTTTAATAAATCTCATTGGAACATCCGTAATGCTAAACAAATCAAGACCTAGTTTGGTTTTTAAAATATCTTTGATGCTATCGGGCAATACAGAAGTGAATTTAACACTAAATGATGTTGCACGATTTAATATTTCTTCTTGAGCGAGGGATACTGTTTCAAGTGATGTAATCAAGGAAATATCTTCATCATTTAAAACATTGGTATACACGGATGTCATTTATAATAATATATAATATACTAGATATAATTTTATATAATATTATTTGAATTATATTATATAAAATTTGAGTTACGGTTTAAAAGTTGGCACCAAAAGCACTACCACCTAACACCTCATTGGCGGCAAGAATCATTCCACCGTTGTCCATTCCAGGAGTCGCAGCGCCAGGCATTGGGTTGAATTCACTGCGATGCATGGCATTGTAATCTGGTAACTGTTGTTGTTGTGCGGTTGGCATCGTTGGTAAGCTACTGATAGATGTGCCATCACTAGAAGCACCCATATTTGTGCTACCCGCATACAATGATTGAGTCATGGCGCTTTGTCCCTGCGATATTGGTTGAGAGACTTTTACACCGTTTTTCTTTCCTTTACCTTTTTTTGGATCCTCTTCCTTTTTGCCTTCCCATAATTCACTGACCCGATCAACTAAAATACTTACTTTCTCTCCCAACTTGGTTTGTAAACTCAAAACAATGACTAAAACAGAAAGAATAATACAGTTGATATTGAAATCAGGGTATTTGGTTCCACTGTATCTTGGGATGTAGCAAATCATTCGGTGAATAATTAATAAACCCAAAAACATGAAAATAATTTGAATCACGACTTCTGCTAAAATTTCGAAACTTCCCTTTTCTTCGTCTGCTTCTGGGACATATTTTTGCATGGTTTTGTTTAATACAACCACCGGAATCACGGCTAATAATGCGTATTGAATTATATTCATAATGTCATTTTTGGAATCTTCATCAAAGTTGAATACATATTTAAAAAACCCCATTTTTGAAGATATGGTTTTTCCTGTTTCATCTAAACTTTCCATATTTTATAATAAGAAATAAAAATAAAATATAAAATATAAAATGAATATTTATGACTTAATATTTAAAAGTATTTTCTTAATTATTTTTAAATGTCGACGAGAGAAAATCCGCTAAATGAAAACAAGGAAGAAAACCAATATTTAGATTTAATTCAACAAATACTTGAACACGGCACGACCGAGGTGGGGCGTAATGGCACAACCAAATCTATTTTTGGGAGTTGTATGCGTTTCTCTCTTCAAGATGGAAAAATACCTATTTTAACCACTAAAAAATTAGCCTGGAAAACTTGTTTAAGGGAATTATTATGGTTTATTAGTGGCAATACTAGTAATCGCGTTTTGAATCAACAGGGAGTTCACATTTGGGATGCGAATTCGACCCGAAATTTTTTGGATGACAGGGGATTAACCGACAGAGAAGAGGGAGACCTGGGACCCATCTATGGATTTCAATGGCGTCACTTTAATGCCGCCTATAGGGACTGCGATACGGATTATTCCGGTCACGGCATTGATCAATTACAGTACATTATCGATCAACTGAAAGACCCTGTGAAACGCAATTCGCGGCGACTGGTGATGACCGCTTGGAATCCCTGCCAGTTGGACGAAATGGCATTACCACCGTGTCATATTTTGTGCCAATTTAATGTTCATAGCGGCAACAAGTTGTCATGTGCGTTATATCAGCGTAGTAATGATGAGGCGCTAGGGACGAGTTTTAATATTGCGTCGTATAGTTTTCTCACTCATTTGCTTGCCAAACATTGCGGTCTAGAGGCATACGAGTTTGTATATTTTAAAGGAAATTGTCATATTTACGAGCAGAATATGGAAGGTTTGCGAAAACAAATTACCAGGAAACCTTATCCTTTTCCCAATGTTA
>Ga0114963_10003894_pt1 | contig 10215 bp, 8 predicted proteins | sample C_131016_EF_Meta_FD_87019 | JGI IMG/M metagenome (GOLD analysis project Ga0114963, IMG submission 87019) | Freshwater microbial communities from Lake Croche, Canada to study carbon cycling - C_131016_EF_MetaG | ecosystem: Environmental > Aquatic > Freshwater > Lake | place: Lake Croche, Canada...
CGCCCCGGTCGACGGCGGGCCGACAGAAACTCATGGACGAGATAGCCGTGACAGGCCTTCAGGTCGACCATGTGAAAACCGGCGGCCTCGGCATCGCGGGCCGTAGCCACGTAGCTTTCGATGAGCTGCTCCACGTCGTCATCCGAAAGCAGGCACGACGCATCAGCGGGGTCGATGCCATGCCGGCTGTCGAGGAGCGGATGATGGTAGGCGATTCGCGGCTGCCGACCCGCGGCAGTCGGCTTGGAGAAGCGTCCCGAATGAGTCAGCTGCAGCGCGACGACGAGATCGTCGGTGCTGCCGTGCCGCTCGCGGTGGGCATCACGGAGGGTGGAGAGCAGCGTGGCGAATCCTGCGCGGCCGCAGGCGGGGCCGCAGAGTTGGTTGGGGTTGGCACGGCCCTCGGGCACGACGGCAACGGCCTCGCCCCCCCAGATCAGCTTCGCACCGCTCTCGCCAAACCGCCGCCAGCGACGGAGAAGCGTGTCAGTCGGAAGCCCGTCGGTGGTGGCGTCCCAGCCCTCCATCGGATGGATGCACCAGCGATTGCCAGCCTGACGGTCTCCGATGGCGATAGACAGAGCCAGCGGTGAGCCTGCGGCCGCGGAGAGTACCGAGTCATCGAGCGGGATCGGAGCATCGAGCGTGGTGACGTGGGCTCTCAGGTCCGCGGCCGTGCGAAATCTCGCGATCCGGGGATAGTGCGTCTGCGGGGTGCTCATGGGCTCTGCTGGCAGGAGGGCCGCGTGTACGGATTCCGCGACACATCATACGTCGTCAGTCTGTCTTCGCGTCAGCAGCGCGGGAACTGGCGGTGCCGGCGGCTTTGGTCGATACTCCGAAGCATGGCACCTCCACATAGTTCCTCGGCGCAGGTTGATCCGGCCGCGCTCGTTCGGCCGCGGCGTCGTATTCGCGGCATGTCCGCGATCCTCCTCCCCTTCACCGCCGATCGACGGATCGACTGGGACGGCTTTGCGGCCCACGTTGCCCGCACGGCCGCGGCTGGCATCACGCCTGCAGTCAACATGGACACGGGCTATGTGCAATTGCTTGACGATTCCACGCGGCAGCAGGCGCTGAGAATAGCCCGCGACACGCTCGGCACTGGCGGGGAGTTGGTGGCCGGAGCCTGTGTGGTCGACGGCCCCGGCGCGGCCTTCGTCGAGGCGGCCTACGGCCGGCAGTTCGAAATGATCGCGGCCGCCGGGGCAGTGCCGGTGATCTTTCCATCGTTTGGCCTCACGGCCGGCAGCGATGCCGACATGCTCGACCGCTATCGATTCCTGAGTCGCCGCGTGGAGTCGTTCATCGGCTTCGAGCTCTCGACCGAGTTCGTGCCGAGCGGCCGCGTGCTTGGCCTCAACGCCTATGCCGAGATGCTGCAGATCCCCAACTGCATCGGGGCCAAGCATTCGTCGCTATCGCGGCGGCTGGAGTGGGACCGGCTCGCACTGCGAAACCGGTTGCGGCCAGAGTTTCACGTGTTCACCGGCAATGATCTGGCGATCGACATGGTGCGGTATGGCAGCGACTGGCTGCTGGGCCTCTCGACCGCGGCTCCCGAGGCGTTTGCCAAGCGTGATCGTTGGTGGGTGGAGGGTGACAGCCGATTCGATGAACTCGACGACGCCCTGCAGACACTCGGCGATTTCGCCTTCCGCAGGCCCGTGCCGGCCTACAAGCACTCGATGGCACAGGCCCTGCATCTGCAGGGCCTGGTCGCAAGCGACGAGCCGCACCCCGAAAGTCTGCGGCGGCCCGCCACCGACCGCGAGATTATCCGCACGATTCTCGAGCGAATCGATCGGGCATCGCAGGCGGCACCGTGAACGGCCGTCGTCGCCATGCGCTGATCACAGGGGCCGCCAGCGGCATTGGCCGGGCGTTGGCCGTGCGGCTGGGCCGCGACGGCTGGCATGTTGCGATCTGCGATCTCGATCACGACGGAAGCCGCGAGACCGTGGCGCTCGTGGAGCAAGCGGGCGGCACCGCCCAGGCGGAGCGCCTTGACGTGACCCTGCCGGCGGAGTGGGAATCCCTCCGTGGCCGGCTGCGGCAGCAATGGGAACAGATCGATCTGGTGGTCAACAACGCCGGCGTCAGTGGCGCCGGGGAGGTCGGCAGCTTTCCGCTGGCTGACTGGCGATGGATTCTCGACGTGAATCTGTTTGGTGTGATCCACGGCTGTCATTACTTTGTCGACTGGCTTGTAGAAAATCCACACGGCGGCCACATCATCAACACCGCGTCGATGGCCGCGACGGTGTCGGCGCCCACGATGGGTGGCTATAACGTCTCGAAGGCCGCGGTCGTGTCGCTCTCCGAAACACTCTACGCGGAGCTGCGCCACCGCGGAGTCGGTGTGACGGTGCTCTGCCCGGGGTTTGTGCCCACGAACCTCCTCGCCAACGGCCGCTGGCACCGGCAGTCATTCCGGGAACAGGCCGAGCGGCTTTTTGCCGAATCGAGGCTTACCGCCGACGATGTCGCCGAGGCCACCCTCCGGGCGATGCGTCGCCGCAAGCTCTACGTCGTGCTGCCGCTGCGGGGCCGGATCTTCTGGCGGCTCAAGCGGCTGATGCCCCAGGGATTCATGAACTGCGTCGCGAGGCTGATTCGCTCGGCAGACTGACGGCATCGATGGCTGACGCCGCGGCTGGGGACACGGTCGCTACAATCAGCGGTCCCCTGCTCCTTCTGCCTTTGGAACACGCCCCATGAGCTCACGTCACGAAGCGTTCGCGGATCGGGCCGCCGTGCGATCGGGGGCTGTTGACTCAGGTGCTGTGGACTCGACGGCTGAGTTCGACCGGCTCGCCGGCATGACGCTCTGGCGGCCCTACTGCCAGATGCGAACGGTGAGCGAGCCTCTGCACGTTGTCGCCGCCGAGGGAGTGTGGCTCGAACTCGAATCTGGCCAGCGGATCATCGATGCTCTCTCGTCGTGGTGGACCGCCTGTCACGGTCATCGCCATCCGCACCTCGTGAATGCGATCGTTGAGCAGGCCCACCGGATGCCGCACGTGATGCTGGGCGGCATCGATCATCCGCAGGCGGTCCGTCTGGCGGATCGCCTCGCGGAGCTGATGCCCGGCAGCCTCAACCATTCATTTTTCTGCGAGTCCGGGTCGGTAGCGGTCGAAGTGGCGCTCAAGATGGCGGCGCAGTTCTGGATGAACCGGGGCGAGCCGGCGCGGAAGCGGTTTGTCTGTCTGCGGCATTCGTATCACGGCGACACCAGCGGCGCGATGAGCGTCTGCGATCCCGACGACAGCATGCACCGGCACTTCCGTGGGTTCCTGCTCGAGCAGTATCCACAGGAGATGCCGGACGACGAGGCTGGCTGGCACGCATTCGCTGAGTTTCTCGCAGAGGTCGGCGGCCGGTGTGCAGGCGTCATTGTCGAGCCTCTCGTGCAGGCCGCGACCGGCATTCGGTTTCACTCGTCGGACCAGCTGCGGCGGCTGGCGGATCTGACGCGGGAGGCGGGGCTGCTGCTCATTGCCGACGAGATCGGGACGGGCTTCTGGCGAACAGGAAAACTTCTCGCCTGCGAGTGGGCCGGAGTGGTGCCCGACATTCTCTGCCTCGGCAAGTCGCTGACCGGCGGAACACTACCGATGGCCGTGACGATGGCGACCACGGAGGTGTTTGCCGCCTTCTATAGCGAGCAGCCTGACCATGCCCTGATGCACGGGCCCACCTACATGGGCAATCCGCTCTGCTGTGCGGCGGCCAATGCCTCGCTCGATCTCTTTGAGCGCGAGCCAGTGGCCGAGCGGGTGGCTGCCATCGAGCGAATGGGTCGGGAGTGGCTGACGCCGCTTGCCGCACTCCCGCATGTCAGGGAAGTCCGCTGCCGTGGCGGCTTTCTTGCAGTCGAGACAGAAAAAGCCTTCGACCGAAAGAAGCTCGCGCCGCTGATCCTCGAACACGCCGTCTGGTTGCGGCCGATTGGCAATGTCATGTATGCGGTGCCGCCGTTTACGATCGAGCCGTCTGAACTGCGGCAGGTGGTGGACGCGATGGCGGCGGCAGTCCGTACGAACGCGTGAGCCATCTTCACGGCACACACGACATAGGATGTGCCGGATGACTAAAAGCCCCTGGCGGAAGCCGGTGGACTCCGGGTGTGCCTACCATCCCGGTTGCGATGCAGATCCGCGAAAATCCCAACGACGCGGTGTCCCGTCGCTTCCGCTCCGGGCTTCTATGTGTGGGTACCGTGGGGCGTCTGTCAGACTCGCACTAAAAAACGTTCGGGATGAACCGGCCGCCGCGGCAGCGCTTCAGATAGTCGAGTGCCGCCACCTGCCCGGTGGTCTCGAGGGCGTCGCGGTAGACCGGATCATGAAAGCCCTCGATGTCGATGCTGCCCTGCCAGCCTTGGAGCCGCAGGGTGCTGATCAGGTCGGTCCAGTTGGTGTCGCCGAAGCCGGGGGTGCGATGGTGGACATACTGCACGCCGCCGCGGATGCCGTGCTCGTGGATCACGTCCCAGAGCACGGTCGCATCCTTACCGTGGATGTGCCAGATACGCTTCGAGTAGCGGCGGAGCTGCGGCAGCGGATCGACGAAGCTCACGATCTGGTGGCACGGTTCCCATTCCAGGCCGATCACCGGGCTCTCCACCTCGCCGAACATCGCGTCCCAGGCCTGTGGGGCATGGGCGATGTTGCGGTCACCGGCCTCCCAGGTACCGCGGGCCTCGCAGTTTTCAAAGGCGAGTCGCACCCCCTTCTCTTCCGCCCGGGCAGCGAGCGAACGAAACACCTCGCCGAACCGTCCATACGACTCCGGCACGGGGCGGCCCGGAATCCTGCCGGCGAAGCCCGAGACGATGTCGCAGCCGAAGGCCGGCGCGGCATCGATGAGGCGTTCCCAGTCGCGAACCGTTTCAGGACTCGTGAGCGGATTCCCGTAGACGCCGATTGCGCTGATGCGACGCGGTAGTTCGGGCTTGGCCGATGAGCCATGGTCGTCGAGCGCCCGCTGCACGGAGGCGGCCAGCCCGTTCAGGTCGAGATCACCGACAGACTTGCCGAAGCTGATCTGAAACGTCTCGAACCCGTGCGGCAGGAGTTGGCGAATCAACTCGGCGGTGCGGTCGTGGGCGGGCACGAGCGTGCCGATGCGGATGTCGTGGTGGCCGGGTGTGGCGGAAGCATCATGGGCGTGCATGGGACTGCCTAGGCTACAATCTGCGGGCAGGATTGTCTGCACTCTGGAATATCTGCAAGAGAGAGATCGGGAAATCAGCTCTGTCTGGAACAGGTTGTCGTGAATTGTGAATAAAGCCTTCTGTAAGGAGCCCGATTCGAGCCTGCCACCGCGGTGCCCGCGGTGCGGTGCGGATGGCGTGCAGGTGGGTATGAGAACGCTGCTGTCTCATCTCCCCGACGGCCGTCCCTGCGTGGCCCGCGTCCAACGCTACTCCATGCGGCAGAAACAGAAACGCTGACCACGGCCACCAAGACGGTTTCCCCATGCGACTGCTGAGTTGGAACATCCACAAGGGGATCGGCGGCCGTGACCGGCGGTATTCCCTCTCCCGAATCATCGACTGCATCGAGGCGGAGAATCCCGACTTCATCTGCCTGCAGGAGGTGGATCGGCTCGTGCGGAGGAGCCAGTTCGATGATCAGCCGAGACTGCTCGCCCGCTACTTCAGAACCCATGCGGTCTATCAGTCGACCGTGGCGGTCGGCAACGGCGGCTATGGCAATCTCGTGTTGTCGCGGTGGCCGGTGGAGAGCCGGCACCGGATTCTCCTCCGGCAGGGTGCGCGGAAGCCCCGCGGCGCCCAGCTGCTTCAGATCGACAGTCCGGAGGGAAGCCTGCACCTGGTGCATACGCATCTTGGGCTCGCAGAGCGGGAGCGGCACTGGCAGATGAAACGCCTCCTCGGGCACATGCTCTTCCGGTCGGCTGATCCGCTGCCGACGCTGGTCGTGGGTGACTTCAATGATTGGCGCGACACGCTTGCCGCTGCGAGCCTGGGGGCGAATGGCTTCGCGCAGGTGACCAGCCCCATTGGCAGATTCCGGTCGTTTCCAGCGTGGCTTGCCGTAGGGGCGCTCGACAAGGCATTTGTCCGCGGCCCGATCGCCGTGCAACATGCCCGGATCGTCAGGACAAGCCTCGCGAAGACCGCCAGCGACCACCTGCCGCTGGTGATCGACTTTCACCTGCGGTGAGCTTCGGCCAGGTGCAGCGTGTCTTCGAAGCAACGCAGGCCCGCGGTGGCGCCCACGCCCGTCACGCAGCAGGCGGCGGTGGCGGCGCCGAGCAGACCGGCTTCGCGGATCGGCATGCCCCGCAGGATTCCAGCGACGAGGCCCGCAAGAAACGAGTCGCCGGCGCCGGTCGTGTCGACGACCGGACCGGGGGCGGGAAGGCACGGAATCTCGAGCATCTCACCTGCTGATGGGCTTAGAAGAGCGCCCCGCGTGCCGAGTTTCACTCCTACGAGTCCCGCCGCACCGTGCTGACGGTAACAGGCGATTATCTCCCGCGGATCTGAGAGACCGGTCTGGTGGATGGCCTCGTCGAGGCTCGGCACGTAGATGTCGACCTGCGGAAGTGCCGGCGCGATCGCCGCGAGCGTCCCGCCCGAGCCGCCCGTTTCCAGTGCCACCCCGCAGCCCGTCGCCTGAATGATGGCGAGCGCGTCGGCCAACACTGGTTCGAGCGACGGGAGCAGGCCAAAGTAGCCAATCAGTGCCATGCGGCTGTTGCCAAAGTGGGCAGCCTGCCTGCGGATGAAGGCGAGGTCGATGGCCGCCGGTGCTCCGACATGATGGGCGAAGCTGCGTTCACCACTTGGATCGATCAGCGCGGCCGTCGTGCTGGTGGCTAGCGTGGCGTGTGATTCGAGCGCCGCCGTGTCGATGCCCTCGGCCGCCATTCGCGACCGCACGACGTCGGCCCAGAGATCGCTTCCCAGCAGACTCGAGGCCGCCACCCGCAGCCCCAGTCGCCGCATGGCGGTGCCAGAGTTGCAGACGATACCGCCCGTGGTCACCTCGATCGGCTCGACATGAAACAGCCGCCCGCTGCCCACCGGCTGGGAAAGCGGCACCGGCCGGACAAGGATGTCGGCCACGCAGGTGCCGCAGACGATGCAATCGATGGCCCCGCCGTGGGACGCATCGCCGTGGGGTCTGCCACTCATGCCAACGCCTCGCTCATTGAGAAGAGCCGGGTGGTGTCACGATCAGGAACATTCGCTGGCAGTGACAGCCCGCACTGTGAGCGGAGGATTGTAACCCGCAGTGGCGAAAGGATCGTGGCCAGTTCTGCCGGTGGCAGACTGCTCGGCCATCAGGAGACGGCATTGAGAACGACCCCGAGTGCGGCGGCTGCCGCCACAACAAACGGTGTCGAGGCCCAGCCGCGGAGCATTGCGATGCCGCTGGCAATCGCCACGGCCACGGGAAGTAGTGCGGGCTGACCCTCCGGCAGAAACGAGGCGATCGCAAGTTTCAGCCCGAGGAGCACGATCGCCGCCACCACGACCGCACCGATCGCCGCCATCGCCCGGCCGAGGCCGGACGTGGGGCGGATGCTCCTCACGAGTGGCGCCAGGCTGAAGATCATCGCGAAGGAAGGAATGAATGCGAAGAGCGTCGCGATCGCAGCGCCTTCCAGGCCGGCGGTAGCGGCGCCGGCGGCAGTGGTCTTCCAGCCGGCGAGAAAGCCGATGAACGTCACGACGAGAATCAGCGGACCAGGCGTTGCCTCACCCATGGCCAGCGCGTCGAACCGCTCTGCAGGCGCGAGCCAACCGCGGGCCACCGACTCGTCGAGCGCCCACGGCACCACGGCATAGGCGCCGCCGAGCGAAAGGAGCGTGGTTTCGGTGAAGAGGGTGGCGATGGCGGTGCCTCGGCCACCAGCCAGTTGGAGCATGAAGACGATCAGGAAGCAGACTCCCCAGAAGGCGGTCCAGAAGACGGCAGTCATGACCGCATGGCGAATCGTCTGGCTCGTGCTCGTCGATGTGCCTTCCGCGGCGGCGGACGTCGCGGGCTGGGCCGATTGGCCGCCCTTTCCGCATGACTGTGGCGCGACGTCCACGGGCAACAGGAAGCCGAGGATGCCTGCGACCACCACGACCAGTGGAAAAGGAATGCCTGCGGCGAGCGCTGCGAGTGCTGTGATGGCGATGGCGACAGCGGTCGCGGATCGCAGTGACTTTTTTCCGATCCGCCAGGCGGCCAGTGCCACCAGTGCCACGACCGTCGGCCGCGTGCCCGCAAACGCCGCAGCCACCAGCGGATACTGTTCACCCGCGGCATGGAGCCAGGCTAACGCCGTCACGAGCAGGGCACCAGGAATGACGAAGAGCGTGCCCGAGAGCAGGCCGCCGGCCATCCCACCCCGTCTCCATCCCGCATAGGTGGCCAGTTGCTGGGCCTCGGGGCCGGGCAGAAGCATGCAGAGCCGCATGGCGGCGAGAAATTCCTCCTCGTCCAGCCACTGGCGGCGCTCGACCACCTCGCGGTGCAGGATAGCCACCTGCCCCGCTGGGCCGCCAAAGCCGGTGGCCCCGATCATCAGCCATGTCTTCCAGTCGTCGGCTTTCATCCGGCGTCGCTCGGTGTTTATGGCGTCACGACAGAACCTGCCGGATCACATGGCCGTGAACGTCGGTGAGCCGCCGCTCAATGCCGTTATTATAGAAGGAGAGTCGGGTGTGATCGAGGCCGAGAAGGTGCAGGATCGTGGCGTGAAGATCGTAGATCGTGGCGGGGTTCTCAACCGCCCTGTAGCCGAATTCGTCCGTGGCGCCGTAGTGAAACGCCCGCTTCACGCCGGCACCGGCGAACCAGACCGTAAAGCCCGCAGGGTTGTGGTCGCGGCCGTTGGCCCCCTTCTGGAACGTTGGCATGCGGCCGAACTCCGTCACGAACGCCACGAGCGTGTCTGCGAGCAGGCCGCGAGCCTTCAGGTCGCGGAGGAGGCCGGCGACCGGCTGGTCGAGGATCGGGCCGTGCACGGCGTACTGCTCGGCGATCTTCCTGTGGCCATCCCAGTTGCCCACCCCCTCGCCCATCGCGTAGCCGCCGTTGAAGAGCTGCACGAATCGCACGCCGCGTTCCAAAAGCCGCCGGGCGAGGATGCAGTTGCGGCCAAACCGGGCCTTCAGCGAGTTGCTCGAGTCGTCGGCACCGTAGGCCTCGAGCGTGGCGGCCGACTCATCGGAGAGGTCTGCGACCTTCGCCGCCGACAGCTGCATCTTGGCGGCGAGGTCATAGGCGCTGATTCGCGCGGCGAGATCGGTGTCGCCTGGATGGCGGGCGAGGTGGTCTTCGTTGAGCCTTGCGAGAAATTCACGGGTAGCCGCGTCGGCAGCGGGCGAGATCGAGGCTGGGCGGGCGAGGTTTGGAATCGGTCGGTCGGCGTTGAAGCTCGTTCCCTGGAACGCCGCCGGCAGGAACGCCGACTGCCAGTGCCGCGGCCCATTCTGTGGCACACCTCGCGGATCGGGGATGGCGACAAAGGCCGGCAGGTCGCGGCACTCGCTGCCGAGCGCATACGTCGTCCAGGCACCGATGCTCGGGAAGCCGTCGAGCGTGAAGCCTGTCGACATCTGGCTTTCAGCCGGCCCGTGGGTGTTGCTCTTGGCAGTCATCGAGTGGATGAAACACAGCTCGTCAACCAATTCGCCCAGGTGTGGCAGCAGGTCGCTCGTCATCGCGCCGCTCTCGCCCCGCGGCCTGAATGTCCAGAGCGGTTTGATCAGGTTCCCCTGCTCTCCCTGGAAGGTGATCAACTGCTCGCCACTTGCCGTCGGCATCGGCGTATCGTGTCGCCTCACGAGCTCGGGCTTGTAGTCGAACGTGTCGATGTGTGAGATGGCGCCGGAGCAGAAGATCATCAGAACGCGATTCACCCGCGCTGAAAAATGGGGCGTCCGCGGTGCATACGGCTGGGAGGGATCAATCAGCGGCCGGATCGGCGGCTCGCTGCCGAGCAGCCGCTGCTCGTGGAGGAGTGCTGTCAAGGCGATCCCGGAGAGGCCCGTGCCGCCCCACTGCAGGAACGAACGGCGGTCGAGCATATGTCGGCCGGCGTGGGAGAGTTCGTTGCGCATGGTGTAGGGCTCTGTTCGCTGCGGTCGATGTCGGGCTGCTAATAGATCGTGATGAACTCGCTGGCGTTGTAGAGGCTGCGGCAGAGGATTGGGAGGCCGTGAGCGGCCACGAG
>Ga0114963_10003896_pt1 | contig 10215 bp, 4 predicted proteins | sample C_131016_EF_Meta_FD_87019 | JGI IMG/M metagenome (GOLD analysis project Ga0114963, IMG submission 87019) | Freshwater microbial communities from Lake Croche, Canada to study carbon cycling - C_131016_EF_MetaG | ecosystem: Environmental > Aquatic > Freshwater > Lake | place: Lake Croche, Canada...
GATGTTGGAGGTGGCCTTCTCGCGGCGGATGTGCTGTTCGCGGGTCTGGAGTGAGAGTCGGTAGGCGGGCCGACCTTCCGCATCGATGCTGACGCCCACGAGGCGGCCCGGCAGCGACCGTTTGAAGGCATCGCGGCAGGCAAAAAAGGCAGCATGCGGGCCGCCGCAGCCCATCGGCATGCCAAACCGCTGCGTGGTGCCGATAACGATGTCGGCTCCCCATTCCCCCGGCGGCACGAGCAGCGTCAGGGCCAGAGGATCGGTCGCCACGCAGAGCGCGGCCTGTTTCGTATGGACCCGTTCGGCGAGGTCGTGCCAATCGGCCAGCGTGCCGTCGGTCGCGGGGTATTGGACGAGCACGCCGAAGCAGTCGTGCTGGTCGATCAGATCGGCGATGCTGCCGACCCGGACCTCGATGCCCAGTGGCTGGGCCCGTGTCTGGAGCACTTCGAGCGTCTGCGGGTGGCAACGGTCATCGGCCAGAAAAATCTGACTCGTGCTGGTGGAGGTTCGTCTGGCTAGCGTCATCGCCTCGGCGGCGGCGGTGGCCTCGTCGAGGAGCGATGCATTGGCGATCGGCATGCCGGTGAGTTCGCAGACCATCGTCTGGAAATTCACGAGCGCCTCCATGCGGCCCTGACTGATCTCAGCCTGGTAGGGCGTGTAGGCGGTGTACCAGGCCGGATTCTCGAGAATGTTTCTCAGGATCACGCCGGGTGTGTGGGTGCCGTGATAACCCTGCCCGATGAAGCTCTTGAGGAGTCTGTTTCGTGAGGCGATGCCCTTGAGTTCCTCGAGCGCTGCCGCCTCCGTGATGGGGGGCGGGAGTTTCATGGTCTCGTGGCGGGCGATGCTCGCCGGCACGATGCCGTCCACGAGCGACTGGCAGGAGGCTTCGCCGATCGCATCGAGCATGTGCCGTTCGTCGGCGGCATCGAGCCCGATGTGCCGGGCCCGGAATTCGGCGGGATTTTCGAGGGACGCCAGCGGGATGCCGGATCGCTGAGCGGAGGGGGATGCAGGCATGACAGGGCTCCAAGGTTGGGTGATCTTGGCCGTGGAGCCGCGAGCCTCCACGGGAACCCTGTTGTCCTTGGACCTGAGAGATTCGCCGCGAGCCGCGCCCACGGTTTGCCCCTTCGGTGGACCCGAGTCCTGAGACTCGGGTCGCTCTCCAACAGCGTGCTAGTCAGTACTTTTGCCTGAGCGTTCAGCCTTCGGCGGTCTTGCGACTCTCTCCTGACCCTCAAAGTGTAGTCATGGGCCGAAAAACCGGCAACGCAGGGGCTGGACAGGCTCTGCGGCCGGTGCATACTCTTTCAAGAACGACAGGTTTCCCCCGGCGGCGATTCTGGACGCGGTCGGGGCGACGGTCGGTCCATTGTGCGACGGAGGTCCGCCGCCTTGGTGCCGTTCGTTGATCAGTTGAGTTGTCGAACATTTTTCGATTTCGATTCCTCCTCACCCTCCTCCCACCCTTCCCTCCAGACATCTTCGGAACACACAGGCACACGGCAGCTCAGGCGGAGCGGTCGTGGGTCACCATCGGGGTCGCGCCCATCTATTGGCGAATCCCGGCTTGTCCTTTGTCGATCACGCACCCTCACCAGGAGCTGCTCAGATGCCTCCGCGTCAACAACGCGTCCGCCTCACTCGTGTCGAGATCATGGCGGCGCTGGCCAGCTGGGCCCTTTCCATCGTGACGACGGCCGCCCTGGCGATGGTCGGCTGGTTTGGTCATGCCACGCACTGGACCTTCGGCTTCGGCGGTCATGCCGACGGCCACGCAGCCGCCGCACATGGAGCTCCTGAGCACGGCGAGCAGGCCGTGACTGCGAATGGAGACGTGCAGGCCAGCGAGGCCGACGCCGTGCGCTTCAAGTCCAAGGAGGCGATGGAACGGACCGGCATCGAGTTGGTGCCGGTCGAAGAGCGGCCGATGGTGAGTGAATTGGTGGCTAGCGGCGTCGTGCACTATGACCAGCGGCACATCGCGCAGCTCTCGGCCCGCGTGCCGGGCAGCGTCTGGCGGGTGGAGAAGCATCTCGGCGACGCGGTCCATAAGGGAGAGGTGCTCCTGGTCATCGAGAGTCGCGATGTGGGCCGGTTCAAGGCGGATTTCCTCAACGCGCTCGTGTCTCACGAGGCCCGCAAGGAGCAAATGGCGATCCTCGAGGAGGTTCAGGGGGCGGTGATGGGGCGGCAGCTTCGCGAGGCGAAGTCGGCCCTCCGCGAGGCCCGCAACCATCTTCACAACGCCGAGCAATCGCTCGTGAATCTTGGGCTGAACGTGTCGATCGCCGACTATGAGCCGCTCGACGACGATGCCCGCGCGGCCCGCATCCGTACCGCTGGCCTCCCCGCTCAGCTGCTCGCGCAGGTCGATCCCGACCATGTCACCTCCAACCTGCTCCCCTTGTATGCCCCGTTCGACGGAATCGTGATCGGCCGCGATGCCGTCGTGGGCGAAGTGATCGATCCGGCCGAGCCGATTTTCGAGGTGGCCGACATCTCCTCGATGTGGGTCGTGCTCAACATCAGCAAGGAGGATGCCGGACTCGTGGCGATTGGTCAGCGGGTGCGGTTCCGCCCGGACGGCTCGACAGATGAGTACGAGAGCCGGATCTCGTGGATCAGCACCGAGGTGAACGAGGAGACGCGCACGCTGGAAGTTCGCGCGGAAATCTCGAGTGGCTCGGACGAGTCGGTCGCGGCATCCGCCGCAGGCCGGCCGGCGGTGACGAGCCTGCGGGCCAACACGTTTGGCAACGGGCGGATCGAGGTTGACCGCCGCGGGACGGCGATCGTGGTGCCTCGCAACAGCGTGCAGTGGGATGGGAGCCGCTGGGTGGTCTTCGTGCCCACCGGCGAGGCTTCGTTTGCGGCCCGCCCGGTCAGTCCGGGTGTGCAGCAGGGCGACTCCATCGAGATCGTGGGCGATTTTTCCCGCGGCACGCCGACGCACGTGGTCGGTGCGGGGAGCCACGTGCTCAAGAGCCAGATCCTGCTCGACCGGATGGAGGCGGGCGAGTTGTAGTCGCTGCGTTCCATGCTCGAAAAAATCATCTCCTGGTCGCTGTCGCACCGGATCGCGGTGCTGCTGGGAGCGGCCGTTGTCTGCCTGATCGGCTGGGTGGCCGTGAACCGGCTCGTGGTCGACGCCTTCCCCGACACGACGCCCGTGCAGGTGCAGATCAACACGGTCGCGCCGGGCATGGTGGCGGAGGAGATCGAGCGGCAGATCACGTTTCCGATCGAACTCTCGATGGGGGGCATGCCCGGCCTCGAAGGGCTGCGGAGTGCCAGCATGTTCGGCCTGTCGGTCGTGATCGTCACTTTTCGCGACGGTACCGACATCTACTTCGCCAGGCAGTTGATCAATGAGCGGCTTACGACCGTGAGCGTGCCCGGCGGCGTCGAACGGCCCGAGATGGGTCCGGTTTCGACGGGGCTCGGCGAGGTCTTTCATTACCTGCTCGTGCCCAAAGCGGCCGCCAGCGGCGAGGCTGGCATGAGCCTCACCGACGTGAAGACGCTGCAGGAATGGACGCTCAAGCCCGCCCTGCGGAGCGTGCCTGGCGTGGCCGAGGTGAACGCCTGGGGTGGCCTCAACAAGCAGTACCAGATCCGGCTCGACCCCGTTTTGCTGCGAAAATACGGGCTGTCGTTCGAAGAGGTGGTGGCGGCCGTCCCGCGAAACAACTTCAACGTCGGCGGCGGTTCGATCGATCGCTCCGGAGACGCCGTGCTGGTCTATGGCGTGGGCCGCACGGTCGATGTCAAGCAGATCGGCAAGATCGTGATCGCCTCGCGGGAAGGGGTGCCGATCCGGATCCGCGACGTGGGCGAGGTCGTCATCGGTCATGAGATCCGCAAGGGAGCCGTCACCTACGGCGGCGAGGGGGAAGTGGTGCTGGGCCTCGGCTTCATGCTGATGGGCGAAAACAGCTACGCCGTCACCACCCGCCTTCGCGACCGGTTCGAAAAGCTCGTCAAGACGCTGCCCGAGGGCGTCGAGGCGAAGATCGTCTACGACCGCACGAAGCTCATCGATCGAGTCATCGCCACAGTGCGGCAGAACCTGCTCGAGGGCGCGTTCCTCGTCGTCGTCATCCTCTACATGATGCTGGGCAACCTGCGGGCTGGGCTGGTGGCGGCGACCGCGATCCCCCTCTCGATGATGTGCGGCTTCATCGGCATGTGGCAGGCGGGGATCGCCGCGAGCCTTCTATCGCTCGGGGCGATCGACTTCGGCATCGTGGTCGATTCCTCGGTCGTTGTGATCGAGAGCATTCTCGAAAAGATCGCGCACCACCCCGGCGTGAGCGGCGCCGCGAGGCTGAAGCTCGTGTTCGAGGCGACGAGTGCCGTCAAGAAACCGGCCTGCTTTGGGCAGCTCATCATCATGATCGTCTACATCCCGATCCTCACGCTGGAGGGTGTCGAGGGAAAGATGTTTCGGCCGATGGCGCTGACCGTGGTGTTCATCCTGCTCGGATCGCTCGTGCTCTCGCTGACGGTGGTGCCGGTGCTGTCGAGCTTCTTCCTGCCGCGGCGGGTCGACTCGCACGATGTCTTGCTCGTGAAGATGATGCGGGCGATGTACCGGCCCATGCTGCGGTTCTGCCTGGCCGCCCGCGGCCCGCTTGCCTGCGGGGCGCTGGCGATCCTCGGCATCACGCTGCTGCGGGCCCTTTCGCTCGGCACCGAGTTTGTACCGAAGCTCTCCGAGGGAGACATCGTGCTGGGCATCATCCGGGCCCCCGGCACGAGCATCGAGGAATCCTGCCGGATGAACACGCGGATCGAGCAGGCGTTGCTCGCGGAATGCCCCGCGGAGATCGCCCACATCTGGAGCCGCACCGGCACCCCCGAGGTGGCCACCGATGCTGGCGCGATCGAGGCCACCGACATGTTCATCGCGCTCAAGCCTCGCGAAGAGTGGGTGAAGGCCCGCACGCAGACCGGCCTGGTCGACGTCATGAACAAGGTGGTCGAGGGCGTGCCGGGGCAGATCATCTGGTTCACCCAGCCGATCGAACAGCGGATCAACGAGATGGTGTCGGGCGTGCGGGCCGACATCGCGGTGAAGGTGTTCGGCACCGATCTCGACAGCCTCGTGAAGAAGGCGGGCGAGGTGGCGCAGGTGATCAAGTCCGTTCCGGGAGGGGTCGACGTGGCCGTCGAGCAGGTCAGCGGTCAGCCGATCCTGAAGATCGCCGTCAAGCAGGATGAGATCGCCCGCTACGGCATTTCGGCGCAGGCGGTGCTCGACATCGTCGAGAGCATCGGCGGCAAGGCGGTCGGACAGATCGTGGAGGGACAGCTGCGGTTTCCGATCGTGGTCCGCCTGCCCGAACGACTCCGGGAGGGCCCTGATTCGATCGCAGACATCGCCGTTCGCAGTCCGGCGGGTGAGACTGTGCCACTGGAGCGGATCGCCGACATCCAGACGATCCTCGGCCCCAAGTTCGTCACCCGCGAATGGAGCGAGCGGCGGGTGGTGGTGCAGTGCAACGTCCGCGGCCGGGACGTGGGCGGCTTTGTGGCGGAGGCCCAAGCCGCGATCGATCGTTCTGTCGACCTGCCGCCTGCCGACTTCCGGCTGGAATGGGGTGGACAGTTCGAGAACATGCAGCGGGCCCAGAAACGTCTGGCGATCGTGGTGCCCCTCGCACTCCTGCTGATCATCGCCCTGCTCTACCTCACCTATCGCAACGTGGCCGACACAGCCCTGCTCTTCGTGAGCGTGCCTTTTGCGTGCGTGGGGGGCATCTGGGCGCTTGCCATGCGGGGCATGCCGCTCTCGATCTCGGCGGCGGTCGGGTTCATCACGCTCTCCGGCGTGTCGGTCTTGAGCGGGATGGTGGTGGCCAGCGCCCTTCGTGAACGGCTGGCCCGAGGAACGGCCCGCGATGTGGCGATCGAGGAGACGGCTTCGGCGAGCCTCCGCACGATCATCATGACCGCCTTGGTGGCGAGCCTCGGCTTCATTCCGATGGCGGTCAGCGAGGGAACGGGGGCCGAGGTGCAGCGTCCGCTGGCGACCGTGGTGATCGGCGGCGTGATCACGAGCACGCTGTTCACGCTCTTCGTGCTGCCGGCCCTCTACCGGCTGATCCTCCCCGTGCCACCGGTGAAGATCCTGCCGGGTGAACGGTAGGTGTGATCTCCCGGCGGTGCCCCGGGGTTGCACCTACCGTGTCGCCGGACGTTCGCTACGGACATCCTGTCCTTCGCTCACTCCGTGCTGGCTACGCTCCGCCATCCATGGCTCCGCTTGCCAGCAAGGCCGGCTCCACGGCAGGTGCAACCCCTCACGCGATGCTCGATCAGGCAGGCAGCCGTGCCCGTGTGAGGTTGCGTGTCACTGGAATAAAAGCCCCCGGCGGAAGCCGGGGGACTGCGGGAGTGAACACCATCCCGCGTTTACCCGATGTCGAGAAACCGTGGGAGCGGGGCGTCGGCGGGGAGGCCGAGGATCGTGCGAAGCTCGGCGAGATCGGCGTCGGAGAGCGGCACGAAGATGACGGGATCCTGGCAGAGCGTCGGATCGACGAGCCGGTAACCGGTCACCTGCGTGCCCTGCACGATCGGCGCCCGGCCGTAGCCATACATCATGTTGTCGACCTTCTCGAAGAAGTCGCGGAGGGTGACCGCATCGGGCCGCGGCTGGCGGACGTAGAACAGCTCGATCACGTCCTTCCAGAAATGGGGCACGAACTTCTCGCCGAAGTCGGCGTGGCCGACGCGGTTGCGGTTGGTGCCGGCGATCATCACCGGCAGCGACTCAATCGCGAGGCTGCGGTCGTGGCAGCGTGATTCAACGGTGTTGCCCAGATTGATGAGAAAGTCGGCGCTGTAGCAGTCGTCGCAGATGAGGGTGAGGTGGCCGAGATTGACCGGAGTGGTCGCGCTGGCGGTTCCATCGAGGAGGGTGTCGGCCAGCCTGCCGAAGGGAATCGAGTAGCTCTGGATCTCCTCCGGAGAGCCGTGGCCGAGGACGACGACCGTGGTGGGGGTGCCATCGGCGGCGGCTTTGCCCACGGCCGTGAGGAAATTATCTGCAACCTGGCGGATCGACTCGGTGGCCGTGTCCTGCTTGAAGACGGTCGGTTGTGCGTCGTAGCCCGCGGCGATTGCCGTGATCTCCTTCGGCTCGAGACCTCGGGCGGGATCGAGCAGGCCGATTATGGTGCGGTCGGCTCCGATCACGACCGCGTCACCCGTCGCCGCGCGTTTGCGGTCGATGAACTCGGCCAGCTTCACGAGTGCGTCGAGACGCTCGTGGTCTGAAAGCATGTCGAGTTGGTCTGCATGGTCGAGGCAGAGGTGGAAGAGCGACGGTTCGATCTGCCTGTAGTGCTTCGGCGTCACATCCAGTCTGGCCGAGATCGCCGGAGAAAGCCTCGCCTGGAAGGCTTCGAAGTCCTGCGGGAATTCTGCTGCGACGGCACTGATCGTCCAGAAAGCGATCAGCCAGAACGAAAGACAGCGAATGTGAAGGAGGCGGCGTCGCGGCATCGTGCCTTCGATTCTACCCCGGGACTGCGGATTCGGCTCGGGCCAGTGCAGGGGTGCGGTGCTTGTTGACGGATACGGAACGGGCGTATAGTATACGCCCGTATACACAAGGCGTTGGAGGCGATCACATGGTGACGCATGTCTGGGATGGTGTGGGGTTGGCCGGAGGCCTGCTCAGGGAGGCGGCCGAGTGGCGGCAGGTCGAAGGACGGGGCTGGGAAACAGTGGCGACCGGGTTTCCAACGCTCGACAGCCTGCTGCCTGCCGGCGGCGTGCGGCGCGGCGGCTTCATCGAATGGCTGGCTGGCGGCGACGCTGCCAGCGCTGATGCAGGAGGGGCGATCGCGATTGCCTGTGCTGTGGCCTGCCGGCTGGCAACCTCGGCTCCTCAGGCGTCAACGATCGTGGTGGTCGATCGCGGGCAGCGGTTTTATCCGCCGGCGGTGCTTCCGTGGCTCGATGCACAGACTGGTGTCGCGGCCGGGGGTGGGCGTAGGCCACAGCTTGTGGTGGCCCGCCCCTCGCGTGACGACGATGAAATCTGGGCCATCGACCAGGCGCTCCGCTGCCCCGGCGTGGCGGCCGTGCTGGCCTGGCCCGGACGGGTGCATTCCACGGCCATGCGGCGGTGGCAGCTGGCGACGCGGGCCAGCGGCGCTGTCGGCCTGCTCGTGCGGGGGCTGGCGGGGCGGCCGCAGGCGAGCGAGCCGACATGGGCCGACGCGAGGATTGCTGTGACACCGGTTGCCGAGGGGGTGGCTGTTGCGGATTTCGCCGTGCGGCCGTTGCGGCTTTCACTTGTGGGCGGGCCGTGGTCGGGCGACGAAATGCTTCAGGAACGGTCGACGGAGCTGCGTTTGGATCTGACGAATGGTCGCGAGTCCACTCGCCGCCATCGCCAGCTGGGCTGGTCTGGCATGCCGTCCGCAGCGGGGCGTTTTCAGGATGGTCGTTTTCAGTTGGAGGGGGCGGCATGTCGCGCATCATGACGATCTGGTTGCCCCGATGGCCCGTGCAGCGGCGTCTGCTCGAGTGGCCGGAGCTCCGCCAGCGGCCGGTGTTTGTCTGCAGGCGGGAGCGTCGCGGCGTGATGACGGTGGTGGCCTGGGCCTGGGCAACGCCGCCGCGGAAGGCGGGGGCATCTCTGCCGCAGCCTGGCGGAGCATCCCGCTCCAGAATATCCCTGAGCGGGATTCAATCGGGCATGTCGCTCGCCGAAGCGATGGCGGTGCTGGCACTCTCGCACGGCTCCCGCGCCTGCCATATCGCCGAGGTCGATCAGGATGATCCCGCGGCTGATCTGGCCGCACTCGAGAACATCGCCCGCTCCTGTCGGCGGTTTGCGCCGATCGTGGCGATCGAGAAACCACTACCGCATGAGCACGGAGGCCCAGAGTGCCTGCAGGTTGATGTGACGGGCACCGCCGGGTTTTTTGGCGGTGAGGGGCCACTGGTCCGTACGGTCGTCTGGGCACTGGCCGCGCGGGGCATTCACGCCCGGGCTGCGATTGCCGATACGCCCGCGGCTGCCTGGGCCGCCGCACACCACACCGATAGCCTGCACGCCATCCTGCCTGCCGCAGTTTCGCAGCCGTGGCAGCATCGCGCTGGGCTGCGAAAGAGGCATTGTCGTTGGGCGGTCGTGCCTCCGGGAACACACCGACAGGCACTGGCGGAGTTGCCGGCCACTGCCCTGAGGCTGGATACGACTGTGGCGGCGCAGCTGCGGGATGTCGGCATCCAGACTATCGGCGGCGTCGCCCGTCTGCCGCGGAAGAGCCTCGCCTCACGGTTTGCTCCGCAGCTGTCGCAGCGGCTCGCAGAGTTCACCGGTGAGCGGCCCGAGCCGCTCGTGGTCCCCTGCTCCGGTGAACTGCCGACCGCATCACAGACCTTTGATTTTTCACTCCTGCTCCGCGATACGACGCAGGACGATCTGATGGCGGTGATCGAGCGGCTTCTGCACGAGTGTGTTGCGCCGTTGGCTGCTCAGGGCAAAGGTGTGATGTCGCTGCAGGTGCGGCTGGAGCGATCTCAGTCTGCCGAGCACCGCGAGGCCTGCGCGCCGGCGATCATCGATATCGGCGTGTTTCAGCCGAGCAGTTCGGCGAAGCATCTGGCGGAACTCGTGAAGCTGCGGCTGGCGCGGATGCGAATGCCGCGGGAGATCGAAGGCATCACGGTGGAGGTGGTGTCTGTGGGGGCGGCCGAATGTCGACAGCGGACACTCTTTGGTGAGGCAGCGGAAGCATCGTCCTCGCAGGTGGGCATGCTGATGGACCGGCTATCGGGCAGGCTCGGCCGTGGGGCAGTATTCGAGCCCAGGCCGATGGCCGACGCTCAGCCGGAGCATGCGTGGGCGGCCGTACCGCCAGCTGCACGCGGTTCTCGATCTAGTTTGAGGTCCAGGTCCAGATCGAAGCCCGGAGCAAAGCGATCGCAGCAGGATGACATCGGCGAGAATTCGCCAGCGGCCCGCACGACAGCCTCGATGGCCGCGCCGCAGCGGCGGCCGACCTGGCTTCTACCACGGCCAGTGCGGCTGGAAACGGTGTCGGTCGTGGGCTCAGCCGTGGATCAAACGGATATGTCGAGTGGTCCGCCGGTGTGGTTTTGCATCGGTGCGCAGCGGCACGAGGTCGTGAAGGCCCATGGCCCGGAACGCATCGAGACCGCCTGGTGGCGCGGGCC
>Ga0114963_10003899_pt1 | contig 10210 bp, 9 predicted proteins | sample C_131016_EF_Meta_FD_87019 | JGI IMG/M metagenome (GOLD analysis project Ga0114963, IMG submission 87019) | Freshwater microbial communities from Lake Croche, Canada to study carbon cycling - C_131016_EF_MetaG | ecosystem: Environmental > Aquatic > Freshwater > Lake | place: Lake Croche, Canada...
AAAGCCCGTCACGGCCACGGCCACGACCCGTAAGGCTCGGACGGGGGGTGGCCGACGGACCCGCCGCCGCAAGCCGGCTTCCGGGCCCGATGGTCCCGAGGTGGGCCCCGAGGTGGGGGTGGTGGCCGCGGCCGCGGCCGGCTTTGTCGACGAGACCGTCACCCCCGACAGTGCCCTCCCGGACCAGGCCCAGTTTGTCATGTCTCCCGACGCCGTCTCCCTCCGTACAGACACCTACGACCCCCCGTTCTTGGGAGGAGCGGTGGGGGACGACAGTACGGATCCTCGCTACCGGGGCCTCTGCCTCGATGCCACCGGGAACATCCCCGACCGGACCCTGGTGGCCAAGATTCGCGAGATTCTCACCCGGAACGGTCTGGAAGTCGTCGGTGCCCCCCGGGCTGAGGCCTACAAGTGCCTCCCCGACCAGACCGAGGCCTTTCTTCAGCTGTTTGTCGATACCGATACCGGGGCCATCAAGAACGCCGACCTGTTCATGCGGCGGATCTTGGGTCTCACGTCATACTTCAAGAGTGCCCAAGAAGGCCTTCTCCCCGCGTTTGTCCCGGCCCCCGACGGGGATATCTACGAGATTGTACGGGTGGACATGAGTGACGGCCAGTTTGAGGATTACGCGTCCATCCGTAAGGAGGAGTATCAGAAGGAAAAGACCCTCCAGAAGATGAAGCGGAAGCGGGGGCCGACCACGGAGGGTGACGGTCTCTACCAAGACTTTACGTCCACCTACCGGATCTATTCCCGGGCCTGTTGTAATTTTTCGTGGCCCCAGCCCCCGGGACGCCCTGTTCAACCGGTGACCAAGACGGCCGCGGCCACCGCCGCCGCCGGCCCCGCCCTGGTGGTCGAGGGAGGTGCCGACCCCGAGGCCGACCCCGAGGCCGAGGCCAATCCCGACGATACCGAAGCCGCCGAGCAAGATATGGATATGGTGACCGCCCTCCAAGCCATCAACCAGCCCCAATACCTCTCTCTGGCCAATCTCCCCCTGTACAGCCCCAAGTTCGCCGCCATCTTGGAACGGATCCTGGACGATACCCACCCGGGCCTCCACCTGGTCTACTCGAGTTTCCGCACCCTGGAGGGTATCGGTATTCTCCGTCTGGTCCTCCTCAATAACGGTTTCGCCGAATTCAAACTGGTCAAAACCGCCGAGGGGGACTGGGATATTGACGAAGCCGCCTCCGGGGGTACCAACGCGGGTAAACCCACGTTCATTCTCTATACGGGTACCGAAACCGCCGAAGAGAAGGAGATGTTACGTAATGTGTATAACGGGGCCTGGGACGTGCTCCCCCCCAATATCGCTCGTAAACTGGAGGCCCGTGACCCCGACGGGAAGAAGAACACGGTGGGGGGTATCATCCGGGTCATGATGATTACCGCCTCGGGGGCCGAGGGTATCAACCTGAAGAATACCCGGTATGTCCATATTGTGGAGCCGTATTGGAACATGGTCCGGGTGGACCAGGTGGTGGGCCGGGCCCGCCGTATCTGTAGTCATGAGGAACTCCCCCCGGAACTACGGACGGTGCAGGTCTTTGTCTACCTGTCGGTCTTCAGTGAGAAGCAGCGGAAGGACCGGAACTATATCGAACTCATGAACCAAGATGTGAGCCGGCTGGACGAGGTGACCCCGGTCACGACGGACGAGACCTTGTACGAGATTTCCCTCCAAAAGAGTCGGATCAACCAGCAGATTCTGACGGTGGTCAAACAGAGCTCGGTGGATTGTGCCCTGTACAACCCCAAGACGGCGGCCGGTAAAGAATCCGGGGGCCTGGTGTGCTACGGGGCGGATATGGGCAAGCTCCGGGATACGGACACGGAATTCATATCGTACCCGACCCTCGACCAAGATAGCCAGGTCCAGACCAAGACGGTGGTGCAGCGGGCCACCGTGGTCTACCGGGATGTCACCATCCAGGGGAAGAAATACCATATGAACGAGATGACCCGGGAACTCTATGACCATGATACGTTTATCCGGGCCAAGAAGAGTGGGGATACGATGGTACCGGTGGGGACCCTTGAACGGGAGGGTCGGGGGTACAAGATTGTGCCGGTGTGAGCCCGCCCCTGGACCCGGACGGTATCCTATGACCATAATATCATAACATATAGTATAAAGACAGTGTACTATATGTCGTCGCCGGTTGTATGAATCCCCCCACCCCCACCCCCACGCACGAGGAACCGGGACCGGGGTCGGACCCTACCATCTGCCCTATTTGCTACGAATCCCACCGAACCCGGTGGAACACCACGTGTGGACATACGGTATGTATCGAATGCTGGCGCTCCATCTCTCGCACCCACCAACGTACCGAGGTAGCCTGCCCCATCTGCCGTTCCCTCACCGATATCACCGAACTCGTCACCCCGTTCGTGTCACCCACCTGTCATATACATCAACACCAAACCCACAAACAGTTTTTACATATCTGTCTCCAGGCGTACCGGTATTATCTAGAACAGCGTTATACCGACCATACCCGACGTCGTGAATCCCCGTACGATGTCACCCATATCAACCCTGACCCATCTACCGCCCGTATCGCCATTCAACAGGGGGAAAATTATTTGATGATGTTCCCCTGGCAATCGCTGTTTTTCTTGGTGGAATGTACTCAAACCACCCGTAATTATGCCAAGATGAAAGTCCGTCGGTGTATCAAGGAACATATGGTTCTATCGACCCATATGGGTCGGTCGTTTTTCTATACGTTTGACCGTCCGTATCCACCTCGACATGCGAATACCATGTCCATGTCCCTCGACGATATGGATGTGTTATCGTATTATACCATGATATACGGCGAACACTATATCTCCTACTGCCTTCAAAATGAATTATGTATGATATTCGTGATTCCACCCACCGTATAAACCATCTAGACCCGTGACCGTATATGTATCTATTATCATGTCAACCCCCATCTCGGCCCCCACCTCCCACCCCCGGGTCGTCCTCATCGCCCCCGGGTTCACCCCCTTTCCCCCCACCGGATGGGGGGCCGTCGAAAGTATTGTATGGGATTACTACGAGAACCTCCGAGCCCGTCATATCGATGTCCATATCGTCAACGAATCCGACCCCGTACGTATCGTCCGAACGACCAACACCTTGGCCCCCACCCTCGTCCATATCATGTATGATGACTATATCGTGGTGGTACCCCAGTTGGAGTGCCGAGTCATTTACTATACCTCCCATTATGCGTACCTGACCCACCCCCAGTTTGAACAGGCCCACCGAGGGTATTTTCAACGTATTTTCCAGGTCGTGCTGGCGGTCCAGGACCGGGTCGTGATTCATGCCATCAGTGAGGACATCCGGCAGCTCTATATTCGGTATGGGTTTCCCCCGGAACGGGTACGGGTCGTCCGTAATGGGGCTCGGGAAGACCGGTTCCGGTTCACCCTCACCCCCGCCAAGTCGGACCGGAGTGTGTATCTGGCCAAGGTGGAGTACCGTAAGGCCCAGTACAAGTACCAAACCATTCCGGAGATTGATTTCGTGGGGAACTACCAAGACTCGCCGTTCCGACGGGACCACCCCCACTACCTGGGCGAATGGCAGCGGGAGACCCTTTACCACGATATGACGGAGTATGGGAACCTGGTGTTACTGTCGGAGGGAGAGGCGGACCCCCTGGTGGTCAAGGAGGCCCTGATGGCGGGCTTGGGGGTGGTGGTGTCGGAGTGCTCGGCGGCGAACCTGGACCGCGACCGGCCCTTCATCACGGTGATCCCGAACGAACGACTTCATGACCAAGCCTATGTGCGGGAGGCCATCACCCTGAACCGGACCATCAGTCTGCAATACCGGGCGGAGATTCGGCAGTATGCCCTGGACCAATTTGCCTGGACCCGAGTGATTGATGAGTATATGGACCATATGGTGACGGACCTATGACCAAGACCCATACGAACCCCAACCCAAAAGGACTTATACCCAAGGTGATGTATAGGGAATATACCGACACCGAACCCGATACCGATATCCCCATCCTCCTTCACCCACTCATCATGCGTATTGCCCTGGTCGGCCCGGGAATCATGCCCATCCCACCCCCGGGGTGGGGGGCCGTCGAAATCCTCATCTGGGACTATTACCAAGAACTCGTCCGTCAAGGTCAAGAGGTGGATATCGTGAACCCGATACGGAGGTCGGAATGGGACCAGTCGGACGCCACCACCCCTTATATGCAGTCTCTTATCGATACCCTGAACCGAGGGAACTACGACTGGGTCCATATCCATTACGACTGCCTGTACCATATGATTCCTCATCTTACGTGCCCCGGGGTGGCCATCACGTCGCATTTCCCGTATATTGATCAACCCGATAAACACGGTGGGTATGCGAATATCTTTAGTAATATTTGCTATAACCATCGGCATATGATCTATGCCCTGTCTCAGAAGGATTACGATATGTTTGCTCGCCATGCGGTCGATCCGAGCCGTATCCGACTCATGGTCAACGGGGCGAATCATCGTACCATTGTCCCCACCAACGACGATACTGGTCCGAACCGTGACCGAAGTATTTATATTGCCAAAGTGGAACCCCGTAAACAACAGTATAAGTATTGGACCCTTCCGGATATGGACTTCTACGGTAAGTGTGACGACCCAGGGTTTCGAGCGTTACCGTGTTACCGTGGTGAAAAACCCCATGACGAATTGATGCAGATCATGGCCGGGTATGGGAACCTGGTGCTGTTATCGACGGGGGAAGCCGACCCTCTCGTGATCAAGGAAGCCCTCATGGCCGGTCTACCGGTGGTCACCAACACCTACAGTTCCACGGTATTGGACCCGAGTTTACCCTGGGTGGATATCATCCCCGACGACCGGTTGGAGGATTTAGACTATATTGGACGGGTCATCCGTGACAACCGTACCAAGCGAACCCTAAAAGACGAGATCCGTCGTTATGCGGTCGAACACTTTTCTTGGGAGAAATTGGTAGGAGATTACGTGTCTACGTTCCAGGCTCCCCCTACGTAATAGATATATACTGTATACACACCACACCTATTACCCGCTATGGAATCCCAGGACTACTATATTATCCCGATTGGACCCCAATGTCAATGTGCCCAGACCATACAAAATCTGAAAATACGGGTAGCATCCTACCCGTTTGATTGGATACGTGATACCACCATTCAGGACGTGGTGAACATATTAGAAAACCGACACAACTTTGATGTTCCGTCTTTTGATGTGTTCTAACTGCGTGAGTTGCGAAAACAAATATACCGTATTTAGAACCCGGGACGTGAATTCTGCTGTCAATATCAGGAACATCACGAGGTGTTGGGTGGAGAAACAAAGCAGACCACTGGCATTTCAAATTTCGTCTTTCACCTGTTCTTCTTTAGGGGAACAGGAAAAAGTTAGACCATCGTAAGGTGAAATTCCTTACTATTGATTTTACATTTTTGATTGTTTATGCGTTTGTAATGGGCGTTTTAAATCGTCAAAGGTGTAGAACCAGTTCAGGATATCATGACGAATGAATATACAGATGTTTCAGTTCATCTGGCATGGGGACACCATAGTACCGTTTATATTGGTGTTGAACACAAATTTGGCCGTTATTATCGACGTCGTAATAACAGTCAACATGTCCGTCATAAGGACCCACGGTCCCCCCGGTTACCGTGATAAATATCGAAATAAAAAAATCTTGGGTCCAATCGCGTATTCCGTAAGATGTCCAATGTCGGATCAACGTATTCAGGGTGGTAGTATCATTCAGACATTCGAGTAATTTACTCTTTTTAAAAATACTACCACCGTGTCCCGAGAATCTGTAATCAGTGATAGTATTCAATATCGAGAAATCGTCCATCATTCTTGATAAGAAATGTGCCGGTACCTTATTGGGGCAATACCCATTTAAATCGTATCGAAATGTGTCGGTAATTTTCTTATTGATTTTCACATCATCTTCGAGCCACATTATATAATCTTCGGGGCATAGTTCGGCTACCATTTTAAACCTCTCGATAAATCGTATGGCATTACTTTCGAGTAAGTCTTCATTGAAATTCCCCTTCTCCTCATTTAAAGTATAGGCTAAATGTGAGGTAGCGTGAATATATATACAGCTAAAATATTTGGCCATTGGGGTATAATCGTACCCATTATCGGAGATGAGAACCACCGTACTATCCGGATAAAACCGGCGGAATGATTCTAATACCTTGTAGGTGGCGTACGGATTTTTATAACACTGAAAATAAACACCAAATGACGGGGTGACCATTCTATATGGTATAGTATATATGTCGAGGTTTATATCGATATATATGGAGGACTGACTGGAGGGTATTCGATTAGGCCGTCTTCAATACCTGAAGTAAATCGGCGATACGATTCAGATACGTGTGTTTTTCACGGACGATGGCCATCTGTTCTTTGATGAGGTCATAGTTCTTGAGTTCTTTCATCGCGTCATAGAAGAGTTGGCGCTCATCATTGTTGTATATGATCTTGTTCTCCAAGAGTTCATACGTGTGTTTGGAGTTGGTGATACCTAAATGTCCGTAACTGATGGCCTTTAATACTCGACAGGCAATGTACCCGATTTGTTTATGACACGTTCCCGTTTCCCCCAGGGCGATTTTGCCTGGGTCGCCCGAACTCCGAAAATCGGGGGCCATCAAAGATTTCATGGTAAACTCTTGGACTTCATCGAACGATTTAGGGTGACGCCATGGGTCGTTGGATATGAACTCGAACCCATTCTTGATACATTCTTGGTAGAAGAGAGCAATCTCACGGTTATTTCCGGGGTTGGAGCTACCAAACCAGTAAATTTTGTTCTCACGTTCACGATAGATATTGTCTTCTATAATCTCATCGGGTAGTAAATCGGTGGCCCAGCAGGTGTAGATACATTCGTATTGCATGGGAATCGCAGCATGATGGTGTCGTGCGATACCTCCATTATCATGTAATTTTTGGTGGTACGTACAGTCACTGATCTTGGTACACCGGGATTTGTCCAAGACATAGTTGTAATTACAATCACGTATACCATCGACCAAGTAACGAATCTCGACGAACCGCCTTACCTTGCCGATGTATTTTTCAGGACAAGTGGCGATATGAACAAAGTAGGTGGAACTCGACACCACAGGAATGTTTTTATCGGCATACCCTTCGGTGATAAACAGACAATGGCTGTAGTCAAAATCTGAGGGAAAATCGCCGTCGTGAAACCAGTAAGTTTCGTAGCCCAAATGACGGAACCCCTTTACCCACCCATAATGGATATAGCTATGGGTATGTGTGTGGAGGGGAAACCCCCACACAATGACCTTGGAAAAGACCATGGAACTATCGGTAAACTCCATATCTAGTTATATATCTAGATATGAACCCAGTCTCTATATCCGTATCATCTCAGTTGATGATATTTTGCAATAGTGGTATTACGGTAAAATTCGTCCGCATCCGGGTGCTCGGCGTTGATATATTCCAAACCAAAATGGCGGATGGCATACCTGGAAATGGGATATTGACAGTCTTTACGATGATACATGGAATCCTCCAATCCGACAATATTTTCATCATGAATCGCACCACGCTCATGGTCATAGTCCAGTTCCAGATGGTCACATATTTGCTTTACGACTTCGTTGAAAACGATGGAGGTTGGATGATCTTGGGTCAAAAATAACTTGTGTTTATGGACATTTTGCATGATAAACTCGATGATTTTGACATCACATTCTTCTTCCTTCTCTTTACTGATTGTATAGTTTGCATTCATCCGATTGGTAAAATCATAGTCGATGCGGTCATTATCGTACAGATACACCAATTCATCACACGATGATACCTTGTTGGTAAACGAACCATACATAATGCCCCTTGGGTTTTTATGAAACACAGGAAAGAAGGCATTATTATGTATTCGTGGAAAAGATATGGTTTTGCAGGTATCTTTCAACAAATTGAAAACCGATTGTGGGTTATTTTTATTGGTCGAGTAGCAATTATGTACATCCGATAAGGGTTGATAGATAATCAAATCGGCCTCTTGTAACGAGCGTATGGGTATCACCATATTCTCATTTTGGATGAGTTCCCAATTGGCAAACTGTTGCACCTCGTATGTATCATAGAATTTCGATAACTCCAAAAATTTACGCACACCACTTCCCTGGCAGTTACCAAAAATCACACATTTTTTCATGGTATATACTGTATATATTATACCATATATAATTGTGTTTATATACATTTACAGCGCCAACAGTTTGAAAAGGGATAGATGTTCACCATATATATTATCCACCAAATGAAACAGCTCAGGATTATATTTCCACACCAAGGCTAAGCCCAATTGTTCATTGTTGACGTTTTGGCGGTCCAGCATCTTTTCTTGAAAAATTTGTTCCAATAGTCGTGCCACTTTCAAAACAACCTCGGCGGTTCCTCCGAACATGCCGCCAGATAATAGATTATCGGATTTCCAGACGAAATCGTCGTCCAACGGGTACGTATCCAGGTCGTGACGACGTTGTATGATGAACCGAGACTCGTATTCGAGCTGTTGTACCGTGTGCGGAGACGGATAGGGGCGAGTGATATCCACATCCATAAAGAAACGCGACACACCGGCGTCCAACCAGAAGAAATGGGTACTATGAAACGGATTGTCCGAGATGGCCATTTCCAGATAATGAAATTTAGAATACTGTATCACATTGTACTCGGGTAATACACACTCCACACGGCGGGGATGGGCTATTTTGGAACGGTAATCATCACTTTGGATAATACGCGTCATTTGGTCGTAATACCGATAATAGTGGGAATCCACGAAGGGCATGATATGTATCTTGGTGGGTAAATGTGACGGGCGGTTTTGGACAAAGAAATCTCGGAATTTTTCTTCTGTCACGATGTACATGTTACAGTTCAACTGTAAGGTGGTCTTGATCCATTTTTTGTAATCGTCGATGCTGCGACCATCCCCATTTTTCTCTCGTCCGATATCAAAGAACGCGGTCACTAAGGTCACTGTATTCGTCATGGAGAATAATGATATATAGATATTTACATATATATGTATTTATACCTGTATAACCAGATATGAGAGTGGCCGTATGTTTATCGGGGCAACCCAGGAGAGCATTGGATACGTACCCATATATCTATGAAAACATCATCCTTCCCAACCACGCGGACGTGTTTATCCATATGCACTATGACCCATTGAATTTATATATGGAGAAGGGTCATATGGATAACGGTGCCTGTACATTGGAAAAGGGTATCGACCAGAAATTGATTGATTTGTATCAGCCCATACGCCATTTGATTGAACCACCCCGTAACTTTGACAAACCGAATATGGAGGTTCCTAGACCACGGTTGGAAAATTATCAAAAGATGAATCGTGACAAACACATGACGGACGATGCCATGAAAAAGCACATGTTGAAGCAGCTGACTTCAATGTATTATTCCATCTACAAATGTAACGAAATGAAAGAACTATATGCCAACGAGCAAGGTATCGTCTATGACTACGTGATACGATTACGTTTTGACTTTTTACCAAGACAACCATTACATTGTCATCTATTGGATCCTCATTATATCCACTATTTAGAATTGGGTCAAAAAGATGAACTCATCAGTGACTGGTTCAATATTGGTAGTAATACTGTGATGAATGTTTATTCGGCACTCTATTTACATATGGATTATTTGAATACGTTTACCTATTATACCAAGGATGCCCGTCTGGAAAATACCCTGGAACCGTCGGATACCTGTGGGGGACTCAATGAACATATGTTACGTGATTTGATGACGTTGTTTCGTATTCCTAAACGACCCTTCCATATGCAAGCCGAGCTCATTGTATGAAGTCGTATCCTATCATCTTACCAGATGGTAATCAATACCCATCCTATGGACCGAGACCGCCCGTTGTTCCAGATAGTATTTCAGGATAATCTCGGGATTAAGGAGCACAGTCCCCGTATTCAGTATATCCAACAAGAAAGGATAGAGGGATAGGTAGGTCACCACCGTATCGCGATTTCCCAGGGCCATCTGGTCGTTGATGCCTTGATAATCGTTACCCACCGGAATGACGAGTAGGTCTTGGTCGGTCCACCGACGGCATTCGTCCAAATTAACCGGTTCA
>Ga0114963_10003903_pt1 | contig 10203 bp, 10 predicted proteins | sample C_131016_EF_Meta_FD_87019 | JGI IMG/M metagenome (GOLD analysis project Ga0114963, IMG submission 87019) | Freshwater microbial communities from Lake Croche, Canada to study carbon cycling - C_131016_EF_MetaG | ecosystem: Environmental > Aquatic > Freshwater > Lake | place: Lake Croche, Canada...
CATTGGCTACTTTGAAGGCAACATCGTCAAGTACGTCAGCAGCTGGAAAGCAAAGGGCGGTGTGGATGATCTGCGCAACGCCAGGCATTACCTGGACAAGCTGATTGAGTTGCAGAAGCCCCAGGACTACGCTATAACAGACTGACCTCTGCTTCACGCCGGAGCGTCAAGCCACGCAACACCCGGCCGCCGGCCTTGTTCCACCTCATGAACTCGGCCGGCACTACCCCCCAATCGCCAGCATTGATTTTGCGCCGCAAGGTGCTGTTCTTGAGCGCCGTGCCGCCCAGGTTGTAGGCAAAGTCGATCACCGCCGCCAGCCGCTCTGGGCCATCTACGCCGGGGCACAGCTTGATAACCTGGGGCAGATAGACATGGGCCACCGTCCACAAAAGCAAGGACTCTGCCCGGTCCCTGGTAATGGCTGGATCGGTCAAAGTCACCGGGCGACCGTCTTCGTAATAGGTGTTGCCGTATCCGATGGTCGGCACTCCGGCCGGACACAGGTATGGACGGGCATAGAAGCCCTCAAAGCGGCGAATCAGGGCCAGGGTAATGGATAGGGCTTGCTCAATCACTTTCCGCGCTTCATGAGGCTTCTATCGGCCAGGTAGATGCCTAATGCGGCCCCGGTCACGGCCAGGGTGTCTTCACTGAGCACCATAACGCCAAATTCACCCAGCGTTATCATGATGATGGCCCATGTTGCCACGCCCGGCCGGATCACTGCGTTCCAGCCATCGACCCAGGCAATGCCAATGGCCTTGGTGGTGCCTTTGACCGCTTCTAGCCAGCCCTGAGTCTCCAGTTCGCTGATCGTGGCCTCTGCCTGCACCTGGATCGTCTTGACTCCCAAAGCCGCCTGCACCTTGAGCGATTCAAGCTGCCGCTCATGTTGGCCTCGATCCAGTTCTGCCTGGAGATTCATCCGATCCAGTTCATGCTTGTGGTCTTGCGCCTTGGTTAGCCAAGAGCTAATTTCACCCCATAGCATCCGAAAAACGGAGCCGCCCAAAAAAGACAGGATGGAGGTAATCATTTGCGCCAGAACTGAACAAGAGAGAACACCAGCGCAGCCGCCGCCCACACGCCGATCCCCCGGTTGACCCACTGATCGACCTTGCGATCCACCCGTTGCAGCGAAGCATCATGCACGCTGAGTTGGGCCTCGACCGCACCAATGCGCTGGCCTTGGGTGGCCTGCCGCTCTTCAAACAAAATCAACTTGCCCACGGCGTCGGTCAACTTGTCCACTTTGCTCTCCAGCCGCTTAAAATCGTCGTCGGTCATGATGTGTCCAATTTACCATTCAAAAATCACAACGCCAGCCGCCCCTGCGCCACCACTGGTTGACGCGCCGCTAATGCCACCGCCGCCACCACCACCGCCGCCGTATGCTTTTCCGGCTGTTCCAGAATCAGTGCTATACCCTCCTTTACCGCCGCCGCCCATAAAAGAAGAGCCTCCGTTGCCACCATTGAGTGACCCATTGTTGGCGCTAAAACCGTCCGAACCGCCAAGATTGATTGTGCCACTTCCTCCGCTTCCGCTATAGCCCCCAACCCCACCAGTTATAGCGCCACCATTGCTGCCGGTGCTGCCGCCGGCACCATAAATTGTCGATATAGTTTGAGTTCCGCTGGCAACCGATGAGCCATTCCCGTTTCCCGAAGAGGCGGCAGCAACCGTGACAGCAAGTGTCCTTCCGGCAGTTAATCCAGTCAGAAATGCAATTGCCGTTCCGCCTCCGCCACCTCCGCCCCCACCCCAATTCGTTGATGAACTATTACTACCGCCTGCCCCGCCGCCGCCCACAACGGTGACTTTGACTTTGCTTACTCCGGATGGAATCGTAAAAGTTCCGTTGGAAGTAAAAGCCTGATACCCTGTCAATCCTGGCGATGGAATACTGATCGAATTGCTTTGCCATGTTGCGCCATTGCTCATAAGCACATTGCCCGAACTGCCAGGCGCTACAGATTGAAACGCAGAACTGCCATTTCCTAGCAGAACATTATTGGCCGTAATGCCTGACAAGCCCGTTCCACCATTGGCCACCGGCACGGCATTTACCAAGCCGTCCGTGGCGTCCAGCCTGCCATTCGTGTCCAAATTGTTGGCAAGTTGCGAAAGGTTGTATGCCTGCGTCATTTAAGCTGCCCCTATGCGTGCAAAAGTTTGTTGATTGAAAAGAATGAAGTTGGATGGATAAGCGTTGGTCAAAGTAAAACTGTTTGCATTGGCTGTGTAATCATAACCCGATCCTTTAGCCAAAAGAACGCCATTTGCATACAATTCCATAGAAAGTGGATTGCTTGAGAATGGGTAAAGAACTTGATCGGCAACAGAATAAGCTGGGCTATTTGCAACGTTACTAGCTGGCACTGCCAAATTGTTGGGGCTAAACATAATGATAGACAGCTTGCCAGTAACAGAAGATGGAAATCCATCAATCACATTGCCATTCAAATTGTAATCAATTTCACTGATTTGCGAGCCATTTATATAAATCATCTCAAACCCATTGTTCAGAGCATAGTCTGTGGGCCAGAAGGTGGTGATTGCGGTAACGTCCTGGTCATAGCGGGTAAATGGCGAATAGCTGGAGCCAGCCGCCCGATACCGATACACCGTGTTGCCGGCTGTGGCGCCTGCAATAGTGGTTGTGAAGGTGATGGTCTTGGTGGTCGTGTTGACTGTGCTGACCGTGTAAAGCGTTGGCGAGCCGGTGTTGGCAAAGCTCAATTGATCGCCAGGCAATACAGAATTCCAGGGGGCGCTGCTGTAGATGATGGAGCTTGCGCCGCTGGAGGCAATGGTGATATTCAGCGGCTCGTAATATTCGCTGGTGCTGACGCCTCGCATGTAAATGATGACTACGGTTTCTCCGGCTGCGCAAGCATTGGCAAGCACAATGGTGGTGCTGGTTTCGCTGTATTCAGCAGGACTCAACAACACACCATTTCTAAACACCAAAACCCAGCCAACTGTATGCGTTAAGCTAAACGATGTTTGCCCAGCAGTTGCCGAAAACACGGTTTCGGTATAGTAGAAATTGTCTTCTTCCGTAAATCCAACAACTCGACCATAAATGTCAATGGTCAATGTAGCGGCTGCAAAATTCTTAGTATAAACACCAGCGCCAAAATTCAAGAAGTCATGCAAATTGACTTTCATTGTTCCGTCAACATTATTTGTGACAGCTAAAAAGCCATCATTCAAATTGTTTCCAGTGCCGCCAGAAACAATTGTCTGGCCCGTTCGTGCATCTAGGTCAATAAAAGTTTGCAGCCCTGCTTGCGGGTCTTTGGCTGCCGACCATACATTGGAGTCATAAAGGGATGTATCGCTTGGAACAAATGCGCCACCCAAATTGACGTAACCAGCAGGCCCAACATCAAAACTAAATTTGCGATTTGTGCGATTTGCGTACAGCAAATAATTGAATGAATCAAATGCGGTTGGCGCAGCGTACCAGGTGTATAGCGCCGGATTTGTGCCGCCATTGGCTACGTTGTTGTTAAATACCCCATAATAGGCTTTGTTGCGCGGCGAATAGCTAAAGCCTGAGGTGCCCGTGGCATTGTCGGCATAAGCTACCGCGAGCCATCGATTGACATACTGAAAAGTAGTTGGACGCCATTGCACCACGGTCGATGCGGCAGAGAAAGCACTTTTGCCCAGGCTGTTGACCATGCGGACAAAGAAATACCAGTCGCCAGTTTGCAAGCCAGTCACCGTCACGCTGCCCATTGAAAGGCTTGGCCCATACGGACTTCCATTGGGATTGATGGCCGTTGTGCCGGCGAAGATCATTTGATCGAAAGTTGGGCTGGAATACGCAGAGTAATATAGTTCGGCGTATTGAATAATCCCCGAGCTTGCGGCCGTAACCGACATTCCAAAAGACGGCACGGCAGCTTTTGGCTGTGATGCTGTAAGAGTTGGCGCAAACAACGTGCCAAAGGTAAGCGGCGAGCCTATGCCGCTGTTTGGCGCCGTGACAAACTGCGTAATGTCGATGTCGTCATACACCGTGGGATTGAATTCCAGAACAGTCAGCGATACGCTGATCGTGCCATCGTCGCCAAAGTTTTCGACCACTTGATTGATGCGGAACAATTTGGAAGACCACCCGTAATTTGTGTTGGTAATGGTCACGATGTCGCCGGCCTGCAATGTGAGGCCGACATAGTTGATTGTGAACTTGATAATCAAGTCTTCCCGACCAGATTTCAAAAAGCGATTGGCCAAATATTGAGCGCGAACACCATTGTTGACCAGCGGCAAAGCAATTGATTGCTTGTTGGTTGGCTCGTTGAGGTACATCAGGGATGGATTGATGACCGCTAGGTTAAATGTGGCAGTGGAGAACGCATCTCGATCCGAGCCATCAGGGTATTTGACCTCGGCAATGTTAAACGAGCTTGCAATGTCCGTGGGCGTAATCTGAAAAGCCGAGATGATGTTGGAATCATCCAGCGCCAGCGCAACGGTGTATGTTGGCGACTGCACGACCACACCCCAAAGCCCGGTAATTTCGTTGTAGCGGATCAAGCAATCGCAGCAACTGGCCATCAATTGCAAGTTGTTCATGATGGTCTGGTTGGTGTCCAGTGCCCCATCAAACCGAAATCTTGCTTGCGAATCTACGCCATTGTTGTACAGGAAAGAGCCGGCACTGTAAGTGTTCAATGCGGTCAAGCTGGCGGTATCAATGCCGGCCACCGGCACAGCCGCGCCATAGCGCGTGGAGGACAGATAATCGTAAAAGCAATCCCCTGGCGCGTACCGTGAGTTGGTGATCTGAAAGCTGGTTTGTTGAATGCCGGTCAGATTGGCATTTTGATTGTAGGAAATCTTCACAATCGCAAAGGCGCAATTGCTCATCAGCTTTGTGCTATCCCACTGGTAAGTGAGATTTACATCTTGCATCACCGAAATTGCCGATTGCGAAGTATTGACGCCTGACGACGAGCCGTTTCGGTACAAGTAGATGAACAGATTGCCATTGACCGTGGAGTCAATCAGGCCTGTGGATTCGTCTTGCAGACCTGTGACTTTGGTCAAATCAACCGTGTCAAAAATGCACAGCTTGCCACCAAAGTACACCTCGCCAAATGTGATGGTGTCGGGCGTGCCGCCGGTTTCGGTGTTGGTGACTTCTGCCAACGTCAGCACATAGTAAAGCTGCTGATTGTTGCTTGTGATGCTCAGGTCTGTAACCATGCCGCCAACATAGGCGCTGCCGTAAATCACTGGCACCTTGTTGGAGCCGGCTGGGGGCAACTGGACTCGATTGCCTGGGTTGGCTAAGTTGATGTTGGCATTGTCAATGTTGGGCGCAAATGCCTTGCTGACAATCATCGACGCGACGATGTTGATGGCAAATGAGGCGGCTGCCAATCCTGTGGCGCCCAAAGCTGCGGCAGCCAGAATCATGTCTCCATATACCGCCGCAAGAATGATTGACGCTGGCATTTATATAACCCAGAATTCTTCTAGTTTCGTGAAACCAAACCTGCCATATTTCAGGTCTGGGCTATTGGCCATCTTGCTGACAAAGAACGCAGCAATGCGTCCTTGTTTTTTAAGCTCTGCTCCGCGCATGACGTATTCCTTCAAAAGCCTGTGACCCGCTGTGCCGCCTCGCGCCTCCGGGTTGACCCAATATGCCATCTCCGTCATGACCAGGTGCCGTGGGCTCCATGCGCTCGGGCTGATGCCTGCCATCAACATGCCGTTGATTTTATCAGTTTCCGACACAAGCAGAAGGCCGCGCCCCGCCATTATCTCTGACAAGACGCCAGCAATGTAATCTGCGTCATCTGCTTCGCTCAAAAACGCCAATGGGGTTTGATTCCGATATTGCCGCAGCATGTCCAGGATTGCCGGCACATCGAACTGATTGGCGTCCCGGATCATGTCGGGGTCTTTCCGAAAGCGTAGTTGATGGTCGAGATGAAATTCACCCGGTTCATCGACGTGTCGGTAGAGTTGACCGCTTTCCAAGCTGCATCGTTGGTGTACCGACCCGAGTTTCGATTCTGCAAGATCAATTGGAAGCTGCTGGCGCTGATTGTGATGGCGCCGGCAAAAGATCGCGCTTCTTCCATCCACTCTTCTGAAATCGAGAACGTGTTGACATAGCCCGAGAAATATTTATAGAGGCCAGTGCCGCTGGCCGTCACCAGTTGATTCTGAGAATTGAAGAACCCATGCCAGAGTTCGATTTTGGAGCCTTTGATTTTCTCGGACAGGACAAGCCCAAGCATGGCCGTATCAATACCCACCAGCGTAATGGTGGTTTCGTTGGCGGTGCTCTTGATGTCACGTTGTGCCCCGCCGACCTTTATAAGCTGCCCAAGAGCCGTAAATGGGTCGGGCGATACCGAAGGCACGGTAATGGCAAACGGAGCCGTAGAGAACAGATAAACCCCATTGCTGGTGGTGAGCCGGAAGAAGTCGGCGTAGCGAAGGGTTGGGCCAGAAAGAGAGAAATTTCCTGCAAAATTTATGGTGGCCGGGTTTCCAGAAAGAACGTACTCGCCTTTCTCAGCTATCAAAAGTTTATTTGCAGCTTTAACAATGTTGGCCGACTTGCCGCTGATTGAATAATTGCCGCTTCCGGCATAAAGAATTCGTGGGGCAACACTAAATATCCAGCCCGAATTGTGATCGCCATCAACGTTATGAGTTTTGTCCGAAGAACTGAAAAATACGACATCTTGCCCAGCGACTGAATAAAAACCGCTAGAGGCGCGAAGAATCCTATTTGGAAAACCGAATGATGCGTCTTTGCCGGAAAGTGCATAAATGCCGCTACCGGCATACAAAACTTTCCTCGGTTTGGCAAAGGTGACTGATTTGCCGTTAACCGCATAAATGCCGGCACCTGCCTGTATCTCTCTGGTGGCCGCCGCCTTGACTAAAGTTGCTGGTTTTCCAGAAACTGAATAATTGCCACTGCTGACGACCAGAAACCTGGGCGGATTAAAAAAGTTCCACCCAGAGTTATTAAAGCTGTTTACATTGCCGTTGGTAGCCATATTTTACGGCGCTGCGTACCAAGTGTTTGCTGGGCTTGCATTTGACCAACTGATGTCGCAGTATCCAACTTGCACAAGACCTCCGCCTGATTTGACCAAATTGTGTTGCGCGGCAGTCGGGCTGCTGATTGTCACTAAATTTCCCGAAGCACCTTGTAAAGAGAAATTGCCAAATGTGTTAGTGCTGCCGGCTGTAAAAAGAACTGAGCAAGGATACCCCGTATTGGTGATGTTGGCAAAATTGTTGTTTCCAACAATTGTCAAGTCTCCAATCGCGTACGGATCGCCGGAGCCTGTCTGGTTTATTACATTGTACGTTTGACCGCCGCCAATGAAAGTTTTGGCCACATCGCTTGTCAAGCTAAGCGTAGAGGTGCCGCAGTTTAGTGTCAAGCCGGTGGCGTCTGTAATATCCCAAACTGTGCTAGACCCTGTAAGCGTCCAAGTTCCCGACCCCATTGTGATGGTTCTGGTGTTGGCGTTATTGCTTAAAAATTTACCGACTGTGACGTTGTAATTGTTGGCGTTAAAACTGGCGCCAGAAGTCAAACTAGCTTGAACTGATGTATTTCCAGTAAGCGTAATATTTTGACTGGATGTCAAGTTGTAGAGAAATGAACAGTTTACATTGCACGGTGCATTTGAAACCGTTACAGAAGATGGAATCGAACCAATCAATGTTGTTGTGCCGCTAGGTGCGCCAGCGCCTATCGTTATAACTGATGGCAACGTAATTGTATTATATCCGTTGCTATATATTTCTAAATTTTGCTTAACACCCATAGACGAGGTGCCGGTAATTGATAGGTTTCCGGTAAAGCCGGAAGTGGTAGTAATTGATTTCCAAACTTGATCTGTGCTTGGCAGGTAAACTGTGTTGAATGAATCTCCGCCCGTCACATTCAAAGTACACCAATAATCAGATTGACCAACCAAATTGCCATTGGGCATGGATGATGTAACAGTCCGTCCATTGACGTTGCCTGTATTTGCATTTGTCAAATTAAATACTGCGCTGCCAACCACCGTCAATTGCCCCGTCGCAGTTTTCCCCGAAAGGTTTAGTACAGTTGAAATAGTGGTGCCATCTCCGGTCAGGTTAATTTGTGCGCCAGAACCGAACGTCAAGGTTCGATTTGCAGTGGTTCCGCTACAAATAAAACCGCCGCAGGTCAAGTTGTATGTGCTCAGATTCAATGACCCGTTGGTCATGGTGAAATTTTTGCCGCTGGCTATCGCAGTGTTGCTGCCCAGCGTCCAAGAGCCACCGACGCCATTCAAAATCATGGCGCAACCCATCACCACGCCATTGGTTGAGATTGTGTTGCCAGTTGAGGTGGATGTAAATGTCTGGTTTCCTGTGGCGTTCCAAACAGCCCCAGAGGCAACCGATAACGAACCGCTAATGCTTTGCGTTCCAGTGCCTGTAAACGTAATGCCGCCAGTCGGCACGGCAGAAACCGTCAGGTTGACAACAGTTGCGGCCGCTGTTGTGACTGTCGTTGGTACAGAAGCATTGCTGAACCCCGAGTTGGCATCAAAAATCGCATTGTCGGCAGAGGTCGGGGCAGATGAGGCAACTGCTCCGGCCATGTAAATGCCGGGCGCTGAGGATACGGTTCCTGATGCACTTGTGGTGTAAGTGCCTGTGCCACCAGTTCCGGTGCCCAGGGCAGTAATTGTGCCCATGCTGACGCCAGTGTCTGATCGGTATATTGTCTGGCCAACAGCAAGCGTGCCGCGAACAACAGAAGTCACCGTCAGCACGGCTGCGGCCCTATACCCCACAAACTCGACCGCACCCGAACTATCAGACCATTTGGACGCAGTGCCCCATGCTCCGGTTCCGCCAACCCAATATTTGTCTGCCATGACTACGCCCTGTTATGACGCCGTGAACACGCCATTAACCGAGTCCAATGTCACCGTGACAGTCTCCGAAGCGGCAACCGTCTGGGACGAACCATAGTCCCAATATGCAACGGGAACGTTTTGAGTGGCATTCCACAAAATGGCGTATCGGAAAGTAAAGCCAGAGCCACTGCCGGTCCATTGGGTGGGGCTGTTCAAAATCAACTTAAATGTGCCTCCAGTTTGTGTCGCAGAAAACACAGTGGCCGCATTGCCGCCAGCCGTGTAGCCGCCGCTTGTTGGAAGATCGGTGGTGCCTGCCGTAAAGGTCGTATCCGCCGCATTGACGCTGGCAGCCAACGCAACTTTCCAGGTGTCGGTCTGGGCGTTCATCGCCTCAAGCATTGGCTCAATGGCTGCGGTGTATTTGTTGTAGGTTGACGGCATATAAAACTCCTATCTGTAATTGGGCTAAATCACCCATTCCATTGCTGAAAATTTGCCTTCCCACGAAATGAAGCTGTCGTTCGTGATGGGCACCAAAGTATAGGTTGGGTATTCTCGCACGATCACCGGAAAAGTCACCCCGGTGTAAGTCACGCCGCCCAGGGCAACGGTTGTGCCATACTGGCCAATCACCGCACCAATGTTTGCGCTGAGTGTGGTCATCAGCGGTCGATGCACCGGCACGGCGACTGTGGAGCCGCCGCCTCGCTGCACCGAAGCTGTGGCAATGTATGCGTACCGGCCAAGCTGAATGAAGTCACCAACCTTCACAATGTAGGCAGAGGCAGAGATGGACGGCAGGTTGGTCAGGGTAATTGTCTGGCCGGTGGAGGCGGCTGAAATCTGCACTGCCGCCGCCTGAACTGCCGTCATGTCGCCCTGGTACGCGATGTAGTTCAGCCAGCCTGTCGATCCCAGGTTCAGGTACTGTTCCGCGATCCGGTCTGCCTGGCGCAGCGCGGACAACACGCCACGATTCTGCGAGTACAGCAGATAGTTCATGGGCTTCAACGCAAACAGAAACGGCTGCACCGTCAGAATCTCGGACACGCTCAGACGCAAATTGCGGGACAGCATCTGTCCGGCAAACTTGTGGTCGTTGATCGTCAGCGACTCAGAGATTGACAGTATGGCTTGCAAACTCATGATTGCCTTATCTTGACATTGGAACGCTGCGATTAGCCGACTGATATGCCGCCCACACCGACTGCTTGTTCTTGGCCAGGAATTGAAGCCCCGATTGCGTGTCGATGGCGCTCATGCTGGCAATGTACGGTCCATTATAGTTGATTGTCGG
>Ga0114963_10003904_pt1 | contig 10203 bp, 11 predicted proteins | sample C_131016_EF_Meta_FD_87019 | JGI IMG/M metagenome (GOLD analysis project Ga0114963, IMG submission 87019) | Freshwater microbial communities from Lake Croche, Canada to study carbon cycling - C_131016_EF_MetaG | ecosystem: Environmental > Aquatic > Freshwater > Lake | place: Lake Croche, Canada...
GGTTATGAGAGCAGACATCCAAAGAAAACCACTAGGATTTCAAGAGCTTACGTCTCCTAAATATCGGTGTGTAGCGTTTTGTGTAGTGGATTTAATGTAATTAGAAGAACTGCTGATTCACTCTTTGGCTTTCAAAACCAAAGGATTTTTGGAACAACCGTTTCGCACTTCGTTGCTCCAAAGTATTTTTTGGTAGGCGAGCGTTACTTTAAGTAACGCTTATTTGGAAATGGGCAGCTAACGACCCAAAGCAGACATTAGAGGAAAATCAATATAGCCACATAATTTATTACTATCTAGCAGCTTGCCAATTCTCGATAATTTGATAAATCTGGTCCACCCCATCTGTAAGCGCCGCAGGCCCTGGCTGGAGGATATATGGAGATTTAATTTCAAAGACTTGCTGATTTTTTACGGCTGAAATGTTTGACCAGCCATTTCTTTGTGCTAGACGATCACCGCGAAACTTCTTACCGCACCACGATCCTATGACGATGTCAGGGTTTCTATCAATCACTAACCGCTCATCATGAATTATTCTATTTTTAGCTAAAGACTGAATTCCTAGCTCTGGAAAACAATCTTGTCCACCTGCAATTTCAATAAGCTCTGAAACCCATTGAATTCCTGAGATACAGGGACTATCCCATTCTTCAAAATAAACTTTTGGGCGAACCTTGAAGGTTGACGAGTTGGTCTGTATTAGATTTAAATGGGCCTGCATTAAACTAATTTGACGGACTGCTTCCTCAGTCTGCCCTACTATAGAACCTACTTGATAAAGCATTGAAAATATTTCTTTAATACTTCGCTGATTAAAGATAGTGACTGGAACACCATGTCGAATTAATGTGGAAGCTATATCTGCCTGTAAGTCTGAAAACCCAAAAACATGATCAGGCTTAAGGGTCAGAGTCTCATCAATTTTTGCACTTAAAAATGCGCTGACTCTAGGCTTTTCTTTTCTGGCTTCAGGAGGTCTGACCGTATATCCAGATATACCCACAATTCGGTCTTGCTGACCAAGCCTATAAAGCCATTCGGTTGTTTCCTCGGTGAGGCAAACAATCCGACTCGGAAACTTTATATCAATCTGCATTATATAAATCAGAGTGACTTATCTTCATATACAGCCCAATTTAAAGGGTATACCAAGGTGTGGCCTTCTCCATTCTCAAGCATAAGATCAATCTTTGATTTTTCTAGTTCTAAAACTAGCTCTGGAGTATAAGCAGTACCAATCGACAGGACTCGACTTGAGGTTTTTATATTAGTAGATAGAGTAATAGAAAGATTCATCTCTTTTTTATAACTCCATAGTTGAGAGAGCAGTTCCTCATAGGGGACATTAAAGATGGGAGTAGAAACTTCATACTCAGACCAAGTATCGACCCTCCATTGACGAATATCCTTTAAATGTAAATCACCAAAAACTAAGCGTTTAATAGAAACGCCCGTTTGACTCTCAATCATCCCCAAGGCCTCTTCAATACTCTTTTTGTAGTCTGTACTTGGATAAAGAGGCACCAAACATATTGGCACCCTAAAGAACTCGGATTGCTTGGCAATATTCTTAATATGAATATCTTGTATTGAAACGCGACTTGTATGAGCTCCGAAGCTAGTAAGTAAGATGACATTTCTTTTTTTCTCAAGTAAATACATGAGTGTCAAGAAACTATCCTTACCACCGGACCAAAAGAGAATATCCAAGTCGCCATCTTTGTGTACCCAATTCATTAGTACAGGCTCTGTCATACTTAACTTAGAAGCGTGATCAGCTCCAACATTAATATGCCCATAGGGACAATGACGACATGAGTTTCCACAACATTTTGTCTTACGTCTTAAGGCCTCACTAGTTAGAACTTGATAGCCAGAGCTTGGATCAATATATGTGTCACGACCTTTCTTACAGGCCGCTAGATGAAGTTCATCTAAATTTGACATGTGTCAGATTCAATAAAGATTCTAAAGGTCACTTGAAGGTGGCCTTTAGTACCAAATACGTATTACTGCATAGCATATCTAACACCCAAGAATACGTTTGAACCTGGGGTCATATAACCATAATTTAACTGATAGTTTTTATTTGTCATATTGTTCCATCGACCAAACAAACTCCAGTCCTTATCAAAGTTATACGATGCATAAGTATTAAAAATGCCGTATCCCCCCATGTTTCCTGTGTTGCTATAGTCACTGCGATTTGCTTGAAATGTTCCTTCCACGCCTGTGGAAACAGCATTTTTACGATACTCAGCACCAACGTTACCAAATTGTTTTGCCCTTTTTGCAAGAACATACCCAGTACTCTGATCTATTGGATTTTGTTGGTCAAAAGCAGCTTTTAAATTGAAATCGCCAACTCTTGAAACTGTTCCAAGCGATAGACCTGAAATTTTTGCTGAAGCTACATTACTAGCGCAGCCTGAGTATCCAACTGGGCAACCAGCAGTGGAATATTGAATTAAATTAGTTATTGAATTGTTGTAAGCAACTAAATGAACATCATATGAATACGTTTCATAATGAAGTCCTGCCTCAGTATTTTTACTTTTCTCGGGCTTAAGAGATGCAACACCATAATTTGGATAGTACAAATCATAAAAAGATGGTGCCTTAAATCCTGTTCCATAGTTCATATTTGCACGTAGCTCTTTGGTAAAGAAATAACCATAAGAGGCGCCACCTGTAGTTTGTGGACCATATCCTGTAATGCTATCGTTGCGCAAACTCAGGTTAGCTAAATTTGATCCACGCTTTAGTTGGTAAGCAGCAGCAACAGAATTTGTATTCTGATCTAAGCTCAAAATCTTGCTCCCTGTTGCATATACTGAAGCGGTTCTTCTCTCACCTAATATCTGCAATAAATCAGAGCCAATATTGATGTCGTTTTGCCAAGTGTAGATATTTTGCTTGGTATTAGTGATTGGGTTACCTGCTGGGTAAAAGGCTACAGGAGTTTGGCTTGGATAAATTGCCTGTCCTAAATCGTACGACTGGGCAATTTGTAAATTACTGTTCCAATTTTTTGTCACTTGATTTTTAGAATACAAGGACATGGTACTCACTTGGTTAATTTGCTGTCCAACAACCTTGCTTGGCCCATAAGCAGGGTATTGATTGTTATTTTGACTAGTAAATAGTTGCGCACCAACTTCTTGACCTTTTTCCCATTCTTGACTTACGCGAGCAGCACCACCCGTTTTTGTATAACCAATCTTGCTAGTAGTGTTATAAGAATTCTTATAGGCATTATTGGGAGCAATCGTATTAAACCCTGCAGAATGCTCAGTGGTCGCACTAATAGAGTAGCTAGTATTTTTATCACCGCCAGTAGAGCCATAGAGACTAGCATTCTCAATGCTAGTGCCATAAGTGCCATATCCCACCGATGCAGAGGCTTTTGTCGGTCCAGCACCTTTTTTAGTAAAAATATTAATTACGCCACCAATAGCATCAGAACCATACAAACTACTTTGCGGCCCAAAGATAATTTCAATGTGGTCGATGATGGGGACTGGAATGGCCGCCCAAGCAGCACCACCATTTAGTATTGAAGTAGTTCTAACTCCATCAATCAGTACTAAAGTCTGTGCTGAGTTGGCGCCACGCAAAAATACGCTCTGAACACCACCGCCATTATTGGAGACTTCAACACCACGTTGACGTTGCAGTAATTCGGTAATCGATGACTGCCCAGCTGCAGCGATCTCTTCGGGCCCGATATAAACATAGTCAGCCAAAACATCGTTTGCACGAGTCGGGGTCCTCGTTGCTGTCACAATAACGGGATTGAGCTGACTATTTAAATTTGAAACTGAAACCGATGATGGTGAATTTTGGGCAAACGCAATAGGTTGACCAATACCAACAGATGCTATTAATAAAATTGATAACTTACTTTTACTTAGTCTTGATGTAACACGATTCATATTTGTGACCTCAAAGCAGATTCTCTGACCAAAATCCCTGTTAGCCAGATTCAAAGGAACTTACAAATAAGGTATGCAAAATGACTGCCATCGAAAATAGCGATAGCAGCATCGGCATGCAAAGTCCCTCGTTGCAAATTCCACCTGTTGAGGCCGGTATCCGGGCTGGAGAAACTAGGAATTTGGCCTTCCCATGTAGTTAGACTACACAGTGGCTCTCTCAAATTCTTTGCCGAAACTACAAATTCGACTTTCTCTTACCGTTGCGGGGACAGCGCACGTTTGGGTAGTGCTTCCCGTTTAACTTCAATGTCAAAGACATCAAAGCACCATCAACGTTCTAAATGTAACACATGCAACTCAGTATTACGAAACTGCATTTAATTGTGTGATTTTTAAGGGAACCTTGTCATGAGGTTTGTAGACTTTAAGATAATTCTTAAGGTCTCTTTTAGCGCCTTGTGCCTCAATAAGAGTATCAAACTTGAAAGAATAGTCCTGCAATTCAGGGTAAATCAGCAATATAGGTAACCACTCATTTGCACCTGTTTTCCCAAGAAGGACATAATGGCTCATCTCCTCCTGCTCTAGACTCATTCGTTTAGTTACTTAATTTTTAGTAACTGCAGCCACTCGTCTTGCAGCGGAAATAATAACTAAGTGAGCCACTAATGTAACCAGTAAATAGCTAAGAGTAATTTCTAGAGCATAAGGGAGATACTTAACTATTCTGCCGGCAAATTCAGTCATTGACGCTTGTCCGGGAACATTAATAAAGTAGTAACTTCCGCTTGAAATTAATTCACAAACTATGGTTCCCAGAACTGAAGCCAATAAGAAGTTTTTGAATGAAGTGATATTTAGGGAGGCGTGCTTAACAAGCCATCTGCCCGCCAACCAAAGAGAGAGGTATGCGGGCAATAAAAATGAATACGAAAGCGTAAAGCAAGATTCTCCAATTCCCATTTGTGTAAGAGCTAGGTAATCAATTAAAAATGCTTGAGCCAAAAATAGTGCAATTACAGTGAAACTAGAAAAGTAGAAGCCAACTATAAAAAAGATAGCCCAGGATGCGTCCGGTAATTGAGATAAAGATGCAAAGTGGTGACCTCGAGTGAGCCACATGATTGCAGACAGCACAAGTATTAAGGCAATATTTCGATTTTTGGATAAACTCGACATGCTTACACTCCAATATTAAGGAACTTCAGTTATTTTATATCCTACCGCTTAATTGCACTCTAAGATCACTTAATTTTATTAAATATACTGAAAATGACAATTCCAACCTTGGTTTCTTGGAGTGGTGGCAAAGACTCTTGCCTTGCTTTATGGCGAGCACAACAGTCCGGAGTTTACGTAACACACCTATTAACAGCCCTAGATGAAACAGGCCTAAAGGCACGTTCACATGGGGTTACGAAGGATTTAATCATTTCTCAAGGTAAATCTCTCGGATTAATAAACGAATTTATTTGCGCATCGTGGCAAGACTATGAAGGTCGATTTATAGAAAAACTTACTGAGCTACATGAAAATGGTGTCAGAAAGGCAATCTTTGGAGATATTGATTTAATTAGCCATCGAGAATGGGAGGAAAAAGTATGCCTTGCAGCACAAATCATACCGACGCTACCACTCTGGAACGAAGACCGCCTATCGATGGTCTATGAATTTTTAGACGCAGGCTTTAAAGCAAGAGTGGTGTGCGTTGATGGTCGATTCCTAAATGAATCCCATGTTGGTGTTGAATTTGATCGGCAGTACATCGAGAAATTACCAGAAGGTGTTGATGGCTGTGGTGAGAATGGGGAATTTCATACATTTGTTTATGATGGTCCAAATTTTAAACAAGCAGTAAGATGGAAAAGTCTCGGAAAAAAAACTTATATATCCCCAAAAGAATTTGGTGAGTTTACTTATTACTTTGACTTACTTGGACTACCTTAAAGGTGTCGTCCATTATTGGCCGATTGGAGCCGTCCACCGGAATTTTGGTAATTTGGCTGCTAACGACCCAAAGCAGACATCCAAAGAAAAACCAACCGAAGGTTGTCTTGGTGTTTCTTGGTGGCCCGGGGCGGAATCGACCACTACCGGAATTACTTTCTCTAGTCTTATTCAGTATTAATGTTTATTTGTTTGCGTCTTCTTAGAAGATGAGCCATGATGCTGACATGTATTGATACTGCTATAGCGATTCCTAGATATTGAAATGCGCGACCACTATCAAAATTGATTTGATAAATTGTATAAATGCTCAAAGGCATGAACAAAATGAGAGCAGTAACAAGTCCCGGGTTATAGGCTCGCAAAACGAATCCCGCCAGTACGTGCACGATAGCATTTACTAAAACAAGGTAAGTTGCTATAAGTCCATAGCCTGGATCTACATAAAAAGCCAAGTACAGAGAAACGGCAATTACTCCCCAGACTCCAAAAATATTGATTACAAAACCCGCTTTGTGAGTTAATAAGTTCTTGCCATGCCCTAGATGATTATTGATGAATACTCTAAATCGGTCACCATCCCACTCTTCATACTGGTGCAGCATATAGATAGGTAAAGTTAAATAGAAAAGCTTGAGCTCAGTTGACCAAGCTAAAGTCAGCAGTGGCATTAATAACAGCAGGAGTAGCCCTGCTAAAAGGCCCCCATAAACCCAATTTGAATAGATTCTGTTCATCATCAGGCTTACCCTATTCAATTTTCGACACCAAATCGCTAGGCTATTTGCCAGCTTTGGTAGTTGGTAATGACGCATTCACAATCATTGACCACGCAAAATCCAGTTTAGTAAAATCATTAAATTGGGCTCCATTAAAGTCAATTGGCGCCGTATAGGATGATGGATAACGGAGCGAGGTAATCGGAAATGCAGGGTTAGCCTGCGCTACCCCAGCGGTAGCCATACCATGGCAACTCACACAGTTACTGGTGATTCCCACCGGAATGCCAGGTGAAGTTTCTAGGTAGGGGTTAAAGCAAACGTTCATATCATTGCTGTTTGTACCTTTGGTTTGTGACAAAGCATTGCACATGGCAAAGTTTTTCCAGGAGCCGCTAACGTTAGCAGTCATGTCAGCCTTACTACCTGGAAAGGCATTGGGCGTATCTATACCCGGTTGCCACCAAAATGTTTGCCAAGCCCAATTCGTAATTTCTTTAGTACTCACATGCATCGCCACTAATGCCGCTAAATCACCGGCAATAGCATTACCCCCTTGGGAATTATTAAATGCAATTGCAGAATCTGTTTTTAAGGCAAAGGTATATAAAGTAGCAAGTGGAGCATAGAGATAATTGGCTGATGAACATCCAGGCGTCTGTCCAGCTGCTCCGTTATCGGTGTTTTGGCGATTGATCGCCCCCAGATGAATTAATGGGTTGTAAGGCACTGGTACAGTACTCGCTGGACTGGAATTACTTGGATCAATTAAGACACAAGTTTTCCAAGTCTCTGGCGTAGGATTTACGGGAACCCAACTATCTGTTGGACCGCGCCATAGAGGCATTGCTGTTAAGCCTTTAGCCTTGATCAATAACATGACCGGTTTAGATTCAATTGCGGCTGAACCTTGGGTTGATGGAGTGGAGGCAGTATAGGACGCCTGCAAAACTGATCTAGTTGCAGTAGGGGTCCCCAGTAGCCAAGAGGCATTTAAAGCAACCAAACCATTGCCACTAGTGTAGTCAAAAAGGCTATTGTTTTGGGTCTGTGGTTTCATCAAGTAAGTAGCCATTGCTGGATTGAACTTGTTAAATGAAACGACTTGAGTACTAGTAGTCGGAGTGGAGTTTCCCTGATTATTCAGATGAGAATGTTGAGTAGGCGCCTCAAAACCACGAGATGCAGCAGAAAGATTAGCGCAAGATTTAGTAATGAATACTTCTTGAACGCCACACCAGGTATCCCAAATGGGCAAGACAGTGCCATCATAAGAAGAGTTGGATGAACTAGTCATCCCTGCCCATAGATTCCAAGAATGTTTTCTCATATCGGTGAGCGCGTAGACGTCTGCCAAGGCCTGCAGAGAGACCTGAATTGCAGGATAGTCAAAACCCGGTGGAATATCTTGGGGCATTACCAGCGAGCTAGCAGTCACTGGAGCGCTTGTACTGTTAATATCTTCTGAGTTTGAGCCACAGGAACACAAGCAAGTAAATAAAAAAATCGTAAAGGCATTTTTTAGGATTTTCATGGTGATTTCAAATTAACTTAATGATCACAGGTTAATCAGGGCGCTGCGGAAAAATACCATTAAGACAAATAATGTAGCTTAAGCCAACAAATGGAGGCAAATTAGATTGAGGAACATTGCCCTCTGGATATGTTAGAACTCTGTTTCCTGAATTAGCAATCACACCGGTGGAAAACGGTATGTTAGTTGCAGATCCACCAATCTGACCCCAAAAATAAGGAGGTCCATTAAGAGAGAATGAATTTATCCCCAGTGGAATAGCCCCCCTTAAATCAGGCAGCTGAAAATTGGAGACACCATCACCACCATAGTTAGTTCCAATCAGTGCATAGAGACCGGCATATTGGTTGATCGATAAGATTGAGCCATCACAAAGAGCCCAACCATATGGCGCAAAAGCAAGCGCCGTCAACATAATTTGTCCAGTAAAGGGTTCCATTTTTTGCCTCCTAAAAGCCTTGGGATGGATAGGAGCCATTCCAACAAATGATATAATTAACTGCTACATAGGGCGGTAAATTATTTTGCGCAATTGCTGGATCGGGATAGATAATTGGCGTAGAGCCAGAGCCGACATTTGTCGATGTGACCTGAGGTGTAATCGTTGCAGTGCCGCCAATCTGCCCCAGGGCAATTGGCGATAGCCCGTTACCAGCACCCTGCCCCATTGGAAAACGACCACGCAAATCTGGCACGCAGAAATTGTTGACACCATCTCCACCATACCTATTACTTAATAGTGAAAATAACGCCTCATATTGACTGACTGCATAGGTCGCACCATCACATAAGAGCCAACTTTGTGGGGCAAAATTAAAGGCTACTATCATTAATTGACCAAGTATCGGATCCATTTTTTCTCTTTGTTTAAGTAAGGGATGAAACAATTAAGTTTGAAATACTGGAATTTGTACCGCCCTGCCAAGTCAAGCGATAGGGGGTAATTTTTGCTGGCAGCGCAATAGCAGTAATTACGCTAGGGTTGCTCAGAGGAAAACTGATTAGTTTTTTAGAAAATGCATCGCAGACATAAACTGTACTGTCAGGAGCAATTGCAAAACCAGATGGGCTACCCGTCAAAGGAATGACTGAGAGTGCACTGCCGCTCGAATTAAATAGGACTAAGCGTCGAGCCGCGGTATCTAGCACCACAATAGTAGAGTCAGGACTCACTCGAATCACCTTTGGATTATCTAAAACACTAGCAGGCTGATTCTTCCATAAAAATGTACTTGCGTTCGGTCTACTAGCAAGCAAACTCGTTCCATACCAAGATCCTGAACCTGCGCTATTAGTGATAGCTATTTTCTCTAAGCTAATATCTCCCACTACCAATTGTCCATCAGGTAAAACTGCCAATGCCGTTGGGGCTTTTAATCGAATCCCTCCAATAGTCATAACAGAACCCAACATCGCCAAGCTACTGCTTAAATGCAATAAGCGTTTATTACCAGCATCAGCAATCCAAAAACTACCATCAGGCATCAATACAACCGATTGGGCGGCATTCAGATCTTGGCGAGTTGAGCCAAAAGTAGCAGTCGAACCAGATGCCGAGATAAAACTAAATTGGTTAGGGTTATTCCAAGATCGCTGTATCAATCCCTCTGAAGCACTAGAGGTCATGACAAAATTGCTCGAAGTAGTTGGGGTAGGTGAACTAGCAACAGCGCTACTACCGCCACCACAACCCATCAAAGGAACTCCCAATGCAAGACCAGTAAAGCCTAAGGTAGTTGTTTTTAAAAACTCACGTCTTTGGGCTTTTATTTCTGAAAAATGGATCCTAGGGGCGGACATAAGGTTTGGCTCTAAATATAGAATTAAAGAATTATCGAATCGAATGCGAATGGTTCGAATAGTTTTTTGTCATTAACTCAGCACAGTACTAAAATTTATAACCCAATCCAACTAATAAATTGTAAGCAGTAGCATTTTCGGTTGCTGTTGATTGAACATTAAACCCGCCCTGCTTACCGCTGGTGGTAGCAGTTTGATTTCCATAAGCAAAATAATTACCTTCAGCAAATCCATAAAGCCCGCCGCTGATGATTTGTTTATA
>Ga0114963_10003908_pt1 | contig 10202 bp, 8 predicted proteins | sample C_131016_EF_Meta_FD_87019 | JGI IMG/M metagenome (GOLD analysis project Ga0114963, IMG submission 87019) | Freshwater microbial communities from Lake Croche, Canada to study carbon cycling - C_131016_EF_MetaG | ecosystem: Environmental > Aquatic > Freshwater > Lake | place: Lake Croche, Canada...
ACAAGATCAAGTCAAAATATTTAGAGATTTATTGCGCTATATTCAAGACGAAATTGGACAAGAATACCCTAACAGTATCTACTGGAGTTGTGAAAACAACACTGTGGGCGAAGCGGCTCTAGTAGTGATTAAGGATTTAGGAGAAGAAAACTTCCCCGGATTATTTGTAAGTGAACCGGTGAGAAAAGGGCATGTACGTAAATTCCGTAAAGGATTTAACACTACATTTGGTAATAAAATATCAGCATGCGCCAGAGTAAAGTTCTTAATTGAGGAAGATAAGATGAAAATTCACAGTCGTCCTTTACTCAGTGAGCTTAAAAGTTTTATTGCGGCAGGCACCAGTTTTAAAGCAAAAACAGGACAGCATGATGACTTAGTTTCTGCGTTATTGCTAGTTGTACGCATGAGTGTAGTACTAGCAGAGTGGGATCCTAGAGTGTTTGAAACTCTCAGCATAAATTCACATCTAGATGAAGATTGGGAAGCTCCACTCCCGATATTTATTTCTAGTAATATCTAATAAATATAGTATGGACATTAACTTAGACAAAATCGCGCAAGAACTATACGGTAAAATCCGTACTAGATTTTCTGACGTTACCTTTGGTGATGAAGAGGGGAAAATACTTAGTCGCGAAGAAGATATACCCAACGCAAGATTCTTTGAGTTTGAATACAAAGATCACGGCGAAGTACTAGGCACAGTTACTATTACACTTAGCCAAAAGAAGGGCGTGTTTGTACAATTAAGCGGAGATCTAGTTGACTCTAGACATCCCAAGGCTTTTAAATTTATACGTTCTTTGAGAGATTTTGCTCGATCAAGATTGTTAAATTATGATGAGATAAATATAGGGAAGAATAATTTAGATAAAAGAGATTATCATTTCCAGACCAAATCCAAGGAAGAACCTATGATGGAAAGTAAAATGTACGGTACTGCTAAGATCAGTTACCAAGACTTAGGCGAGGCAAGGCTTGTAGTCAAACACAGCCAACCTGTTAATACAGATTTAGCCGCAGGACGTACACAACACATCGAAGCAATTTACGTTGAAAACGCTCAAGGTGAACGCTTTAAATATCCTTTCAAACATCTAAGTGGTGCTCGTGCTCTAGCAGAACATTTGAAACACGGCGGAATTCCATACGACAGTATTGGCAAACACATTACAAGTTTATCAGAAGAATTAGCTCAGTTACGTAAATTCAAAGGTTATGTTAGTCGTAATGAAACATTAGCAGAAGCAATGGGCGACATTACAACCAAGGTATTCGAGCGTATTGAACAGGTTAAAAAAGAAGTAGCAAGTCTTTCTCGTAAATCATACTACGAACAATTTGCCGAAGCATTTGAGGATCGTGAAGATCAAATGATTCCAGAAGACATTATGAGTGACTGGATTGATCGACTAACAATTCGCACATTCAATGAAGAATTAAAAACAGCATTTCCATATATTTTTCGACTAGTAGACGAAACATCTATTCCAGTTAAAGGATTGAATCCTGAAGATATTCTTGGTGAAGACGATACAGAGGGTACTCCTCACAGTCATCAAGCTAAGACAACATTAAAGCATTTAAAGAAAGCTAGCTACGGTGATAAGGCAGATGCCGCAAATATCAAACCTGGAACTAAAGGTTTCAAAGATCGTTACGATATATTGAACCGTGCAGAAAAAGAGGGCAATTTAAAAGACAGTTACAATCCAAACTCAGTAGCCGCAACACACGCACGAGATTTAAAAGCTCATCAAAGAGCAGAACTTAAAAAGAAAGCAGAAGCCGGTGACGAGCGTGCAAAAGCAATGTTAAAACACGCTGAAGAACGAGACGAAGCTCGCCGTCAAGAATTTGACGACCGTATGGAGCGCGAAAGTTATGATCCTATGAATGCATTTGAAAACTTCATGGATAGCATAGTAAATGAAGACGACGAATCAGAAGAACGCGATAATTTGTTTAGCGATAACTTAACAGTTCAAAAGCAAGCGATTGATGACCTAAATGGTATCATGGGTGCTGAATTAAAAGTTGGCACAAATGGTGACGATGTTATAGGTAGTTTAACTAACAAGCACATTATTGACGATCCAGAATTTTTAAGTATGTTTAAAGAACTAGATCCAGATTTAGATGCACGAGCAATGATACAACAATATGTATTACAGCGTGACCCAGGACTTGAAAACCAATTAGATTTCAGCGGTGACGGACAAGTTGGCGGTGCAGATACTGCACCAGCACCAGCCCCAGATGCGGCAGCAGGTGCTCCTCCTCCACCAGCCCCAGATGCGGCAGCAGGTGCTCCTCCTCCACCAGCCCCAGATGCGGCAGCAGGTGCTCCTCCTCCACCAGATGCTCCACCGGCACCGGTTGCAGAAGGACAAGATGAAGAACCACCGTTCGACGGTCCTTACACAAAAGCCAAAGGCAATATTACGGATAAAAGCGGTGCTACCCACACTGGACACAGCCAAGCTAAACACTTGGCTAAGTCTGGAATGATCAAAGCAATCCATAATGCTAAGAAAGCAGGTGCAAAACTAGATACTAAATTAGATTTTGGTCATAAAGAAATGACCTTACACGATTGTATTGAAGAGTGCGGAATGAGCCCAGATGATTTTGGATTCGAAAAACAAGAACACGAAGACCCGACACACGAGATCCTGAAATCAATCAGTGGATTTTGGAATCCACAAGAAAAGAACTTTACACTAGGCGGAACACGCACTAAGATCAAAGTATTAAAAGATTTTAAAGATGGAGCATTTCCAGGGGCAGAGCCCGAGCATGTTAAACATGTAATCGACATGATTGAAAAAATGGATCCAAGCAGTGATGTACATCCAGAAATCAATCATATTACACATTTAGCTGGCGTACATCATGAACACGAAATTGACGAAGCTGGGCAAGATGATACTAGAGACTTTAATGCACTAATGCAACAGTTCATGCAAAATCACCAGGGTGCTAATCCAGGAGCATTGCTACAACAATTCCAAAAAGATAATCCAGGAGCAACTGTTACACAAAATCATACAAGTACAGGTACCATAGATGGTAAGCCTGCTAGCTATGATGATGCAATGGCCAAAGCTAAAGGTATGAAATTTAAATTGCCGGCTATGGGTGATGACGATACCGAAGACGAGATGGACTTTTCAAACCCACAGGCTATGTTCCAGAAGTTGCACGGAAAGATGGGCAAAATGGCTGGAAATATGCCCAACCAAACAGTGAGCATGCCTGGCGCTACCATGAATCCAAAAGATATGATGAATGGCATAATGAGTAAGATACCGAAAGGCGCAGGTCAAGGCGGAATGCCGGATATGGGATCAATGATGAAGGGCATGAACATGCCTGGAATGAACGAAGATGCTGAACTAACAGCTATGCTAAAAATTGCAGGATTAAGATAAGGAATTATTATGAAAAAAATGATCAATGAAACAGAATTAAAAAATCGTGTAAACGGTTTACGTGAGTACATGTCTATTGTTGAACAACAAAATGAAGATGCACAGTCAGTTGGCCAGACAATCGGTAATATTGCCGGCACAGTTGGTAACTATGGTAAGCAGGCTGTAAATGCAGTTGGCAATGCCGCCGGTGCAGTTGGCAATGCTGTTAGTAATGCGGCTAGTAGTGCTGTGCAAGGTGTTAAAAACTTTGCTGGTGGTGTAGCGCAAGGTGCTCAACAAGCATACGCCGGCAAACCGGCAGCAGGCGGGCAAGGAGCAACTCCTGCGAAACCAGCGGCGAAACCAGATCCAGCTGTTATGAAAATTCAACAAGACTTAATTGCTAAGGGTGCAAAAATCAAAGCTGACGGTATCATGGGACCTGCTACACAAGCGGCTCAGAAACAGTTTGCGGCGGCAGCACCAGCGGCACCAGCGGCCGCCGCTCAAGGAATGACTGAACCGGATACCCCAGAAAACGATATGTCACAGTTTAATAAAAATGCTGTTGCGGCACCTGCGGCAGCCCCTGCCGCAACTACAATGACAGATGATGACGGCAATACTATGGTAACTAATGCGGCTGGAGTGACTGGCGTATTAGGTCCAGACGGCAAGCCATTACCTAACGGCGGAAAAGCTACACCAGCGGCAGCACCAGCGGCAGCACCAGCGGCAGCACCAGCGGCAGCACCAGCGGCAGCACCAGCGGCAGCCCCTGCGGCAGCCCCTGCGGCGGCTAAGATGGCCGATGGAGGCCCGGCAGCTACTCCGGAACAATTAAAATGGCTCGGCGGCGCTGATAAAACTGATCCGATCATTCTTGCTAGAATGAGAAAGGCAGTCCCTAATGCTCCAGTTAGCGAACATGTAGTATTTGGACAAGAAGAAAGTTTAGCTCGTATTATCCGCCTGGCAAGAGGCTAATTGGCAAAATATACTCACATTTAAGCAAGATTTCTCTTGCTCTGATAAATAAAAGCGTATACAATAACATGTATGCGCTTTTTCTTTAAGTAGATCTTAAAGGAATATAGGCAAATAAAAGCAGAAATGCAAACACAAAGGCTATTAATAGGAGAACTAACATGGCATCTTTAGCAGAAATCAGAGCAAAACTTAAGGCAGCAGAATCGAAAGGTTCAGACAATAACAGAACAGGTGGAGACAATTCCATTTATCCGTTCTGGAATCTAAAAGAAGGCGACGAATCCGTACTGCGATTCTTACCAGATGGTAACGCCGATAACACATTTTTCTGGGTAGAACGTGCAATGATCAAATTGCCATTCGCCGGAATCAAAGGTGAATCAGAAAGCAAACAAACTATCGTTCAAGTGCCATGCGTAGAAATGTATGGCGATACTTGCCCAATCCTATCTGAAGTACGTGCATGGTTTAAAGACCCAGCACTAGAAGATATGGGTCGTAAGTATTGGAAGAAACGTAGTTACATTTTCCAAGGTTTTGTCGTTGAAGACGGCCTGAAGGAAAAAGAAACAGCAACAAATCCAATCCGCCGTTTCATTATTGGCCCTCAAATCTTTACAAGCATTCGTGCCGCTTTGGTAGACCCAGAGTTGGAAGATTTGCCAACTGACTTTGTGCATGGCTTAGACTATCGTATGAAGAAAGGTTCAAAAGGCGGGTATGCTGACTACTCAACTTCAAGCTGGGCACGTCGTGAGCGTCCGCTAAACGATCAAGAACAAGCGGCTATTAAAGAACACGGGCTGTTTAATCTAAATGACTTTTTGCCTAAGAAGCCAAGCGAAGTAGAGCTCAAAGTCATGAAAGAGATGTTTGAAGCTTCAGTTGACGGCGAGCCATATGATATGGAACGTTGGGGACAATACTTCAAACCAGCGGGTATGAGCCAGAACACTGGCGATCCACAAAAGTCAGCAACTCCTAAATCAGCACCTGCTCCGACAGCAAGTGATGATGCACCGTTTGATGTAGATCCTACACCAGCGGTAAAAGCTACTCCTGCTCCGGCACCAAAAGCTGAAGCAAGTGAAGGTGGTGACTCACGTGCCCAAGACATCTTGGCAATGATTCGTAACCGTCAAAAAGCATAAACGGCTTGGGCCTCTGCAATCTAGTTGTACGCCCAGGTTATCTATAATTTAGGAGAAATATATGGCCACAAAGGCGTTCGATTTATCGAAATTTAGAAAAACCTTGACCAAGTCGATCGATGGTCTAGGTGTAGGATTTAACGACCCTACAGATTGGATCAGCACAGGCAATTATGCTTTGAACTATCTCATTAGCGGAGACTTTAACAAAGGTGTACCATTGGGTAAAGTTACTGTTTTTGCTGGAGAATCCGGTGCAGGTAAGAGTTTTATCTGTTCAGGCAATCTAGTACGTAATGCACAAGAACAAGGCATTTATGTTATCTTAATTGATAGCGAAAACGCACTTGATGAAAAATGGCTACACGACTTAGGTGTAGATACAAGCGAAGAAAAACTTCTCAAACTCAATATGGCAATGATCGATGATGTGGCAAAAACCATTCACGAGTTTACTAAAGAGTATAAAGAAATGGCAGATCGTCCTAAGGTCTTATTTGTCATAGACAGCCTAGGTATGTTGCTCACTCCTACTGATATCAATCAGTTTGAAGCGGGGGATCTAAAAGGCGATATGGGTCGTAAACCTAAAGCACTTACAGCACTAGTTCGTAATTGTGTTAACATGTTTGGCAATTTAAATGTAGGTATGGTTTGTACAAATCATACATACGCAAGTCAAGACATGTTTGATCCAGACGACAAAATCTCAGGTGGACAAGGTTTCGTTTATGCTTCTAGTATTGTTGTTGCTATGAAAAAACTTAAACTTAAGACTGATGAAAACGGTACTAAGACCAGCGAAGTGCATGGTATCCGTGCTGCCTGTAAGATTATGAAAACTCGGTATGCAAAGCCTTTTGAGACATTGCAAATTGAAATTCCATATTCAACCGGTATGAGTCCTTACAGCGGTCTAGTTGATTTGTTTGAGAAAGCAGGATTACTTGTACAGCAAGGAAACAGACTAAAGTATGTAGATCCGACTACAGGTGAAGAATTCTTATTCTACCGAAAAGAATGGAAAGATGATAAATTAGATATGATAGTGAAGAATTTTCATATCAAACCTTTAACAACTACTATTCCTGAGGAGACAGAAGAAAATGTTGAATGAAACTCAAGTTGGCGACATATGGTTAATGTTCGTTGAATATATGGATAAGAAGCAATTAGAAACTGTAGCAGAGCGTTATATTGACATGCTGGCAGACTTCGGTGTACCAGACAAGGTGTTGCAAGAAGCAGTTGGCGTTGATGAAATTTTAGATCAAGCAATTGGTTATTATCTAAACGAAGACGAAGTAGAAGAAGACGACGAAGACTACGGTGAATTGGAGTTTTAATGTGGTATAATAAAATAGCCAAGGATATTTCTTATATCCCTGACGCTGTTGAATTCTATAATGCTGAGTTAGACCAAGCAAGATTAGAATGCCGCATCGTCGGAAATATTGAGAAGGCTTCGGCAAGTATGCCAGGCGTTGTTGAACAACGATTTAGCCAACTTCAAGAAATTGAGGCTATTTTAGAATACTTAAACATTGAACTTAGGCGTTTAAAAAGTCAGCATTTTCGAAAATACTTAGAAAACTATCAACGTGCTCTAAGTAGCCGAGATTGCGAAAAATATGTAGAAGGCGAATCAGATGTAGTCGACTTTGAAAAAATTATCAACGAGTTTGCTCTGCTTAGAAACAAATGGTTAGGTATTACCAAAGCCCTCGATCAAAAACAATGGCAACTCACTAACATTGTAAAATTACGTGTTGCAGGAATGGAAGACGCAACGCTATAATCAATTTCACCAAACGGTGACTAATAGGTCTTAAATAATATTGAGGCCTATTTTTTTGTCTAAAAGGTTGATCTATGGAACAAATTAGTGTATACTTACTTTATGATAACTGTTGATAATCTTCTATTACAAATTATAAATTTTTCTAATCCAGCCATTGATACTTTGATTTCAAAACGAGACATAAGAGTATTAAATAGCCTAGCGACGTCGATGACTGGTTATCAGTTCATAACAGAATCGCAATCTAATCTATTATTAAAAATTCTTAAAGATAATAAAGAAAAATTGTCAACTATTGATAACAGTATTTACGAAGTATTAGAATCTCCAACATGGTCTAGACCATTTCGACATATCGAACAAGTGCTAAAATTTAGTATTGTCAAAAATTCCGAAGATGAGTTAGTATTACAGCTAGAAGTAACTGCTTCTGGTAAAATTCGGAAGATTTTGCTGGATGCAACTAAGACGGTTGATAACTTAATACAGTTGTCTCCCGGAAAATACTACCATGCAGACCTAACTGAAAAAAACATTGTAATGTTGACCGACTTGTTGACTCCACTAAACTTTGAAATTTCAGATTCCATAGAAAACCACTACAATACCATAAAATCTTGGTCAGAAACTGAGATCCGTAATCGGATGTTATTGACCAATATTGAATATCCAAACTTTCATAGGGCTATCACAGCCGACCTTGGCATTGAAACAGCACTTGATCAAAACGTCATAAACGATCGAAGTATGCGTTATCAATATTTCACAGAAAATGTGAAAAATCCAGGCGAAAATTTGGTAGAGTATTTGGCTAATAGATCAACTCCTAGAGTGTGGGTTGATCAAAAACAGCATACACTGACTGATGTCATCAAGGCATTGGTACAATTAAAACGACTGCCGCTACTAGTTGTGTTTGATCCAAATGCTACTTCAAAATTCCAAGAAAATATCGAAATTTTGTCGGAAGCGTTGGAAAATAATGGTATTTTTGATCACGTAGGAATTTATTTTCGACTACCAAACGACGACGCTGGCAAAAAATTCAATTCATTTATTTCATCCAAGCAGTACAATTATCCATTAGATGTTGACACAAAAGTTGCTTCATTGTTAGGTGGAAAAATACCGAAATTTTTCCTAAAAAACCCCTGGAAGCCTATGAGTGTTATTGCTGTCGATACACGCATGGGTATGCGACACGGCAAAACTTCAGTGTATACCAATTGCTGTGATTTGATAGTTGAATACGCAGAACAACCCGCACTACTTGAACATAAGATAATTGTAAAATGGCCGTAAAATTAGTAATTCGCGACGAAGTTAATATAAAACTTGAAAACTTACCACTTGATGCTCGTAAGAAGTTAGCCAACGCATTTAAGTATGAGATTCCGTATGCTAGATATCATCCTGCGTTTAAGTTAGGACGTTGGGACGGAATGGTTAGTTTATTTGGGCTCGGTGGTAATGGCTATCTAAGCCAGCTAGAGAAGATTTTAGAGATATTATCTAAACAAGGTATTAATATTGATGATGTTGATGATCAGAGAACAACTCCCCAAATTAATTTTGTACCTGTAACAGAATCCTACTGGGCTGACCAAGGCAAAGTATGGCCAAAGGGGCATCAACAAGAAGGCCAACCTATCATGTTGCGAGATTATCAAGTTGATGCGATTAATACATTTTTAGCCAACACCCAAGCACTGCAAGAAATCGCCACAGGCGCAGGTAAAACTATTACAACTGCAACTTTATCGCAACTTGCAGAAAAATATGGACGTACGATCACAATCGTTCCTAACAAAAGTCTAGTAGAACAAACAGAAGAAGACTTTATTGCAGTTGGGTTAGATGTTGGTGTTTACTACGGAGATCGCAAAGATCTTAACAAGACACACACTATTTGTACATGGCAAAGTCTTAACATTTTAGACAAGAAAAGTAAAAACCACGAACATGAAATTGTCACCTTGGCAGAATTTCTTGATGGAGTACGAACTGTTATTGTTGATGAAGTACACATGGCTAAAGCCGAGGTATTGAAGAATTTACTCACACAAAACTTGTGTAATGCGCCAATTCGTTGGGGGTTGACTGGAACAGTTCCTAAAGAAAAATTCGAATCTGAACAAATTTTTGCAAGCCTTGGGCCAGTTGTTGGAGGTATCAAAGCGCATGAATTGCAGACCATGGGAGTGTTATCCACATGTCACGTGAATGTTGTACAAATGATTGATCTACCAGAATTTAGCAGTTATTCCGACGAATTAAAATATCTTGTTACTGATGATGATCGAATGATTTACATCAGTAAACTTATTAAAAAAGTATCGCTTACAGGCAACACTCTAGTTCTAGTCAATAGAATTGATTCAGGCAAATTTATAATAAACGAATTACCAGAAGCAGTATTTGTATCAGGTGAAGTCAAAACTAAAGATCGTAAAGAAGAATATGACGAAATTAAAACCAGCGATAACAAAATTATTGTTGCGACTTACGGCGTCGCGGCTGTTGGAATTAATATTCCTCGCATCTTTAACATGGTACTGTTGGAGCCTGGCAAATCGTTTGTTAGAGTTATTCAAAGTATAGGCCGTGGTATTCGTAAGGCAGAAGACAAGGATTTTGTCCAAATATGGGACTTAACAAGTACCTGCAAGTATGCAAAACGGCATCTTACAGAAAGAAAGAAATTTTACAAGGACGCTAAGTATCCTTTCACCATTGAAAAGATAGACTGGCAAAAATAAGGAATTATGCAAATATTAACATTAGATAACACAACGTTCTCATTGAACAATTTACCAGATGAGGTGGATGAAAGCACTAGAT
>Ga0114963_10003909_pt1 | contig 10200 bp, 9 predicted proteins | sample C_131016_EF_Meta_FD_87019 | JGI IMG/M metagenome (GOLD analysis project Ga0114963, IMG submission 87019) | Freshwater microbial communities from Lake Croche, Canada to study carbon cycling - C_131016_EF_MetaG | ecosystem: Environmental > Aquatic > Freshwater > Lake | place: Lake Croche, Canada...
TAATCCCTATTGTGTACGCTGAAATTAACACTGGCACGGACATCTTTGGATGCTTCTGCATCAAGCTGCATGGCAACTACTTTGATTTTGTAGGTGGTACGCATTACACTCAAAGTCAAATTGTAAACCACACAATCATTGACGATGAATCGTGGTATAATACGACAGGCACTATTCAGCAAAATGCAGACATTGAAAATTACCGAAACATGAATAAACACTTAGCTTGATTTTGATTGCTCAATCCTCTATCTTTGTAAAAACTAAACAATATGCTAACAGAATTAAACTACCACAGCGATACAAGCCACATCTCAAAAAGTGGCTTAGACTTAATTAACCGTTCTCCTGCTCATTATTGGAATAGGTATTTATCGGGAATCTATCAAGAAACCGAAAATCAAGTATTCAAAATTGGATCTGCTTTTCATTGCTTAACTTTAGAGCCTAATGAGTTTAAAAATCGATACGCAGTTCTAAATACTTATCTTGATAAGCGCACAAAGGAAGGCAAGACACAATTGATGGACTTTATGTTTGAAAATCATGGCAAGCAAATTTTAACTCGTGACGAATTTACACAGGTTGAAAGCATGGCAGTAGCAGTGAATCAAAGCATAGGGGGAGAACTGATTGAACATGGGCAAGCTGAATCAATTTTTACATGGCTAGACATGTACACCAAAACAGCCTGTAAATGCAAACCTGACTTCATTAATGCAGATAGATTTATTATTGACTTAAAAAGCACTGAAGATGCAACGGCTCAATCCTTTGGGTTTTCAGCACGCAAATACAGATACGACGTTCAAGCTGCATTTTACATGGACGGGCTAACGGCTAACGGTATCAATCCCAAAGGCTTTATATTTATTGCAGTAGAAAAACAAGCACCTTTCAACGTAGGGATTTATCAAGTAGATGCGCAAACTTTAGAGACTGGCAGGAATAAGTACATTGATAATCTAAACACCTATAAAGATTGTCTATTTACAGATGATTGGACTGGCATTCCAAACGTAATTCAAACTCTTCAATTTCCAAGCTAATGGCATTTCCAAGAAAGAAACACCCAAAATGTAATCATGAGTGGATTCAAGCCTTAGACCAATGGCATTTAATGTATGGTCAAATTTGTTATGCTAGAATAAAACCATTTAATGACCGTTATTCTATGAGTGCAATGGCATACAATGCAAAGTTTTACATTAACGATGGTAATTACTTTGATGACTTAAACGATGCTAAGAATGCAGCTAATGAGTTTCTAAAAGAACAAACAACTATTTTTGTGGCATCTTTAGATTTACTGTAATGAATATCTCAATTTGCTATAACAGGAAATTTTAGGAAATAAATATGGCACTACCTAGCACAGCATTCAAAAAAGGTGAAAGACCTATTGGAAGGGCAAAAGGAACACCAAACAAAGTCACGAAAAACACTAAGGAACTTATTGCTAATATTGTAGATAAGTTGGCAGAGAATTACCTAGAAGATATTGAAGCAATGAAACCATCAGAAAGAATGGACATGCTCTCAAAACTTTTGGAATACATTGTGCCAAAACTTGGACGGATAGATAGTGTGGTTGAAAATGTGAACACAGTGCCACAGGTTATAAAAATTGAATTTGTAGGGGAAGAGTAAAATGAATCTATTGTTTAGTTTGATTTGTTCCATTAAATGCCTAGACTTTTGGTTTGGGCTTTTCTTGTTATGCAGGTAAATCGAGCTTACAAACGGTTATTGAATAGTCAAGCTAGGTATCTGTTTGTGCTTGGCGGAGCGGGTGCCGGGAAATCTTTTGCGGTGGCTCAAAAAATTGCAATCCGTTCAAATACCGAAGTAGGGCATAAATTTCTAGTAGTTAGAAAGATTGACCGCACTATCAAGGATTCAGTTTTTGCAGAATTACTAAGGGTATTAAATTTAATGGATGTTAAGTTTGTTCATACAGTTTCACCCAAAAAAATAACGCTTGCCAATGGCAATGAAATAATCTTCTATGGATTAGATGACCCTGAAAAGATAAAGTCCATTTCAGGTATTACATCTGTATGGGTGGAAGAAGCTACTGAATTAAACTATCAAGATTTTGCACAGCTTACTTTAAGGGTGCGTGGTGAAACTCAAAACTATAAACAGTTCATACTATCATTTAATCCTATTGATGAATTACACTGGCTTAAAACTGATATTATAGACAAGCAGATTGAAGGGCTTGAAATAATCCATACAACTTATAAGAACAATTACTTTTTAGATGCTGAATACATTTCAATGCTTGAAAATCAAAACAAGCTAAATGAAACGATGTATCGGGTGTACACTTTAGGCGAATGGGGAAAAGTCGCCACAGGTGCTGAGTATTTCAAACTATTTCGACAATCCAAAAACACAGGAATAACAACTTACAATCCTGATAAGCCTCTATTAATTAGCTTTGACTTTAACGTCAATCCTTACGTTTCTTGCAGTGTATGGCAAGTGAGCGGTACACATGCCTACATGCTTGAGGAAGTAACGCTGAAAAGCCCTAGAAATACCACACGGGCAGCTTGCAAGGAATTGCTTGACATGTACCCCAATCATCAAACGGGCGTATTTATTTTTGGAGACCCTGCAGGAAAAGCGAGAGACACACGGACTGAATCGGGTGGCAATGATTATTCTATAATTCAAAGAGAACTAGCAGAATGGCGACCACAATTTAAGATTCAGAATAAAGCACCATCTCTAAATATGAGTGGGCAATTTATCAATGAATGCTTTGCTATGGATTCACCAGTTAAAATAACTATTGGCAGTCACTGTAAATTGATGATTCAAGATTTGCTTTATCTCAAAGAGGATGCAGAAGGTGGAACACTAAAAGAGAAAGTCAAAGACACAGCAACGGGTATTACATACGAAAAGTACGGACATTTAAGTGATGGGCTTCGGTACTTCATTACATCTGCATTTGCTGACCAGTATAAATTATTTCTATCAAGCGGAAAGAAACTAAAACGAGTATGATTGAGATTCAAACAACTAAAGGCATTGCTTACGTTCCAAATTCATGGCATGAGGTTACACTTGAAGGGTTCTATCATGCTTGGCAAAATGGAGATATTGACTTGCTGATAAGCGGTGAAAGCAATGAGGCAATAGAACTAGCAAAGCCTTATTCATGTTTAAGTTTTGAAAGTATTGATATTTCCGCAAACTGTGCAAATGTGGATAACATTGTCCAAAAGTTTGGCAAGATGCGGTGGGCTAAATTTTTGGAACTTGAAATGTGCATAAAATCAAAGAATGCAGGTAATGTCATTGCATGTTTTCACAAAACATTCACAGCGGAAGAACTCAATCAAATGCCATGTACCTATTCAGTCAAAGCCCTAATGGATTTGCTTAACTCTTATCATGGATTTCTTAAACCGTTTGCGATGGAAGCTAGATACTCACAGGCTCAAATTAATGCAGGTGTTCAAGAATTACAGACGCTTGGAACATGGCTTACAATTCAGGAACTAGCAGAAGCCTACAGCCTTGACCCTGACGTAGTCTTGCGTTGGAACATTCAAAAAGTTTATGTTGATTTATTTGCACGTCACAAAAAGGCAGAATATGTGAGGCAGTTAAATGAACAGGCTCATAAACAATAATTTAAGTAACTTTGTTGCATGGACTACAAAGAATTGTGCACAGCAATATCAACCCTTGCGGACTCTACAGTTCCCGATTCAATCTTTGTAAGCGGATTGAAACAAAGGTTAGACGAGACAATGAACTCAAACCAATACACGAAAAATGTAGTTTGGCTTATTGACGTGATGGCAGCGGGTTCTTTCCCTTCAGGAAGTGAATCCACTCAAATTAAAATCGGCATTGGTACAAAATACAATAAGCAAGACCTTAGTCAAAACGAAGCTACTAAAATAGGGGATTGTCAAGACCTAGCCTATGCGTTTATTCGTGGGGCTTATCGCAATTTTAACCTGATTGGCAGCGTTAATGGTTATAACGTTGCAGTAGCTTATGAGGGTTTGATGTTCACTGAATTTGTAGGCGTTATTATTACCTTAAACGTAGCATCTAAATTGCCTTGTTGGGATTTTAACTAATGATAACGCAAGACTTTGACATTAAACTTATTGAGCAAATTGTTAATCAACAATGTGAGGAATTAAAGGCTGACATACGTGAAAAGCCTGTTACTCAATACGGTGCGTTCTATGCTTCAGGAAGATTAGAAGCATCAATACGTTATGAGGTCACAGTAAGTGAGATTGCAATTTTTGGCGAGGATTATTACAAAGCAGGTGAGCAAGGCAATCCGCAAGGCACGAGGGTATCACCTACTGTACTTCGTCAATGGATTCGGGATAAAAACATAGTTTACAAAAAAGGATTGGAATATGCTTTTAAAAACTCAATCTTTAAAAAAGGAACTCTAATTTATCAACAAGGTGGCAACACTGGTTTATTTAGCGACACAATCGGCAAAGATTCTTTCTTTGTTAGACGTGTTGAAGATGAATTAAACAGTATGGCATCTCACATTATGTACAACACAGCACTAACTTTAATCTTATGAGCTTAATCCCAAACTATCTTTATCCGCATAATTGCCCGTTGAACTTTACAGGTTACGCACCTTATAAAATTGAGCCTGTAGTTCGTTATATTACAATAGGCACTGGAACTACTGGCTATATTGATTTAACACCTGCAGAAGCCAAAACTTTTGAAATTACAACAAGCACTACAATCATTAAATGGTATTGGTCGGAAGATGATTATCGGTATTTAGAAACACCAGTTACAGTAACTTTAGAAAGTGGTAATTATAGAGTAACTATTGCAGATAGGATTAACGATGGGGGATTTGTATGTTTAGTTTATCCCATTGACGATGGTAAACGATTCTTAAAAATATGCGTAAAAGATACAGTTGATAATACTGATACTTTTTTGCTTGCTGACAAAATTATTGAAGTAGCAGTAGATGCTGATAAATACTACACCTTTAATGCTAACAGTTATGCTTTGCAATTCTTGCGAGCACCTGAATTAATTTACGACAATGAGTTTTCCAATCCAAATGGCGGATGGCTTGATATTGATAGTTATCGAGGTTCAGAAACTAGACTTAAAACTCTTTGTATAAGTGTGATAGATTTTACAAATATCAATTCAAATTACGTTTTTGTAGGATGGCAAGCGCAAGGCTTTTTATATTATAATGATTTTAATGCAGCAGTACCACTAGGGTTAAACCCTGTAAATGTTTATTCATGGCTTAATGAAGGTAATAACTATCAAATTTATATTTGGCTTGATATTAAACTTAATGATTATTTGTATACGGATATTTTTGGCAATTGGAACGGTGGAAAAGCACCAAGATTTATGGTCAATCGATGGTTTGATAATGAAGGCACTTATATTCTCAATGAAAATTTTGATGTCCCTGCTAATTTCACTCCAATATCAAATCCTATTACTTGTCCCGTTCCTTATACTTTTGAGTTATATTATCCATTTGAACCGCCTACTAGCTTTACAGCACCTTTACTTTTTAATCTAAATACAAACATTAACATTGACAATGTTGCTTTGCATTACGCTACTGGCACTGACATTGCGCAGCCTGTTTTGATGTGGTTTAATTTGATGGGTGGTGTTGAGTATCAGCAATTAAACGTGAATGAAGATGGCACGATTTATAAGGGCAAGTTTTCAGTTAAGCAGAATGAATCTGTTTATTACATTGACAATGCAAACGTAAAGCATGAAATTACAAATGCACGAGTTATTGATTCAATGCAGTTGTCTGTTACTTTGATGCGTGAGCGCACAGCACAAAGTGATAGGTTATCCCAATTAGCACTAAGTAAGAATGTGTACTTGTTTTATGGATTAGGTGCTGAAACAGATACACAAAATCGCACTAAAGTTCCATTGCTTGCCAAGCGCAATTCGTTTGTAAGGTTTGAAGGCGCAACAACGGTTCAATTGACAATGGAGTTTGATTTCGCACAAGACGTAGACATAAAACGATAAGCAGATGATAGAAGTATTTATAGCAGGTCAAAAGGCAAGCGGTGATTTTACTGACTTGATAGGACTTACAATCAATAATGTAAACTATCAAGACATCTCCCAAAGGACAATTACCTATACTAATCAATTAACGCTAAAGGGTACAATTGAGAATGACAAAATATTTTTCAGGCTCACTCAATTAAACCAAATTGAATTAACTATTGAGGAACTTAATCCTCCTTTTTACATCACTGAAAATGGAACTGTAATTTTAGAGGGTTATGTCATTCCCGTTGAAATGACTGCTGAAGTATCTTATAAAATTACACTTGTATCAAAAGAGGTTGATTTTTTGCAAGGTATTTCAGACGTAGAACTGCAAACGGTTGTAACGGATAAAGCTAAAACACTTCAAACAGATATTTACGGACAATCATGGGATGCTGGCACTACTCAATTGCCACAGCTTGCTTTGTGTTTGTATCGAAGCGTTGAAATGGTTATTTATCCTTTTGATATTTCTTTGGCTTCATACGTTCCACTTGCAGATATTGGCATTGCTGCAATAACTTTAGATAATGGTTATTTAGGTGTTCAAGCAGGTCGAAATATGGCAGGGCTTGATATGCGGTTTGCTATGCCAATTAAACATTTGTTTGAATTAGCTTGCGAAAGTTTAGGTTATACACTAGAGATTGATGCAGCAATAAACGAAAATGTAAGTAAGTTTTTACAATACGGGCATATTCTTGAACCTAGTCAGTTAACTTATTCGGATGCGTGGAAATCATCTTTAAGTATTGGAGTAAAAGGGACGGCAACAAATACTAAGATTGTTCCAAGTACTGGCAGTCCAACAACGGATAATTTATGGAATAGAAATATGGTGGCTTATACTAATGCGGTTATCCCAAATTATAGCACATCAGGCATAAGAGATACTATTATCACCGTTGGCACAGCAATAAGAGTTCCAAAGGTAGGATTCAAAAACATGTTTATTCCAAAGGTATGGTTTAAGATTGATTATACTTTATTAGCAGGAACTTATGACGATGAATTAACTGGGCTTACAGTTCAAATAATTCAAAGCATTTCAGGTGCGGAAACAGGGGTCAGTTCACTAGATTTAAGTGTAGATTTAAGAAATCAAAATTTATACTTTGAGTTAGATGAATTTGAAAGTAGTCCAAACATTGAAGCTACTTATTATTTAAGAGTGTACATTGAAGGTAGATTTAGGCAAACGGGAGCAATTGGCACTAATAGTTTAAGTATTGAGTTAAAACCAATAACAGCATCTATCCTTGACAATCCTAATGCAGTAGCAGGAACTTTGGGATTTATTCTTGAAAACGTTAGTACCAATGTAAACGAATCCTATCCTATTGAGGTAGGTCAATGTATTCCAAAAATTAAAGCAGTAGATTTATTAAAATACATCTGCAATTATGGTTTTGTATTTCCAAAAATTCAAAGCAAGACGATAACTTTAACTAGTTTGCAGACTAGCAGCATTTCAGGTACTACACTTAATTGGTCAGGATTAGTTGATTATACAGACGGTGTAAAAGTAGATTTTAGAAATGATAACTATTCAAGAAATAATTTTTGGAGTTATAAAAGTGACGATTTACTTGTAGGTGAAAAAGGCAATATACCTATGCTTAGTCGAACAACTACTAAAGATGCTACCATTTATGAAGCACCTTTTGCAATAAGTAATACTGCATTTCCTCTATACGGATTTACTTATGCACAGCCTAAAATTTTAACACTTAAAGCACCAAATCAATATTTTATTTGGAATCAAACTAATCGAGGAACAAGGTATGTTAAGGGCGATATTGTTTACGATGGTAGCAATTATTATGAATGTACGGTTGATGCGCTTAAACAATCAAGTCCAACTACTAATCCTGGATTCTTCAAATTGGTACAATGGCATGAAGCGTTTCAAGCAGGTGTAAGCACTCCAATTATTTTATATTGGGATGGTCGTAAAACAGGTTTAGATTATTATCAAGTTACCCAAGTAGTAACAGATACGGCAGCAAGTTATGGTGATCCAAACACAGACGTAGATGTTTATGGTGTATCATGGGCAAATCTTAACGGTAGAGTAATTAGTCCGTTTGCAAATTTATACGCACAACTTCAATATGAGCCTACTTTTACCCAAGCCATAGCCACAGCATGGGCAAACATTCCAAAAGCTATGCAGGTATCAAGAAAGGTTTATGTATCTGTATATTTGGAATCGTGGCAAGTATCTGAATTGCTTGACAATTTGAATAGCTTAATTTATATTCAAGAATTGTCAATGAATTTTTACCTAATGCAGCTAAACCAATACTATTTAGGTGCGCAACAACTTACTCAAGTAATCCTTTTACCTGCCTAATGGAAACTAAGATAATATCAATCAGCTACAATTCAGACAAGCTTGCAGCACAAGCAGCGGATTTAGCTAAAAAGATTGAGGAAACAAAGGAACAACTGAAACAGCTAGATAAAACTAGCCCTGATTTTGCTAAGGCATCGGCTGAACTTAATGTTTACAAAAAGGAATATAGCAATATCAACAAGCAGATTGAAGCCAACATCGTTTTAAACAAACAGGATGGTAAAAGCGTGTATGAATTGCAGCAAGCCAACATAGCTTTAACTAAGCAATACGACAACCTAACTGAAGCTGAACGTAATAGTGAGGAAGTAGGCGGTCAATTACAGGCAAGTATTAAAGCAATTACAGACCAACTGAAAGGACTTGAAGGGCAAACAGGTCGCACGGGTCGAAATGTAGGTAACTATGAGGAAAGCATAGTTAGTGCTGCAAATACAATTGACGGCATGAAAGCTAAACTCAAAGACTTAGAAGCGCAACTTGCTGTAACAGATGTAAATTCAACTGACTTTAAAGCAATGCGTAAAGATGCGGATGATTTGACCTTAGGAATCATGCAAGCTACTGGCAAGGTCGATGAGTTTGGGGAGAAGATGGCAAAGAACCCAGCCAAAGAGGAAATGAACACTTTGGGAGATGTGGCAGTGGGGCTTACATCTTCACTTGAATTGCTCAATTTACAGGGTGACGAAAATAGCACGGCAGCGGAATTACAAGCCAAAGCCACAAAAGCCTTAGCGGTTGCAAGTTTATTGCGTAATATCCAAATTGGGTATGGTAGCTTGATTGATGCCAAAGACATTGTAATCAAGAAAGCAAGCACCGCAGCGGAATACGCTAGGACGGTGGCAGTAAACGGCGCAGCAGCAGCACAAAGAGTGTTTAATCTAGTGCTAACCATGAATCCTATTGGGCTAGTCGTGGCAGCGATTGGACTTGCAGTGGTGGCATTTACTGAATTAACTCAAAAGAGTAAAATATTCAGCACAATCTTTCAAGCTTTAACACTTCAATTTCAGATAGCTTGGAAGTTATTGCAGCCATTATTGGAATCTATGGGATTGGTGGATTCTGAAGCAGAAAAACAGGCAGCTAAAAGGCAAGAGGAAACCCAAAAGCAAGCAGACAATTTGGACAAGGTCGGCAAGAAATACAAAGACCAAGCGGACTTGCTTAAAGCCTTAGGAGGGGATGAAACTAAAATCCGTGAACTGCAAAGAAAGCAATTGATTGAGCAATTGGCAGTAGTTGAAAAGGTAGCCAAATACACAAAAGACAAGAATGCCGAAACCATTGCATCTGACAAAGAGAAATATGAAGACCAATTACAGGCACTAAAATTATTTGATGCTGAAAGTGGCAAAATTAAAGAGGCTCAATTTGATAAAGATGCTAAAGATTTACTAGATGCGCAAAAGAAAAAACGTGATTTAGCAAATAAAGAATTACAAGTTGCAGCGGACTTGCTCAATGCCAAAGCTGACCTAATGGACAAAGGAAGTAAAAAGGAGTTAAGCACTCGTATTCTTGCAATCCAAAAGATGAAGACGGCTGAATTAAACAATGCAGAATTGACGGCACAGCAACGGGAACTAATCAGCCTGAAATACAAGAAACAAGCAGATGACCTTGTAAGCACATACAATCAAAAAATTGCGCAAGATAAAATCAATCTTGATTTATCTGTAATTGATAAAAAGCTATCAGCGGAAAAGCAAGGCAGTACTGCATACTTTGAACTGCAAAAAGATAGGCTA
>Ga0114963_10003911_pt1 | contig 10199 bp, 9 predicted proteins | sample C_131016_EF_Meta_FD_87019 | JGI IMG/M metagenome (GOLD analysis project Ga0114963, IMG submission 87019) | Freshwater microbial communities from Lake Croche, Canada to study carbon cycling - C_131016_EF_MetaG | ecosystem: Environmental > Aquatic > Freshwater > Lake | place: Lake Croche, Canada...
AATGTATTTCATAGACGGCTCCGACCGCACAATGTAATTTTTTCTCCTGGTCAAGAAGTGCGACTTGCTGGCTTCGGTGTTGATTCTGCACTTTTAGGACCTGATCCCGGCGACGGTATCTCCCAGGACATCAAGGGTGTCGGACAATTGCTTTTTGTGATGGTGACTGGAATGTGGCCGCTTGGTAGCGTCGATTCTCTACCTGCAGCTATAAGTGATGCGGCTAATGGTTTGGTTTTGCCAAGCCAAGTCCATGTTGGCGTAAAGCCTTACATTGATCGGATTTATCAACGGACTCAAGATGGCACCTTCACCTCAATGCGCCAAGTTATCGATGCATTGACAGTTGGCGAAGTTGAGGAATCCGAAAGTCTGCAAAACCGAGTCTCTCGGTTGACTGCAAGCTCAGTAACTTGGACGCCGCCGCAATCTGCGAAATCAAATCGGGTTCGAAGCACCTTGATTGCAGCACTATCCGTTTTAGTATTTGGCTGGGTTGGTTGGCAGTTGTTAACAAGTAATTTTCATAGATCTGATTCGGCTATTGATGCATTGGCGTCCCCATTTCCAAGTATCGCCACCTCAGTCGCAACTGGGGAATTGGCAGAAGTCGCAAAGGTTACAAGTTACGACCCTTTGGGCAACGACTCTGAAAATGATGACCGAGCCCTACTTGCTATCGATGGCAGTAACGAAACTGCTTGGACTACTGAAAGTTATCGAAAAGCTGATATGGCAGGTAAAGCCGGCGTTGGGCTTTTGCTTGATCTTGGCACTACGCAAGACGTATATGGCGTTGAGGTCGATTTCACATCGATTGGAAATTCGGCAGAAATCTATGTCCTTAACTCGGCCGTTCCTAATTTTGCAACAGATCCAAAATTTGGCGACGTTAACTCAAATGACAGTTCCAGCAAAGTTTCGGTAACAAAGCCAGTTACAGGTAGGTACGTTCTGATTTGGCTGACACCTGACTTACCTAAGATTGGTTCAAATAAATTCCAAGGCGGTATTTCTGAAGTACGAGTGCGCCTCTAAATTTGACCGTATTTAGGCGTTCAAGGCTAATGCGACTCGCCTGGGTCTAACTGGTAACTAATGAGTTAGTAAACTTGAAGTACTTCAATCTAAGGAAATTTAATGTCTCAAGACATCAATGACGTAATCATCATCGGCTCTGGTCCAGCTGGATATACCGCGGCAATTTATGCGGCTCGGGCGCAACTTAAGCCAATTGTTTTCGAAGGTGCCGTTACCGCTGGTGGGGCACTAATGAATACAACTGAGGTTGAAAATTTTCCCGGTTTTCAAGACGGAATCATGGGCCCTGCCCTAATGGAAAATATGCGAGCACAGGCCGTAAAGTTTGGCGCAAATTTGATTACTGATGATGTGACATCGGCCAGCTTAACTGGAGATGTGAAAACGGTTATTGATGGTGAAGGCCGGGAATACAAAGCCCATTCGATAATTTTGGCAACCGGTTCTAGCTACCGCGAACTTGGAATTGATAATGAAAAGCGACTTTCGGGTCACGGTGTTTCCTGGTGTGCAACTTGTGACGGATTTTTCTTCCGAGATCAAGACATCGCAGTTGTCGGTGGTGGAGATTCAGCTGTCGAAGAGGCAACTTTCTTAACACGTTTTGCAAAAAGTGTCACAATGATTCACCGCCGAGGCGAATTGCGCGCAAGCAAAATTATGGCTGAGCGTGCGCATAATGATCCCAAGATTAACTTTGCCTGGAATAGTGAAGTGACCGAACTGCATGGCGATGCAAAATTATCCGGGGTTACGCTCCGAGACATTAATTCCGGTGAAACTCGAGAGTTGTCTGTCACTGGCTTGTTTGTGGCAATCGGTCATGATCCAAGATCTGAATTACTAAAGGGCCAAGTTGATCTTGATCCTGCGGGATACGTGCTGACTGGAGCAGGAACTACTGCAACAAATCTTTCTGGGGTTTTTGCCTGCGGTGACTTAGTTGATCACACTTACCGTCAAGCAATTACAGCTGCTGGAACTGGATGCAGCGCCGCACTTGATGCTGAGCGCTTTCTATCTAATTTGCACAGTAAGTAATTCACCACAAATTCAATAAACCAAGTGGTTAATCGCTAACCACTTATGCTTAATGAACTAGCAACAATAGGAGTAAAAATGGGCGCAACTGCAGCCGTAACAGATGCATCGTTTGCTAACGATGTATTGATGAGTGATAAACCAGTACTAGTTGATTTTTGGGCTGAATGGTGTGGCCCATGCAAAATGATTGGTCCAATTCTGGAAGAGATTGCTGCCGCACATGGCGACAAGCTAACTATCTTGAAACTAAATGTTGACGAGAACCCAGCCACCGCTGCTAACTACGGTGTGACCTCAATCCCAACAATGAACGTTTATCAAGATGGTGAGATCGTCAAGCAGATCATTGGTGCAAAGCCAAAGGCTGCATTGCTTTCAGATCTTGCTGAGTTCATTTAAGTAACTAATGACAGTAACGATCCTGCGACGCGGCGATCAAGGACCGGCCGTAACCGAGGTTCGTGATCGATTAGTTCGTCTTGGGCTCTTAAGTCCAAACGCCAGCGCAGCTGCAGATGTTTTCGATGACATCTTGTTAGCTGCGCTGCGTTATTTTCAGCAGACGCGTGGTTTAACGGTTGACGGATTAGTCGGGCCACAAACATTTCGCAGGCTTGATGAAGCACGTTGGAAAATTGGTGATCGAGTTTTAAGTTTTTCGCCTGGGCATGTAATTCATGGTGAAGATGTTGCGCAATTACAACAAAGATTAATTGAGTTGGGTTTTGCGCTTGATCGAGTGGATGGAATCTTTGCAAAAAGCACGGACTCTGCAGTGCGCGAATTCCAACGAAATGTTGGTTTAGATGTCGATGGAATTTGTGGCCCGGCTTTTTTCCGAGCCTTTCAAAGATTAGCTCGCACTATCGCTGGTGGTAGCCAAGAGCATTTACGTGAGCTTTCAACGGTTGCAAATTTTGGTAGCACTCGAACTGTTGAAACCTGCTCGATTTTGCTCGACCCTAGTGATCTTGCTGAGCAACTTGTTGGCAGCGAATTTTCAGAAGCAGATATTTGTTGGGATATCGCTTCCCGACTTGAAGGTCGCTTGGGTGCAATGGGCACATTAGTTCTGATGTCTCGGCCACAAACAGGTCGGGTAGATGGCGAACGAACTCGAGCTAACCTGGCAAATGAGAGCAAAGTCGATTTAATTATTGGCTTGGCCCTCGATCGCCACGACAATCCACTCGCCCAGGGCGTTGCTTCCTATTACTTCGGGCATCAGTACTCTCGCTCTGCCACAGGTATGCGGTTGGCAGAAATAGTCCAAGAAGAAATCAGTTGCCGGACCAAGCTAACCGATTCAAGGTTTCATGCCAAAACTTGGGATTTGTTGCGCCTAACTCGAATGCCAAGTATCAAAGTCGAGTTGGGTTACGCCACTAGTCCGCATGACAGTGCTTTGCTATCTCAGGCCCAAACTCGTGATGACATTGCCGCTGGACTAAGTTCAGCAATCACCCGAATTTTGGCTCCCAGAATAGGTTGAGAATAAATGTGATCTGCGTCACATTTATTCTCCTACACAGGTTGTGCACATGTGTGTATGTGAATTATTTAAGCGGTTCACCAAACATCCCACGTTGTTTGGGATCAATGACTTCAACGATTCTTTGTAAATCTTCCAAAGTTGCGAACTCAATGATTACTTTGCCCCGGGACTTTCCGACCTGAACTGTGACTCTGGTGTCCAAGCGATCAGACAGTCGCTCTCCTATAGATTTCAGGCCTGGTGCACTGATCTTGCCCGTTGACTTCTTCGCAGTTGGTTTAGCTTGTTTCTCTTCTTGTCCCAAGGAAACAATTTCTTCCACAGTTCGAACCGAAAGGCCTTCAGCAACAATTCGACTCGCTAGCCGTTCTATTGTGCCTTGATCTTTAAGTCCAAGTAGCGCTCTGGCGTGTCCGGCTGAGATAACGCCCGCAGCTACCCGACGTTGCACTGCCAGTGGCAAATTCAGTAGGCGAAGTGTGTTGGAGATTTGTGGTCGGGAACGACCTAGTCGAGTCGCAAGCTCATCTTGAGTTCCACCAAAATCTTCTAATAGCTGCTTGTATGCTGCAGCTTCTTCAAGGGGAGTTAAGGCAGCGCGATGAAGGTTTTCCAGCAATGCATCTCGAAGCATTTGATCATCGGCGGTTTCGCGGATTAGGGCTGGAATTGTTTTAAATCCTGCTTTTTTGCTGGCGCGCAATCGTCGCTCACCTGCCACAAGTTCGTATCCCCCACCACTTGCTGGGCGCACCACAATTGGTTGCAGTAAGCCGACTTCTTGGATCGAATGAACCAATTCAGCTAAAGCCTCGTCATCAAATACCTGTCGTGGTTGTTGGGCATTTGGGACAATGGAGCGGATCGCAAGTTCAGCGAAAGTTAGCCCCGCGATCGCTGTTGGTGCTTGGCTATTGCCCTGGGCCGCCGGAACTCCTGCTGATTTGGCAGGTACCTTTACAACTGGCTTTGCGGTTGATTTAGTAGCAGGCGCAGCTTTTTTTGGGGCAGATTCAGTTGCTTTCTTAGCTGGCTTGGCCCCGGACCCAGCCTTTGAATTTGGCTTTGCTGTTTCACGTGAAACATCCGGGATCAGGGCTCCTAAGCCACGGCCTAAGCTTTGTCGTTTTGCCATTAAATTAACCCTTCTGCTTGCGTTCGGTGATTTCTCGCGCAGCAGCTAGATATGCCACTGCCCCAGTTGACCCTGGGTCATAAGTCATTACAGATTGCCCAAATGAGGGCGCCTCTGCCACATAAATTGATCGTGGAATAACGGTTTCCAGGACTTTCTTTCCAAAGTAACCCCGAACTTCTTCTACTACCGAAGCAGAAAGGTTTGTTGTGGAGTTATACATAGTCAGCAAAATAGTGCTTACTTCCAGTTCAGGATTTAGGCGCTCCTTTGCGAATTCAATGGTTCGCAACAACTGCTGAACACCTTCAAGAGCATAAAATTCACACTGGATTGGGATCAATACCTCTTTCACGGCAGCCAAGGCATTAATCGTGAGCATTCCTAGACTTGGCGGACAATCAATGAAAACGTAGTCCATCTCATGTTCTGCCAGAAAGTCCGCCAGGGCCGCCTTTAGTAGGAATGGGCGCTTTGCTTCAGCCACTGTGGAAATCAGTTCAATATCTGCCCCGGCTAAATCTAGTGTTGCCGGCAATACCCAAAGGGAGTCAAAGCCTTCAGCCGCGCTCATCATGTCCGCAATCGATTCGCCATCTAGCAAAACATCAAAGGATCCGCTGGCATCTTCGTAATGATCAATTCCAAAGGCAGTGCTGGCATTTCCTTGTGGATCGAGGTCAATAACTAAAACATTAAGTCCGGCTAAGGCCATGGATGCTGCCAGATTTACGGCCGAAGTTGTTTTACCTACGCCACCTTTTTGGTTGGCAATCGTAATAATTCTGGTGTTTTTTGGCTTGGCAAACGTGCCTTTTAGTCCACGACGAACGTAGACCGCTGCTGCTGCTGCTGCAGCTAAAGGTGTGTCTTCATCATCGGCATAAGCCATTTTGCCAACCTAATTTCTTAACCCCAGTATTGCTAACTTGAGCCTTAAGCGTAGGGCAAATGCCTGACGCTGATGTTAGGTGGTCACCCGAACTACAGTTGTCTGCGGATCCACAATGCCTTCACCGCAGAGAACGATTTCAGCTGTACGGCCCTTGAGTACATCTGCTGCTTCCGCAATTTCAGTTGCGGCAGAGCTTCCTTTCATAGCCAAAATTTGCCCACTTTTAGAGGTTAAGGGCAAGGACCAGGTTAGAAGTTTTCCAAGCGGGGCAACGGCCCGAGCTGTAACAACCGGCGCAGTGTGGCCTTTAAGTTCTTCGGCTCTGCCTCGCATGACTGTAACCCGTTGCGAAATACCAAGGTCGGCAGCTACTTCAGTTAAGAATTCAGATCTGCGCATTAATGGCTCAATTAAGCCAATTGTGATGTCTGGTCTAACTATTGCAAGAACCAATCCTGGCAATCCCGCACCGCTGCCAATGTCGAAAACCTTTGAATTAAGCGGAATAAGTTCCTCAACTACAGCGCAGTTAGAAATGTGCCGGTCCCAAATTCGATCAACTTCGCGTGGCCCCAAGAAACCACGTTCTACGCCAGCTCCAGCTAACCAATGGGCGAATCGAGCAAGGTTTTCCGCAGCATCTGGGTAAACCTCGGTGATCTCTTTCACTTAATCAAGCTTCCGCTAAATGTTTCACGTGAAACGCGAAACTAGGCTGGCAGAACCACAATTCGACGCTTTGGCTCTTCGCCCTTTGAAACACTGGAAGCGCCAGCTTCGCCAACTGCGTCGTGGATTACTTTGCGCTCAAAAGCGTTCATTGGCTTAAGTTCAACTTCTTCGCCAGTCTCAATTGCTTTAGCTGCGGCTTCTTTTGCTACCTCAACTAGTTTGGCCTTTAAGTCTGCGCGATGTCCCGAAATATCAAGCATTAAGCGGGAGCGCTCACCGGTTTCCCGAGTAACTGCCAAACGGGTAAGTTCCTGAATTGCATCTAACACTTCGCCTTTTTTACCGACTAGTTGAGATAAGTCTGCGCCAACGATGCTCACGGTTGCACGATCATTTTCAACATCCATATCGATATCGCCATCAAGGTCTGCGATGTCTAGTAGACCTTCTAGGTAGTCGGCAGCGATTTCGCCTTCTTGCTCAAGTAGTGAGAGTTTTTCAGCCATTTTGTTTGGCCTTTCTGTGTTGGAAATCTAGTTTTATTTGTTGTTTTAGGTAGTTAATTAGTTTCACGTGAAACTAATTGCGCTTCTTTTTAGGCTTCTTTTTAGGCTGTTGTCGAGTCACTTTTGCTTCTGGCGCCGGCTCGATTTCAGTTGTAGCTTCTGGGGTCTTCTTTGATTTCTTCGCTGCTTTTCTAGCCTCAAATGCTGCGTGCGCCGGGGTTCCAGGTTGCGGACTATTTCGGATTACATAGAACTGTTGGCCCATTGTCCAAAGGTTTGTTGTGAACCAGTAAAGCAAAACGCCGATAGGAAAATTGATGCCGGTAACCGCAAAAATCAAAGGGAATACGTATAGCAAAATCTTTTGTTGCTTCACCATCGGGTTGTCAGGTGCGGTGTTCTTAACTATGAGTTGTCGCTGCGTCAAGAACGAAGTCAAGGTCATCAAGATTATTAAAATTAAAGTGACTTTAAGTGTGGCGCTTGGGTCTGCAGTCTCTGCTCGTTTTGCAAATGTGCCATAAATCGGTGCGCCGAAAATCTTAGCGTTGCGCGCAGATTGAACTAGGTCATCAGTTAATACACCCTTTGGGGTGCTCTTTGCTATTCCTTGCAGGACTGCGAACAAGGCATAGAAAATCGGAGCTTGCGCCAAAATCGGCAAGCAGCTAGAAAGCGGGTTGGTTCCGGTGTCTTTATATAGCTTCATTAACTCTTGCGACTGGCGCTCACGATCGCCTGCGTACTTCTTTTGAATTTCTTTTACTTGCGGCTGAATAATCTGAAGGTTGCGCTGACTTTTGATCTGTTTGACGAACAGCGGGATCAGCAAAATTCGAATCAAGATAACCAGCAGGACTATGGCAAGGGCCCAAGCCAAGCCGCTGTCTGGATCAAACGCTTTGGAGGTTAAGGAGTGAAAGCTAATTAAAACCCAACTCACGAGGGTTTCTAGCCATACCAATGGATTAAGGCTCATACGCCTATAACCTGCCTATCGATATTAGTTGGAGATTCAATTACTTTGATGTTGGTCCAAGTTCCCTTAGCTGGCACGTGATCGATTCCACCACTTGCCCAAGGGTGACAACGCAGAACTCGCCAGGCCGTCAACAAACTGCCTTTGCCTGCTCCGTGAATTTTTATGGCCGCAAGACCGTAATGCGAACAAGTTGGGTAATAGCGGCAAACTTGGCCGATTCTTGGGCTCAGCAAGATTTGATAGCCCCGAATTAAACCGATTAGAATCCCGGCAAAAAGCCGGCCAAAAGTTAAGTTCCATAAATGCTTGCTGACCTGTGCGGCTGACTTCATGACTTAACCACTTTAGAAAGGGCAAATTTAAGGTTTTCGGAAAGCTGGGTGAAATTTGCTTCGCTGGCACCCGGAAGCGCTCTAACAACTACGTGTGATCCGGTTGGAAAGCCTGAAATTAGAGGGGTGATTGCGTGCCTCAATTGGCGGGTTACTTTATGGCGAACCACTGAGTTTCCAACGTTTTTACCCACAGCAAAAGCTACTTTTGTCTGTTCGCTTGAACTTTGAGCCACGTGTAGAACCACCAATTTTGCTGAAAACCTTGTGCCTGATTTCATAACAGCTGAAATTTCTGAGGACTTACGCAACCTCGCCGAGGCGGGAAGCATTTAGTTATGGCCGCAGATTAGGCGGACAGCTTTGAGCGACCTTTTGCTCGGCGTGAGGCAAGAATGCCACGGCCGGCGCGAGTGCTCATGCGGTTACGGAAACCGTGCTTCTTTGCACGACGACGCTTATTTGGCTGGTAGGTGCGCTTTGTCATAAGTGACACTCCAAAAGGAAGTAGGGATGAGGCGATTGGCCATCGGACATTCACGAATTTTAAGGTTCGTGAACATTCGACGTAGTGCACATCGAACTCGGTATTAACTTCCTAAAGATACGGGTAATTACCAGTCTTGGTCAAACTCAAAATTGGATTTGCCTTCCTGTGGAAAACAACTTGTCAGTGGGTATCCACAGGCCGTAGTCTGCATAGTCCGAGCCTGTGGAAATCAATTATTCCCCGACTGCACTCTTGGACTCAAGGAGCGAAATGGAAGATCTGGACCTTAATGAGGTTTGGGCCAGGACTTTAGAGTCCTTGTCCGCCGGAGCACTAACTCCGCAACAGCGTGCATTTGTAACTCTTACCCGTCCCCTTGGAATTGTTGGAGACACCGCATTAGTTGCCGCTCCAAATGAATTCACTAAAGATGTTTTAGAAAGCCGCCTAAGTCCAATTGTTTGTGACGCCCTTTCGACAACATTAGGTCGAGAAATGCGCCTTGCGGTCACTGTCGATGAGTCGATTGCGCCAGATTTAGATGATGAGGCAACAGATGAATTAGCAGACTCAACGTATGCCGACATCGAATCCATCGGTCTGCAATCAGATCCAAACCCAGCCTTACCACCGCAGGCTAGTCGAGGTCCAGCTCCTGCTCCTAGAACTTCCGAAGAAGGAAGCAGGCTGAATCCAAAATATACTTTCGATACATTTGTGCCGGGCTCATCAAACCGATTTGCACACGCTGCTGCGCGCGCAGTAGCTGAGCAGCCAGCGAAGGCTTACAACCCATTATTTGTTTATGGTGAATCTGGTCTTGGTAAAACACATTTACTTCACGCAATCGGTCACTACACCAGAACTCTTTACGCAGGATCAAAAGTTCGATACGTAAGTTCGGAAGAATTTACAAATGAATTTATTAACTCGATTCGTGATGATAAAGCTAAGGAATTCCAGCGCCGTTACAGGGATATTGACGTTTTGCTGGTTGACGATATTCAGTTCCTTTCTGGAAAAGTTCAAACCCAAGAAGAGTTCTTTCACACGTTTAACACTTTGCATAACGCAAACAAACAAATTGTTGTGACTTCAGATTTGCCGCCGAAACAACTTCAAGGTTTCGAAGATCGAATGAGTTCGCGTTTCGAGTGGGGTTTGATTACCGACGTTCAGCCACCCGATCTTGAAACACGTATCGCGATTTTGCGGAAGAAAAGTGCGCAGGAAAGATTGAGTGCGCCACCTGAGGTTTTGGAATTTATTGCCTCAAAAATGTCAACCAACATTCGTGAGCTTGAAGGTGCTTTAATTCGAGTTACTGCGTTTGCGAGTTTGAACCGCGCGCCGGTTGATTTGGATCTTGCTGAAGTGGTTTTAAAAGATTTGGTATCGGACGCTGCTGGACCAGAAATTAGTGCGAGCCTGATTATGGCTCAGACCGCAAGTTATTTCGGCGTTACTTTGGATGACCTAACAGGAGCTAGCCGCTCTAGGGTTTTGGTGACTGCGCGCCAGATTGCTATGTACTTGTGCCGTGAACTAACCGACTTGTCGCTACCTAAAATTGGACAACAGTTTGGTGGTCGCGACCACACCACGGT
>Ga0114963_10003912_pt1 | contig 10196 bp, 9 predicted proteins | sample C_131016_EF_Meta_FD_87019 | JGI IMG/M metagenome (GOLD analysis project Ga0114963, IMG submission 87019) | Freshwater microbial communities from Lake Croche, Canada to study carbon cycling - C_131016_EF_MetaG | ecosystem: Environmental > Aquatic > Freshwater > Lake | place: Lake Croche, Canada...
CTTTTGAACAATACTTCCTTGCCAACGTCCCTGCGCCACAATAGGGTCAGGGTGTTCAGCATGGCGAACCAAAACCAGGGTACACACAAATGCCGCACACCGATCCGCCATGCCGGACATGCGTTCTAATAACAGCGCATTATTTCTGGTATCTGACTTTGGTTCTCCCGCATATCGAGCAGAATGCACCCCAGGCGCACCACCCAGCGCATCCACACATAATCCAGAGTCATCTGCGAGACTCGGCAATCCAGACAAACGTGCAGCATGACGCGCTTTAGCCAACGCATTCTCGAGGAAGGTCAGATAGGGTTCGGGAGCTTCAGGTATCGCTAATTCGCCCTGCGGAATAAGAGAAATCCCAATGGGCTCAAGCAAAGCAGCAAACTCTTTGCGTTTTCCGTCATTGTTACTGGCTAAAAGCCACTTTCGTGAAGTCATTATTCAACCTTTAAGGGCTCAATTCACCCTGAAGAGTCATCGCCTGAAGGTGCATCAGTTCTTGTGTACCCTTTTTGCCTAAAGCCAACATAGCGTGTAAGTGCTCCGTAGAAAAAGGTACCCCTTCTGCCGTTCCTTGAATTTCCACAAAATGTCCTGCCGCCGTCATCACCAAATTCATATCGGTTTCACAGCCTGAATCTTCTAGGTAGTCTAGATCCAAGAGCGCGCGACCTTCAAATATACCTACAGAGATGGCAGCCACGGGCTCACGAACAGGGTTTTCAACAATGAAGCCTTCTCCTTGCATCCAACTCACCGCGTCCATCAAGGCCACCCACGCTCCCGTGATGGATGCCGTACGAGTTCCTCCATCGGCCTGCAAGACATCACAATCAATTTGAATGGTGCGTTCTCCCAAAGCCTTCAGATCGACAACAGCACGCAATGAGCGACCAATCAAACGTTGAATTTCTTGTGTACGGCCACTTTGCTTGCCAGACGCTGATTCCCGGTTGCTACGCGTATGTGTAGCTCTTGGAAGCATGCCGTATTCAGCCGTGAGCCAGCCCTGCCCCTTGCCTTTCAGAAAGCCAGGTACTTTTTCTTCAACACTTGCCGTACAGAGCACCCTAGTATCTCCAAACTCCACGAGAACCGAGCCTTCGGCGTGCTTGGTAAACTTTCGGGTAAACCGGATCGGACGAAGAGCATCGTCAGCGCGTTGGTGGGCTCGCATAGTGAATCTCCAAAGTTAATCTTTACTTGATAACATCACCCTCTTTCTAGCGCAACGACCCGACTATGAATTCGATCTTCAGCATGACCGGCTATGCCGCAGTAAACAAGGATTTTTCCTGGGGTAGCTTGACGATCGACCTCAAAACAGTCAATCACCGTTACTTAGAGGTGAGTTGGCGAGGTCCTGAGGAATTAAGACATCTTGAGTCCGTCATGCGAGAGGCAATTAGTCACAGGATTAGCCGAGGGAAAATTGAATGCCGGATTCATCTTCACCTCAAGGACGCGCAAGCCAGCGCCGAACCTAATTTTGAACTATTGGAAAAATTAGCACATTGGCAAGGTGAGGTATTAAAGTTACATCACAGCGCTCCACTACTGAGTGTGGCGGAATGTTTATCCTGGCCGGGGATGTTTCAAAGAACTGCCTTAGATGCCGAAGAGCTTTCACTTCTTGCTATGACACTTCTAGGGGATGCATTGGGTGAATTGTGCTCCAGCAGGTCACGTGAAGGTGATCGCCTTCGTTCACTTCTTATCGAGCATGCCCAAGAAATTGAACGTCTGCGCCTGGAAGTGAGTCCTTCTATTCCTCTTCTTGTGAAACAATATCAGGAGAAACTAGCAACGAAATTACGAGAAGCATTAGGGCATGATGATGAAGATCGTGTCAGGCAAGAAATCGTGATGTATGCCTCACGAATCGATGTGGAAGAGGAAATTGCCCGACTGGGCGTTCACGTTACCGAACTCATACGTGTTTTAGAGAAGGGTGGCGCAGTTGGAAAGCGCCTTGACTTCTTGATGCAGGAATTACATCGAGAAGCGAATACATTAGGTTCTAAATCCGTCGCTAGCAGTACCTCTGCCGCATCGCTTGAGCTTAAAGTACTGATCGAGCAGATGCGTGAACAAGTTCAGAATTTGGAATAAGTACATTGGAAGAATTTGCCGGATCTATTTTTCTTATTGCCGCCCCTTCGGGTGCAGGCAAGTCCAGCCTCGTCAAAGAATTGCTGGTAAGAGATGCGCGCTTGCACCTTTCGATCTCGCATACCACTCGTCTCCCCAGACCCGGTGAACAAGATGGGCGGGAATATCATTTTGTGAGTCGTGAGCAATTTAATGCGATGCGAGATGCGGGTGAGTTCCTTGAATCGGCTGAAGTATATGGCAATGGTTATGGAACCTCAGCCAATTGGATTCGAAGCCAACTCGCACAAGGAAACGACGTTATTTTAGAAATTGATTGGCAAGGTGCGCAACAGGTCAGAAAACTATTCCCTGCTTGCGTTGATATTTTTATATTACCCCCAAGCTTAGAAACGCTAGAAAAGCGCTTGATCGGCCGCGGGACCGATACCCCGGAAGTCATTGACCGTCGTTTAGCCGCGGCACACGAGGACTTAAGCCATGCGCGGGAGTTTGAGTATGTTATTATTAATGATCAATTTTCTAATGCGGTTGACGATCTCGTTGCCGTTGTTCGATCAGGTCGATGTCGGCGACAGCAACAATTTCTCCGTCGCCCCCAGATCCTGACCACCCTAGACCTATAAGGAACGCATCATGGCCCGGATTACTATTGACGACGCACTTAAGCTCATCCCCAACCGCTTTGAATTAACGCTTGCCGCCACTTACCGCGCACGCCAACTCGCAAACGGGGCAACACCGATGCTTGACCCTAACAAAGACAAGCCCACGGTACTCGCCCTGCGTGAGATCGCCGCAGGCAAATATGGCGCTGAGATTCTGACCCAGCGCACGCCCACCTAATTGAACGCGCTACCGCTGCTACGCATGCAGCGGAAATAAGCCGTGAACGAGCCCGCTCCCACCTTCACTAGCTCCCCCGGATCACTTGTCACCGGGTTGAGCGAGATGGTGTCCGACTATCTGAAACCCAAAGATGTCGTCATGGTGGAAAAAGCGTTTGCCGTTGCAGAGGCAGCGCATCGCACCCAAACTCGTCGTAGCGGTGAGCCCTATATTACCCACCCCCTAGCGGTAGCTACTATATGTGCTGGCTGGCATCTTGATGCGCAAGCGCTCTCTGCTGCCCTCCTTCATGACACGGTAGAAGACACCCCTACAACAGGGCAGGATATCGGCAAGCAATTTGGGCGAGCTGTAGAAGAACTGGTTGAAGGCCTCAGCAAATTAGATCAAGTTGAATTTCAATCTGAGCAGCAAGCGCAAGCTGAAAACTTCCGCAAAATGCTGCTTGCCATGGCTCGAGACGTCCGCGTCATTTTGGTCAAGCTCGCTGATCGCTTACATAATATGCGCACGCTCGACGTCATGTCGCCCGAAAAGCAAAAACGTATTGCGCGTGAAACTCTTGAAATTTATGCCCCGATTGCCAATCGTCTAGGCTTGCATCGCGTCCATCAAGAGCTCGAAGATTTAGGTTTTCTTTACCTGCATCCGCATCGTCATCTAGTGCTTTCTAAAGCGGTCAAAGCCGCAAGGGGCAATCGTCGTGAGCTAGTTGGTAAAATTCTTGGTGCCATTTCACAAAGACTTGAGTCTCAAAAAATTGAGGCTACCGTTACGGGTCGAGAGAAAAACCTTTATAGCATTTACATGAAAATGTCAGAGAAGATGCTGCCATTTTCTAAGGTTTTGGATATCTATGGATTTAGGATTTTAGTAAAGGATGTGCCTTCTTGTTATATGGCATTAGGCGCCCTTCACACCTTGTACCGTCCCATTCCCGGAAAATTTAAAGACTACATCGGCGTCCCAAAAGCAAACGGATACCGATCTCTTCACACCACCTTATTTGGCCCTTACGAATACCCCATCGAAATTCAAATTCGCACGATGGAGATGCATAGGCTTGCAGAATCAGGTGTGGCTTCACATTGGATGTATAAGACCTCAGAGACCTCATTGAATGAAGTTCAGCAACAAACAACACAATGGTTGCAATCGCTATTAGAGATTCAAACAGAGAACCGAGATCCCGTTGAATTCCTAGAACATATCAAAGTTGATCTGTTCCCCGGGGACGTCTATGTCTTTACGCCTAAGGGCACGATTAAATGTTTACAACGAGGAGCCACCTGTGTGGACTTTGCGTATGCAGTGCATACCGATGTTGGAAATCGCTGCGTGGCCGCCAAAGTCAATAATGAACTTACCCCTTTACGAACTGCTCTCAAAAGTGGGGATCGTGTTGAAATCATCACAGCACCCGATGCCGCTCCCCACCCGGCTTGGTTAAGTTTTGTCGCAAGTGGAAAAGCACGGAGCCATATTCGCCACTACCTTAAAACACGTCAATATAGTGAATCCTTAGAATTAGGCGAACGCTTACTCAATCAGGCATTGCGTGCCTTACAGTTTGATCCTGATACGCTGACAACAGAGCATTGGAGGAGACTGCTCAAGGGTGATCGCGCCAAAACTCAAGAAGAGATTTTTGCTGATATTGGCTTGGGCCTAAGACTAAATATGGTCGTAGCACGACGACTGCTTCATGGAAGCGAAATTCCTCCCACTGATCATCAGATCCATCAAGCCAAAGTCATTATTCATGGAACTGAAGGTCTAGCGGTTCAACTCGCCACCTGCTGTCGGCCTATCCCTGGTGACCCCATCATTGGGGTGATCAAAAATGGACAGGGCTTGATCGTTCATACGCATCAATGTAAAGCCATACGGCAAGCACATTCTTCAGGGGATGATTGGATCGATGTGGAATGGGATCACACTCCAGGCCGAACTTTTGAAGTCACGCTTCGACTTATGTGTGTTCATCAACGTGGTGTATTGGCATCTATTGCTGCTGCATTTGCTGAAGCCAATGCCAATATTGAATCCCTATTCCAAGACCAACGTGAGACAGGCGCTTATGCCAGTCTGAATTTCACCATTTCAGTGCGAGACCGAAGCCATCTCGCAGAAGTCATGCAAACATTGCGGAGCCTGCCAGAGGTGGTTCGCATCGCACGCCTTGAAAGCTAATCACGGAGAGTCAACATAAATGGACAAGCAAATTATCTCAACCGATCACGCCCCCAGTGCCATCGGAACTTACTCGCAGGCAGTGCGTCACGGCGATACAGTTTATCTGTCAGGCCAGATCGGGCTAGACCCCGCAACCATGACCATGGTGGAGGGAATCGATGCACAAATTCATCAGGTATTAAACAATTTGCGCGCTGTTGCGGTGGCTTCTGGCGGAAGTTTGAATGACCTTGTTCGATTGACGGTTTACCTGACTGATTTGGGTCATTTCGCTCGTGTCAATGAAATCATGGCGGAATATCTTCTTGCTCCCTATCCGGCGCGTGCTGCAGTTGGCGTTGCATCTTTGCCTAGGAATGCTATGGTAGAAATAGATGGAATCTTGGCCCTTCCCCACTAAATAAACCCAATGGCAGCGAAGCCCTTCAACGGTGATCCTTTGGAGGGCGTTGCCCCCGCTATGCGCGCACGCCTGCGGGGCATTGGCATTCAACGCTGGGAAGATTTATTACTCCATTTTCCGCTGCGCTATGAGGATGAAACTCAGCTCACTCCATGGGAAGAGGTGGAAGCAGGGGAGACGGTTCATGTAGAGGTTGAGGTTCTAGGCCATGAAATCGGCTATCGCCCTCGTCGCACACTACGGGTGTTGGTGGCAGGAGGTCTTCCCCAGCTTTCGCTTCGCTTCTTAAACTTTTTCCCCAGCCAAATCAAACAATTTCAACCGGGTACCCGATTACGCATCAGTGGAGAATGTCGCGCTGGCTTCCAAGGGCCAGAATTTGTTCATCCACGCTATCGGGTTGTTGATTCGAGTACTCCGCTGTCAACTGTACTCACGCCAATTTATCCAACTACTGCGGGGGTCAGTCAAGCAGCCTTAAGGAGATGGATAGCGCGTGCGCTTCAGCGCGTTGATGAATGCACTGACACACTTCCTGAAGTCATTCGAACTGAACTGGGGTTATTAGACTTTGCCACGGTCTTAAAAACTTTGCATACCCCGCCCGCAGGCTCATTGGTTCAGCATTTAGAAGATCGCTCTCATGCAGCTTGGCAGCGACTTAAGTTTGATGAATTATTGGCTCAGCAGCTCTCTATGCGTCAATTTCGCAATGAGCGGACGCAGCTGATTGCCCCCGCCTTACTGCGTCAGGGTCCTATTCTAAAAAAACTCAAAACCCAACTTCCCTTCGCGCTCACTTCAGCACAGCAGCGTGTTTTTCAGGAAATTTCTGAGGATCTGGCGCGCAATCACCCCATGCAAAGGCTATTGCAGGGCGATGTGGGTTCCGGAAAAACAATCGTCTCAGCGCTTGCCTGTACTCAAGCAATAGATAATGGCTATCAAGCCGTCTTACTGGCCCCGACTGAAATCTTAGCAAGCCAACACTTTTCTAAAATCTCCAGCTTGCTCGAACCCCTAGGGATACAATCAGCTTGGCTCACCGGCAGTCAAAAGAAACGAGAGCGCGAACAGTCCATGCAAACCCTTGCAGATGGTTCAGCACAATTAGTGATTGGTACTCATGCACTCCTTGAAGACCCCGTTCAATTTCATCGCCTTGGTCTTGTCGTGATTGATGAGCAACATCGCTTTGGAGTGGAACAGCGCCTGTCACTTAGGCGCAAAGCAGAACAAGCCGGAACGGGCCAACCGCATCAATTAATGATGAGTGCCACACCTATTCCTCGCACGCTGAGCATGAGTTTTTTTGCTGATCTAGATGTATCCGTCATTGATGCGCTCCCACCAGGGCGCACCCCCATTCAGACACGCCTTGTTGAAGGCTCCCGTCGAACTGAGTTATTCGCACGACTCAAAGCCCTCTGCCAATCAGGTGAACAAGCCTATTGGGTCTGTCCTTTGATTGAGGAATCTGAAGCTCTAGATTTACAAACCGCTATTGATACAGAAGCAGAGCTTAAAGAAACGTGCCCCGATCTCATTATCGGTTTGTTACATGGCCGCCTTCCATCAGGTGAGAAAGCCCATATCATGCAGGCCTTTTCACGCGGTGAGATTCAGGTTTTAGTCGCTACCACTGTCATTGAGGTGGGCGTAGATGTGCCAAATGCAACGCTCATGGTCATTGAGCACGCTGAGCGAATGGGCTTGGCCCAACTGCATCAGTTACGAGGCCGCGTAGGTCGAGGCGGTAAGCAAGGGTGGTGCATACTTCTTTATCACAAGCCGCTATCTGATACGGCTAAAGAAAGGCTTAGGGTGATCTTTGAGAATACCGATGGTTTTGAAATTGCGAGGCAAGATTTGCGCATTCGTGGACCCGGTGAATTTTTAGGGGCACGACAAAGTGGTCTTCCCATGCTGAAGTTTGCAGACCTAGAAGCCGATATGGCTTTGCTTGAACATGCACGCGACTGGGCAGATCGTTTATTAAAAACTGAGCCTCAAGTCGCTGAACGTCATTTATTGAGATGGTTAGGTCAGCGCAGTGATTATCTTCGTGCCTGATTTAGAATGATTAATATGCATTCCCTCATCTTACGTCTCCCTTCACCGTGGCCGGAGTATTGGCGATTAGCGCGCTTAGATCGTCCGATTGGTATCTTACTATTGTTATGGCCTACTCTTTGGGGGCTATGGATCGCCTCGAATGGAAAGCCTTCGCTTCATCTAATGGTCGTTTTTATCTTAGGCACCGTGTTGATGCGTTCAGCGGGTTGCGTCATGAACGACTATGCAGATCGGAATTTTGATGGCCATGTTGAACGCACCCGTCATAGACCTCTTGCCGCTGGGACCGTGAAGCCTAAACAAGCCTTATTTCTTGCTCTTTCGCTGAGCCTAATCGCATTTGCTTTGGTCTTAAGCTGCAATACCCTCACTATTTTTTTATCGTTTCCTGCAGTTCTGCTCGCAGCCAGCTACCCTTTTAGCAAACGTTTCTTTCCTCTACCTCAAGCATGGCTTGGAATCGCATTTGGTTTTGGGATTCCGATGGCGTTTGCTGCCACTCACGGAAGTGTCCCAACATTAGCCTGGGTTCTCTGTGCAGCCAATATGTTGTGGTCTATTGCCTATGACACCGAATACGCCATGGTTGATCGACCTGACGATCTCAAAATTGGAATTCATACTGCGGCGATTCTATTTGGTCGTTTTGATGTTAGCGCGATCATGTTGTGTTACCTGGGTGCATTAGTACTTCTCTATTTAGCTGGGCAAATGGCAGGGTTAGGATTATTTTGGAACTTGGGTATTACGATTGCTGCCTGTATTTCGCTTTATCATGGCTGGCTAATCAAAGAGCGAAATCGTTTACTTTGTTTTAAAGCCTTCCTACATAACAATTGGTGGGGCGCCTCAATTTTTATGGGGCTTGCTCTCGATCGCGTTTTTTTCTTTTAAGCGGCCTGCCACACTCAAGGACCTTTCATGCGTTACAACGATCTTCGAGACTTTATTCGCCAGCTTGAATCTTTGGGCGAACTGCGCAGAATTTCCACTGAGGTCTCACCCCATTTAGAAATGACCGAAATTTCAGATCGCGTATTACGACGAGAAGGGCCCGCGCTCTTATTTGAACGTCCAACTGGATATGACATCCCCGTATTGGCTAACCTATTCGGAACCGTCCGCAGAGTGGCGCTTGGAATGGGAGAAGACGGCCCAGAGGCTTTACGCGAGGTGGGCAAACTTTTGGCCTTCTTAAAAGAACCGGAACCCCCAAAAGGCCTCAAAGACGCTTGGGATAAGCTCCCAGTATTGCGCCAAGTGCTCAATATGGCGCCAAAAGAGTTACGTTCAGCGCCCTGCCAAGAAATCGTGATTGAAACAAAAGAGGTAGATTTAGGCAGTATGCCAATCCAAACTTGCTGGCCCGGCGATGCTGCCCCTCTCATCACATGGGGTTTAGTTGTCACGCGCGGCCCTAATCGTAATCGTCAGAACTTAGGTATTTATCGCCAGCAAGTCATCGGGCGAAATCGCACCATTATGCGTTGGCTCGCGCATCGGGGCGGTGCACTGGATTTCCGCGATCATCAACTTTCTCATCCTGGTCAACCTTTCCCTGTAGCAGTTGCTTTGGGGGCGGACCCTGCCACTATCTTAGGCGCCGTTACGCCTGTTCCTGACTCATTATCTGAGTACCAATTCGCCGGCTTGTTGCGCGGATCTAAAACAGAGGTAGTGAAGTGCCTTGGTAGTGATTTACAGGTTCCTGCTAGCGCTGAATTTGTTTTAGAAGGGCATATTCACCCCAACGATATGGCACTTGAAGGACCTTATGGTGACCACACTGGCTATTACAACGAGAAGGATCATTTCCCAGTATTCACGATTGACCGAATTACACATCGTCGTCAACCGATTTACCACAGTACTTATACCGGAAAACCTCCCGATGAACCTGCAATACTGGGGGTAGCTTTAAACGAGGTATTTGTTCCTCTTTTACAAAAGCAGTTTCCTGAGATCGCAGATTTTTACCTACCTCCAGAAGGCTGCTCGTATCGTTTGGCGGTCGTAAGTTTACGTAAACAATACCCGGGGCACGCGAAACGCGTGATGTTCGGCGTATGGAGTTTCCTCCGCCAATTTATGTATACCAAATTTATTATCGTCACCGATGATGACATCAACATTAGAGATTGGAAGGAAGTCATCTGGGCCATGACGACCCGCGTGGATCCGGCACGCGATACCTTGCTCGTTGAAAATACGCCCATCGATTATTTAGACTTTGCGAGTCCCGTTTCGGGTTTGGGTTCAAAAATGGGGATCGATGCCACCAATAAATGGCCTGGAGAAACCTCGCGCGAATGGGGAACCGCCATTCAAATGGATACGGCAACCAAGGCGCGTGTGGATGCCATGTGGAACGAACTCAATCTGGATTAAGGACTAGCAGACACATCGTTTGAGAATGGGGTCGAAAACGATGTCAGTTGTTATTTAGAAGCGATACTTTAAACCGATGGTGAGAAGATCGACCTCTCCATCACCAGGTCGAATTGAAGTACCCAGATGATATCGATCCCAACCACCTTGTAGACGCAAACTGCTGTTC
>Ga0114963_10003914_pt1 | contig 10194 bp, 9 predicted proteins | sample C_131016_EF_Meta_FD_87019 | JGI IMG/M metagenome (GOLD analysis project Ga0114963, IMG submission 87019) | Freshwater microbial communities from Lake Croche, Canada to study carbon cycling - C_131016_EF_MetaG | ecosystem: Environmental > Aquatic > Freshwater > Lake | place: Lake Croche, Canada...
CTAATCTGCATAGATGCCGTAGGTATTCATGACAAAACTACGATCACCCTTCAGAAGGATAGCAAAAAACCTGCCCCGATGAACCTGCCGACAATCATGGCCATTTGGCCGCCTAGTAACTGTTAGAGGGTCTTTTGCTATGACTACAATCTCAACAAATGTTAATCAGGGGTTTGCACAGGGAGTCATGGGACTGTATATTATTGTATATTTCGCGATATGGGTGATGGGATTGATCTTGCAAATCTTCATTAAAAGAAGAATGAAAGCTATGGTGAAGCAAGGGGGTTCAGGGACTTCCCTATACTAACTGGGCGGACAATTCACCAAAAGCTAGTTTCCAAAAACGGGGATATTTCCTTAAAGGGAAATTTAGAACAACTGGAGATCGTGGATTCATCCTGATGTGTGAGATTTGCAGGATCTTTATCTGTTTAATAGGGGTAATGACACTTGGATTCATACCATATATTCTTTCACATCAAATACACTAAGCCCATGCCTTCTAACCAATCACTGGAGAGAATCCTAGGCGTTCGTCGATCTTTGTAAGCGTCACACCAAGCACCGTCTTGACAGAGATCTGATAGAGAAGGCGTATATGTCGTAAGCACGGCCTACGACAAGTAAGATGATAGCTCAGGCAGCGAGCGCCGCAGTCAACTGCCCTTTCTGAGATTTGGCCCAGTTTTCTGGGGTGAGATCGCCGACATTCCAGTTGGTGGCATGAGGCAGGCGGGTAAGGACATCCCTGAGGTAGTCCTGCGGATTGATCCCCCGACGACGGCAACTTTCGATGATCGTATAGAGGATGGCGGAGCGCTGGCCTGCCTCGGCATCACCAAAGAAGAGCCAGTTCTTCTTCCCGATGGCCGTGGGACGGATCGAGTTTTCGACCAGGTTGTTGTCGATCTCAACCCTGCCGTCGCCGAGATAGACTCCTAGGAGGGGGAAGTTGGCGAGTGCATAGTCGATCGCCTTGCCCATGGAACTACGAGGCAGATACCGTCCCTCCTTTTTCAGATGAGCAAGAGTGGCCTCGATACGCCGGTAGATTCGGACACTCTGAGCCGACCTCACTGCTTCCCTCAAAACTGGTCCTGCCTTCGTATCCCGAAGCTGGGCCTCCACACGGTAAAGATGGCCTATCTGACGCAGGATAAAGCCAGCTTGCCGGTGCGCCTGTTCCTTCGCCTCGTAAAACTTGCGCCGTGCATGAGCCCAGCATCCAGCCAAGGCAATGGAGCCAGTGTGCTCCCTGGCAAAGCTCCCATAGGCACCATAGGCATCACATTGGATCGTGCCAGTAAAGTCCACGGGAATGATGTTTTTCAGACAGGCCGCACCTCGACTGGTTTCCCACCTGAAGAAGACATCTCCTCGCGGTCGACATGTCGTCCAAAGATAACCCAGCTTGGTTTGACCATGACCGGGACTCAGATAGCTCACCGGCGTTTGATGCTACGGCCTCCCGGCCTGCGCACCCTTTCGGGCTGCCTAAAGGCAGTCTATGTCGCCGCTCCCTGCGACTCCATGCATCAACCTGAACATACCCCCCAGAGAGAACCTCCCTTGCCATGATGTCGTAAATCGGCCGCAACCAGTCAGAACACAGCTCCATCCAGCGGGCCATGCTTTGACGGGGAAGGCTCACCCCATGACGATTCAAAAAGATGCTCTCCTGCCGGTAGAGCGGCAGATGATCGCAGTACTTCCCCACGATGATGGCAGCCAGCAGTCCCGGTGCTGCAACACACCGCTCCTGTAAGGAGGGCGGCAACTCCGCAATCACCGGGGAGCAGGACCCAAGATCCTTGCACGAGACATATTTGTTGCGGATGAGCCGACGCCTCAGGAACTTCGCCGGTTGGTAATCAAGCTGTTCGCTGACTTCCGCCCCGATAAAGCGCCAGGCATTAGGGGCAACTTTGACTTCCTGTGGATCTAGGATTTCCTCAACCACGGGTAGATCAAGCGGCCACCGCTCCCGAGGATGACGACGGGCTTTCCTTTCTTTCCGTGGATCAGCCTCCTCTACCAGGGAGGCGTCGCCTTTTCCCATGGGGGTTCCTCCCTCATTGCCTCCAAGAAGCAACTCCAATTGATCCGGACTCAATACCTCGCTGCCCCTCCCAAAAATACGCTTCACCAGCAAATCAACCTTCTGACGAAGAAGTGCGTTTTCCGCACGCAGAGAAGCATTTTCCTGACGAAGAAGAACGTTCTCCTTCCTGAGTTCATCAATGATTTTGGCATCCTCAGTCACTGACTTTTACTAGAGCACGAAGCATGCCACTTCCTCTTCACCTTGCCTCATCCCTCTCGTACCACGCCCTCATCCTTGCTCCCCTCAAATCAATTCCATCAGTCAGCATCGCCAAGGCCTCCGGTCGCAGGGTCAACTTACTCTTCCCCTCCACACTCTGCGGCCATGAGAAGGTCCCTTTTTCCAACCGCTTGCTCAACAACCACACCCCACTCCCATCGTAGTAGAGGATCTTGAGCCTCGTTCTCCTCTTGTTCCCAAAGACGAAGAGGACGCCCTCCACCATCGCGGTAAGTCCCTCGTACCCTTTGCGCATGTCACACGCTTCCACTGCCACCAGTACCTTGAGGCCTCCGGTAAAACTCAACATCACCGTATTCCCCCAAGTTGCCTCAATACTTCCGCGGCAAGCATCGCTCCCTTCCGATCGGCTACTTCCATTTCCGCTCCTCCAATCCTCACGATGAGCGGAGCACCTTGCTCGATATAGTCTCTCTGCTCGGGCAGTACCGCTTCCACCCACTGCACTCCGGCACCCAGCTCTGGCCCTTTTTGATCACTCAGTGTTCGTTTTTTCTTCTTCTGTATCCAGGAGGCCAGCGTCGTGTACTTGATCCCATGCTCCTTGGCAAAGGCTATCCCACTCATCCCACTCCGCTCGTATTCCTCAAGCAATGCCTCCCTTCTCTCCCTCGGCGTTCTCACCCGCCCCCTGCTGTCCTGTATTAGTATCTGATCAACCGGCTCTGTTGTCGTACGCGTCATGCCCCTACGCTACGACACCTATGCTCCTACTTCATAGATGTACTCCGTGTGACGCTTACTGAAGGACGCCATCACTCTTCCTCCGTGCCGCCGATGGCGAGCCGGGTAGCCGGTCCGCGCATGAGGGTGCGAAGGAAGGGGGATTTAAAAAGAGACCATCCTCCCACTCCCGGCAAGTCACTGAGCGTCCTAGGCTCAGGAAATGTTTTATTTCTGGTACTGCATGACCGCTTGCTGGAGTGCGGCGGAGATCCGGCTCTTGAGTGCCGGGGGAGAAAGCACCTTGGCCCGTGGGCCCCATGCCATGATCCAGGCCTCGAGGTCGGGAGCCAGGCCAACCTTGAGGGAAAGCTCCGCGGAACCGTCCTTCCGAAAAGTCATCTTCTGGGAGGGATGCCATTTGCGCTCTCCGGTCAGGGAGGCGGCCAGAGGGTCCAGGAGGATACAGACCTGCTGGGCATTGGTCGTCTCGAAGGCGGAAAAGCTGTCGCTGAGCATGTTGTCCAGGGAGAACCCCTTGGGACGGGTGAAGCGGCGGTTGAGAGTCTTGGGATCAGAGATGCGGGCGAGCGCGAAGGTGCGGATGGCATTGCGGGCCAGGTCAAACCCGATCAGGTACCAGATGCCGCCTATGCAGCCGAGATGGTAGGGCTGGACCCGACGTTCGCTGCCGGAGCCGTCGCCGGGCTTGCAGTACTGGAAGGAGATTTCCTGCAAGTCCATCAAGGCATTGGAAAGGGTCTGGAAGCTTCCGAGATCTGTGGAGGGCGGACCGGGCGGGCGGAAGGAGACGGCCTCGCTCAGGTCTCTCAAAGAAATCTCAATCTTGGAAGGCAGTCCCTCGATGAGACGGGTGAAGGCGCTCTTGAGGGCCTTCTCAAAGGGTGTCCCCCGGTACTGCTCGGCTGCCCGTTGAGCCACAAGGAGAGCGAATACCTCACCCTCCTGAAGGGTGACGGAGGGGAGATTCGTGACCTCCCGTGTGTAGAGAAACCCCCTGCGGGTAGAATCGTACTCGATCGGCAGCTGGAGCTGGTCCCGCATGTAGTCGATGTCGCGCTGGATGGTCTTGTAGGAGACCTCGAAGTCAGAGGACATGCCCTTGCAGTTGGGGAACTTTCCTTCCTTAAGGAGTTCGTGGATCTGCAGCATCCGGTACATCGGGAACCGGGCCGAACGACCGTGATTTTGGACAGGCTTAAGTGATTTAGCGGACTTTACCTGCTTAGGAGGCTTGGGGGACTTAGGAGACTTAGCCGGCTTGACCGAACGTGTACGGGAAGTCTTGGGGGACGGCTTGAGAGAGGCCTTGGGTGCAATGCGTGACATGGGACTCTTTATCTCCAAGTACCACAATGAACTCAATGAGATTTAACGCTCTGTCACCTTTCAGTTTCATAGGGAGGGTTGTGCTCGCTCTCGAGAAATGCTTCGATGGCAGCAATGATTACCTCTTCGGGTTCGTAGCCATTGGCAAAGGCGGTGGCTTCCAGAAGGGCGAGGATATTGGCGGGGATGTGGATGTCGGTTGTTTCCATACGCACATCCTCACACAGCAACCCAGTCACCGAGTGTCCTAGGTCTCAGAAATCTTTTTTTCGTAGCTTAAATCTCCATTTGATTTTTGGGTTAGGAGTACCACATTGAATTTGTCGGAAGTCTTCCCCTCACCCAGCTGACAAAACTCACACAGCCCATGAAACAGACCTCAAACAAGCGTCCAGGACGGTAAGGCACAATCGGTGAAGAGATCGGGGCCTCCCGGTTGAGGAAGCTTTCCGATTGAGAGATTGAGAAGGAGATTGTCCACGCCCGAAAGCCAGGCGTCACAACAATACTCGGGCCACTGTTTTTGACATTGGCAGATCAACCTCCTATCTAGGAAGACGCTGATTTAATACCATGCCCGATCCATCACGCGACAATACGGGCTCCGATATGGGACTGAAGCGCCAACTCGGCCTCTGGAGCATGACGTTCGCTGTGGTGACCGGGACGATAGGATCAGGTTGGCTCTTCGCGCCGTATCTTTGCGCCAAGTTGGCCGGTCCGGCCAGTCTCGTGGCCTGGCTTTTCGGTGGTCTGATGTCGTTCGGGATCGGGATCGTCTTCGGGGAGTTGGGGGCTCTTGTGACAAGTTCCGGCGCCCTTGCGGAGATCCCCCTGCTCACCCACGGAAGGACATCCGGCTTTATCGGAGGCTGGAGCGTCTGGATCTCCTATGTCTCGATCCCCGCGATCGAGGTGCTCGCGATGATGCAGTACCTGGCGAGCAAGTTCCCATGGCTCACGATCAATGTGGGCAACGAACAGATCCTGAGCACCGCGGGGATAGGATGTGCGGCGGTGATGTTGTGCCTCTTTGCCTGGATCAATCTGAGCGGAATCGGGATCCTGGCCAAGTGGGTCGACGGTCTGACCTTCTGGAAGCTGACGATCCCACTGCTGGTTTCCGTGACCCTCATGGTGAAGCAATCACACTGGGGCAACTTGGTAGAGAAGATACCTTGGGACGGGACCATCCGCGACGAGATCCTGACAGCGGTGAGCACAGGAGGCGTGCTCTTTAGTCTCTTCGGATTTCAGACAGCGATGAATCTGGCTGGAGAATCCAAGCGCCCCCAGCGCGATGTCCCCCTTTCCATGGGTATGGGGCTAGCGATCTCTCTGGCGATCTACATGGTCCTCCAGCTCGCTTTTCTGGTCTCGGTCGACCCGAGCCAACTCACCCACGGGTGGAGCCAACTCGTGCTGACGGCCCACGGAGGTCCCCTGGTGGCGATAGCCTTGGGGGCTGGCCTGATCTGGGTGGCTAATCTCCTCCTTGTCGATGCGGTGCTCTCGCCCGGAGCCACTGCAATGGGCTACATGGGGGTCTCGGCACGCGTGAGCTGGATGATGGGGAAATGCGAGCTGCTCCCAAAATGCTTCCAGCGCCTGAATGACCAATCCGTCCCCTGGGTCGGTCTGATCAGCAGTCTGGTTATCGGGATCATCATGCTCTTCGGAGGGCCGAGCTGGCAGAGGATCGTCGGTTTCCTGACGGCCACCATAGTGATCGCGCTGGCGGTCGGACCCGTGAGCCTCATGGCTCTACGCAAACAGCTACCCGAAGTGAAGCGGCCATTCCGCCTGATCGCTGCTGGGCTCTTGTGCAGGCTGGCCTTTGTCATGGCGACTTGGTCGATTCTCTGGAGCGGAAAGACTTCTGTGCTCTGGGCCACTGGCACGATCCTGATGCCGACGATCCTCTTTCTGGTGCCCCAGTGGCTAGGGGGACGACACCTTGAAATGCGGAATGGGCTCTGGTGGATCGCCTATTTGGGTGGCCTGATTGCCATCCTCTGCATCACGGCTCCTGATGGTTGGCACCCCCTTACCCTACGGCCGCAGATGGTCATTGCGGCGCTGTTTGCCCTGGCGATCTTCCCCATCGCGGTGGCCTCCAGGCTGGAGAGGATCTCTCCGGACTCTCAGCTCAAGTTTACGGACATGGGCCCCGGAGGTTAACCCTAGGAATGCTAAGGGTTATGTTACCGATAATGGCCTTGGATACGGATTCCCAAGAAATCGTACAAGTAAGCGTTTAACTTACGAATTATATTTTGCGCTCCGAGGTATGACCTCATAGGTTTTCTCATGCCTAAAAAACGCGACGGGATCATGACAGTCCGCATTCCCACGGACGAAAAAGACATACTTCAGGCCATCGCCGACAAAGCCGATGTCACTCTGAGTGATGTGGTGGTCAAATCGGTGAGGGACTTTATTGAAGCCCACCCCGTTCCTACGAAGACAAAAGCAAAGAAGTAGGCTCAGTCGGTGTGGTTCAGAGGCTTGTCAGGGATCAAGGATCAATCTTCCTTGATCCCTTTCCTTCTATTATCCCATTTCCTCATCTCCCTCGTCTTCCTCATTTTCTTAAGTCGATAGTTGGATAGATGTCAGGAGGCTTTTCCCCAGGAACTGGGTGACGCGATTTGTTGAAGATCCATCGGCGTGGAAAAGTGCGCGCCCGAGAAGAATAAGCGTTCCACTTAGGGGTTAGTTTTTGCGCGAGTGCGTGGGCGGCCGGATCCTTGGATCAAGGAACCAACCATGAAAACAAATCCACTCACGCAGGGAAGCATTTCAAGTAAACTCTCCGGTCTCGGCACGGTGAACTGGGAGATGCTCGAGAACCGCGCCTCCGAGATCGCGCTGATCAATAACCGTCCCTACCACCAGATCCAGAAAGAGGACTGGGACGAGGCGGTGAGCGAGCTGACTGGGGGAGCAGAACTCGATACCCCCGAGGTAGAACGTCTGAGCGAGGCTAATGCCTCCAAGGGAGAGACCGGCTACGAGTCACCCAGCGAGGATACCGACATGGAGGGTCACAGTGTGAGTGCCAGACTTGTGGAACAGGGAATCCTGGAGGCCAAGCACGACACGATGCTGCGTGCCGCCATGAGCAAGATTCCCCGGCCCTAAACCCAGTCACAGTCCCAGCCCCAATTCCTAAACCCCAACTCCGACGCGAGGAATGAGTCATGAGGGTCGCTATCTTCAATTCCAAGTCCTACGACGAGGAATTTCTCAACTGGGCCAACAGAGACCACTCACACGAGCTTGTTTACTTCAAGCCCCACCTCTCCCTGGAAACCTGTGGTCTGGGCTTTGGCTTCGAGGGCATCTGCGCCTTCGTCAACGACAAGCTGAGCCGCACAGTCCTGACCAAACTGGCTGAGCACGGGCTAAAAAAGGGAAGTATATTTACACACGATTTCAAATTAGGGGAAATAATGAAATCGTTGGCAAAAAGCCTGCGGAAAGGTTTTGGTGCAATGACAGGCGTTACAGGTAGTGGAACCGGCGGGGGTGGTGGAGGCAGCGGAGGAGGAGGTGGAGGAGGAGGAGGAGGATATGGAGGTTACGGAAGAGAAGACCCAGATCAACTCGCAGCCTTAAACTCACTTAGAAGAAAAAAGCAATCAATCGGAGATATATCCAGAAGCCTCGCAGTTTCTCAAGAAACAATGCTTGGCTACACGGCTTTCAGCAAAATCACAGATGGCATTGTCAAGAAAGAAAGAGAATTCTCACAAAGCGTTAGAGCAGTTGCGTATGAAACAGAAGGTGTAACAAAAAATTCAAGAAGCTTGCAGAAAACCTATGAAGACATAGGAAGAGTTTCAAAAATAACAGGTTTCGAAAGAGACAAGACACAAGCATCTTATATTTCAAATTTAAAGAAAGGATTCAAAGATCAAAAAGCAGCTTTAAATGTATCTAAGACACAGTTAAACACAGAGAAGATGATAGGCGTGGAAGCCGGAGTATTAGGGGATACTTTCTCCGGGATGGCTTTATCGACAGGCATGACCGAAAATCAATTAGCACAATTTGGAAGAAGCATAAAGGAAACAGCAAGGAATACAGGGGTAACAGGAGATAATCTTGCTAACGCAGTCAAGCAAAGCGATCAATTTATAAAAAATCTAAGAAATGGAGCAAGATTAACTACATCTGCTGCTTCTAACATGGTTGAAATGATGGCTAGCGCAGAAAAATTTGGAGTAACAGAACAGCTGGGTTCAATCGCTGGGGTTGCAACTAAGGGCTTGAGTGGATTGATGGAAGCGTCGTCGCAACAAAAAGCATTATTATATCAAGCTGCCGGTGCGATGGGAGCAACAAGTGAACTCATGTCAGGCACCCTATTGAGCACAAAAGAAGGAATGAAAAAGTTGGCGGGAGGAATGGAGAGCATTCTTGGTAACTTTGGAGTGACCTCATTGGATCAAATAGCCAACATGAGTGATGAACAAAAGTCCACACTAGATGCACAATTAAGATCTGGGTATGGTATGGGTTTGGGAGAATTCCAAAAGAGCATAGAAGCAACAAGGGAGGCATCAAAGGGACTAGATGAAAAATTAAGTGACATAACAACTAAGCAAAAACAAAATCTAACTCTGGGTGAAAAAAATCTCCTTCTAGATCAGAAAAGATCGCTAACCACAGGAGGGTCTTTAGATATAATGTCACAACTTGATGAAGTTGCGAAGAGCGCCGGAAACATGGATGCGGCATTTGATAAATTTGGATCAAAACTCCCGGGAATGGATAAAGACTTAAAAGCCCTAGGCATAACAGCTACTGACTCTAAGGGGGTTGCTAAACAATCTATAGAGACTGCGTTAAAGGGTATAAATGAAGGTTTAAGAAAAGCGAAGAAGAAGGAATTAAATATAACTTCAAGTCAAATAGAGAACGCTTTAAAGGATCCCAAGTCATATAGAGAACTAGTAAAGACAATGGGAGATGCAAATGCAGAACTTGGTGTTAAAGAAAAAAGTCAAGTAGATGCTTTGACTGATGTTAATCAATCTCTAACTGAATTAAATGATACCTTAAGAGCAACATCTCTTGGAGTTATAAGTGGATTATTAAATCAATCTGGGTTGGCCAAGGTAATGACAGGTGTATTTGGGGGGGCGGGTGGCATAGCAGATATAATGGGCAAAGCCACAGATTATCAAATCAATAAATTAGAAGCAATAATTTATGGCACTGCTAGCGCCGGTGGCGCAGGAGGAGGAACAGCAGCAAGTGCCATAGTAGCAGCATTACCAAGAATAGCAGCAGGGGCTGCGATACTAGTCGGTATAGCAGGAGCTATAACAGGAAGTATGGCAGCGGGTGAACAAGCGGCAGAAATATTTGGAACCTCTCAAGAAAAATTAACCACTGCGGAATATTATGCCGCCAAAGGTGCTGGGGCTGTCACAGGTGCATTAAATTATTTAACATTTGGAATTTTTGATAGTCTATTGGGCTCTACAGGAACATTAACAATAGCGTTAGCTAAGTTCAACAAAATGATTCCCATATTAAGTGTTGTAATGGGAATTATAGATGCAATAGCAGGAGCTATTTGGGGTGTAATCACTACTATTGGTGATGTCTTAATGGGTGTGGGAGAACTTGTATATTACGCATTGGCGCCCTTCGGATCAATACTAACCGCAATTGGCGATGTAATATACGCAATACTTAATCCGATATTTGATTTCAATGCCACACTAGAAGAAACTGGTAGTCTGTTTACTATATTCTCCAAGATGTTCGGGGCAATAGGCAAAATATTAAGATTTGTTTTGAAGACAGTTGGAATGTTA
>Ga0114963_10003916_pt1 | contig 10193 bp, 10 predicted proteins | sample C_131016_EF_Meta_FD_87019 | JGI IMG/M metagenome (GOLD analysis project Ga0114963, IMG submission 87019) | Freshwater microbial communities from Lake Croche, Canada to study carbon cycling - C_131016_EF_MetaG | ecosystem: Environmental > Aquatic > Freshwater > Lake | place: Lake Croche, Canada...
ATGGCGCCAGGGCACTGAGGAGAAGTTCATATAGGCTTCGAAAAAATCGGCATCGAGTGCCAGCACCTGGTCCCAGGTGGGGCTCCAATAGCCGCGCGCCTGGGTGAAGGCCTCCTTCAAGGCGCGTTGGCGAGATGAGAGCTCATCCATGGCCCTTGACGTCCTTCCCTGAACACCGGGCGCGTTCCTCGCGCCTCGATGATGGGAAGACTGCGGTATAGGGCGGGGATTGGCAATCGGTGTTGCATGCCGATTGCAGCCCTTAGGCTACGGCCGGGTTTATCGGACCCGGCCGCGATGATCGGCTCAGACCGCGCCCCAGACCTCGCGCGCGACATCGACGCATAGTTGCAGCTTGGCCCATTCCTGCTCCACGGTGAGCAGATTGCCCTCCTCGGTCGAGGCAAAACCGCATTGCGGGCTGATCGCCAATTGGTCGAGCGGGGCGTATTTCGCCGCCTCCTCAATCCGGCGCAGCAATTCATCACGGCTTTCCAATTCGCCGCGCTTGGAGGTGACGATGCCCAGCACCACCGTCTTGCCCTTGGGCAGGAAGCGCAGCGGCGCGAAGCTGCCCGAGCGCTCGTCATCATACTCCATGAAATAGCCATTCACATTGATGCCGTTGAACAGCACCTCGGCCACCGGGTCATACCCACCCGAGGCGATGTGCATGGAGCGGAAATTGCCGCGGCAAAGATGCATGGTGATCATCATATCGGCCGGCCGGCCATCGACGGCGCCATTGATCAATTCGGCATAGCGGCCGAGCAGGCCCTCGGTCTCCTCACCCCGTGCTTTGAGGCCGGCGATCTGCTCTGGGTCGCAGAGATAGGCGATATTGACCTCATCAAGCTGGAGATAGCGGCAGCCGGCGGCGGCGAAATCCTGCACCGCATCGCGATAGGCATCACGGAGATCGTTGAAGAAGCCGTCCATATCCGGATAGACGGACGGGTCCACCGCGCGCCGGCCGCCACGGAAATGCAGCACGGAGGGCGAGGGGATGGTCTGCTTCACCGCAGCACCGCCGGCATGCTCGGCCACGAAGCGATAATCAGCGACGAAGGGGTGGGGGACGTATTTGATCTTGTCCGTCACCTTCAGGGTATAGGATTTGGTCTGGCCGCCCTTGAACTGAATGCCCTGGTCGGTTTCGACCATATCCACCCCGCCCAATTCACCCAGGAAGTCGAAATGCCAGAAGGCGCGGCGGAACTCGCCATCGGTGACCGCCTTCAGCCCGACCGCCTTCTGCTCCTCAATCGCCTGGGCGATCCATCTATCCTCGGCGGCGCGCAGGGTGGCGGCATCGATGCTGCCGGCGGCGCGGGCGGCGCGGGCCTCACGCAGCGCCACCGGGCGGAGCAGGCTGCCGACATGGTCGGCGCGGAAGGGGGGAACTCCATTGGGCATGACAAAGCGTCCTTAGTGGTGTTGCAGGCCGAGATGCCGGGAGAGCAGCTCAGGTTGGGCCAGCAGCGCCGGGGCGGCGCCGCGATGGATGATGCTGCCGCGATCGAGAATCACGGCATGGTCGGCAATGGGCAGCACCTGATGGGCGTGCTGCTCGACGATGATGGCGGCCATGCCCTCATCGCGCACCAGGCGGCGGATGGCGGCGAGCAGATCCTCGACGATGACCGGCGCCAGCCCCTCCAGCGGCTCATCAAGCAGCAGCAGGCGCGGGTTGAGCATCAGCGCGCGGGCCAGGGCGAGCATTTGCTGCTCGCCGCCGGATAATGCGCCGCCCAGATTGCCGCGCCGCTCGTGCAGCCGGGGGAAGAGGGCATAGACCGCGGCCAGATCCCAGCGGCCGGGGCGGGCGACGGCGGTGAGGTTCTCCTCCACCGTGAGTGAGCGAAAGACATTGCGCTCCTGCGGCACCCAGCCCAGGCCGAGGGCAGCGCGGCGTTCGCTGGGCAGGCGCTCCAGCGCTGTGCCGCCCAGGCGGATCACCCCGGCGCGGTGGCGGGCCACGCCCATCAGGGCGGCGATCAGCGTGGTCTTGCCCGCGCCATTGCGGCCGAGAAGTGCCAGCGCCTGGCCCTCCTCCAGGGTGAGGCTGATGCCGTCCAGCACCATGGCCTCGCCCCAGCCGGCACGCAGATTGTCGAGGCTGAGAAGCGGTTCAGCCATGTGTCACCTCGGTGCTGCCGAGATAGGCTTCGCGCACCGCCGGGCTGCGGGCGATCTCGGCCGGGGCGCCATCGGCCAGCACGGCGCCGAAGGCCAGCACGGTGATGCGCTCGGCGAAGCGGAAGACGAGGTCCATGTCGTGTTCGATCAGCAGCACGGCGACGTCGCGCGGCAGGCAGGCCACGGCGTCCAGCACCTCGCGGCTATCGGCGGGGGGCACGCCGGCGGCGGGCTCGTCCAGCAGCAGCACGCGCGGGCGCATGGCCAGCGCCAGGGCGATTTCCAGCAGGCGCTGCCGGCCATAGGGCAGCGAGACCGTCCGCTGGTGGCGGGCGGAATCCGGCAGGCGCACGGTGTCGAGCAATTGGTGGGCCTCGGCCCGCAGCCCGGCCATGCCGAAGAGCGGCCGCCACCAGATGGCGCCAAACCCGGCATGCTCGGCCAGCGCCATGGTGATGGCCTGCATGGGGGTGAGTTCGCCGAAGAGTTGATTGACCTGAAAGGTGCGGGCCAGGCCCAGGCGGACCCGATGATGCTGCGGCGCGGCTGAGATATCCTGGCCCAGAAGGCTCACCTGGCCCTCACTGGCCGCCAGCGCGCCGGAGAGGAGATTGACGAAGGTGGTTTTGCCGGCGCCATTGGGGCCGATAAGCGCATGTCGCGCGCCGGGGTCCACCCGCAGCGAGACGGCATCGACGGCGACGAAAGCGCCGAAGCGGCGGGTCAGGCCGCGGGTTTCCAGCGCGGCGCTCATCGGCCGCGCAGCCTGGCAATGGCCGCGCGGGCTAGGCCGAACAAGCCGCCCTGCCCCGCTAGCGCCAGCGCCACCAGCGCAATGCCCAGCCAGAATTGCCAGAAGACCGGGCTGGCCTCGCTGAGCGCGTGATGCGCCACAGTGAAGGCCACCGCGCCCAGCAGCGCGCCATAAAGGCTGCCCAGGCCGCCCAGCACCAGCATAAGCAGCCCATCGGCCGAGCGTTGGAAGGAAAGCGCATCGAGGGAGGCGAAGCTGGTGGTCTGCGCCAGAAGCCCGCCCGCCACGCCGGCATAGGCGGCGGCGATAACATAGGCCGCGGTCAGCCGCGCCTTGACCGGCACGCCCAAGGCGGGCGCGCGGCGCGCATTGCCGCGAATGGCCCGCAGCGACCAGCCAAAGGGCGAGGCGACCAGCAGCCGCGCCAGCATGAAGAGCACGAAGAGCACGGCCAGCGAGTAGAGATAGGCGGTGCGGCCCCAGAGATCGAAGCGATAGAGGCCGAAAATCGGCCACATCTCCACCCCTTGCAGCCCATCGGCGCCGCCGGTGATGGCGGCGGCCTTATTCGCTGCCTCATAGAGCATTAGGCCGAGGCCCAGCGTGACCATCAGCCCGGCCAATTCGCCGGCCCGCAGCACCAGGGGCGCGCTGATAAGCCCAAGCAGTGCCGCCACGCCGGCGGCGGCGAGCAGGCCGGAAAATGGCTCGCCCCAGCCCTGCTGCGCCAGGATGCCGGCGGTATAGGCGCCGGCGCCAAAAAACGCCGCATGGCCCAGTGTAACCAGCCCGGCATAGCCGACGATAAGGTCCAGCGAGACGGCGAAGAGTGCGGCGATGGCAATGGCCGAGAGCAGCGGCAATTGCTCAGGGAAAACCCAATAGCCGGCCAGCGCCGCGGCCCAGGGGGTGGCGTGCAGCAGGATCATTTCGCCCGCGCCAGCAGGCCCTGAGGCCGGGCGAGGAGCAGCACGACCATGGCGGTGTAGATGATGAAGGCGCCCACCTCCGGCAGCCAATATTTGCCGGCGACATCCACCACCCCCAGCAGCAGCGCGGCGAGAAACGGCCCGGCCACCGAATTGGCCCCGCCCACGGCCACAACCACGAGGAAATAGACCATGTATTTCAGCGGGAAATTCGGATCGAGGCCGAGAATTTCCACCCCCAGCGCGCCGCCCAGCCCGGCCAGACCCGAGCCCAGCGCGAAGGTGATGGAGAAGATCCGTCCCACCGGCAGCCCCATGCCGCGCGCCACCACGCCGTCATCCACCGCAGCCCGCAGCCGGGCGCCAAAGCGGGTGCGCACCAGCCCGAAATGCAACGCGAGTGCCACCAGACCACAGAGGATGATCAGGAAGAGGCGATACCGCCCGAGGCCAATGCCGGCGAATTCCATCCGACCGGATAACCAGGACGGCAATTGGATGAGCTGGGTGCGGGCACCCATCAGCCAATCCGCCACCGCGCCCATCACAAAGACCAGCCCGATGGAGAACAGCACCTGGGTGAGATGATCCCGGCCATAAATATGCACATAGAGCAGCCGCTCCAGCACAAAACCCATAGCCGCCGCCGCCAGCGCCGCCGCCAGCAAAGCGAGGGGAAACGGCACACCCAGCCGGTTCAGCAGCACCACGCAGACATAGCCGCCCAGCATGCCAAAGGCGCCATGCGCCAGATTGACCACATTCATCAGCCCGAGCGTGACCGAAAGGCCGACCGAGAGGACGAAAAGCAGCATGCCCGCCGCCACACCGTCGAGCAGCACGGTGATGGCGGAGGCCATCAGCCCATCGGGCCCACACGCTCGACCCGGTCGAACTCGATGTTCCAGAGCTGGCCGTCGCGCCGCTCGGTGCGGCGGATATAGATGTCCTGCACGATGTCGCGGCTTTGCGCATCGATGCGCACGGGGCCGCGCGGGCTGATCCATTCCTGGCCGGCCATGGCGGCGACCAGGCGCTCGCCATCGGTATTGCCCTGGGTGCGGCGCAGGCCCTCGGCCAGCAGGTGCATGCCATCCCAACCGCCCACTGCCATGAAATTCGGCCGCTGGCCGGGCGCCTGGGCGGCATAGGCAGCGAGGAAGGCGCGGTTCTCGGCGCTGTCATGCGCGGCCGAATAATGGTGCGAGGTGACGGCGCCGAGCGCGCTGTCGCCGATATCGTTCAGGATGTCATCATCAAGCACATCGCCGGTGCCGATGAGGCGAATGCCAGCCTCGCGAAGGCCACGCTCGGCGAATTGGCGCATCAGGGGCGCACCCTCGCCCGAGGGGACGAAGATGAACAGCGCATCGGGCCGCGCATCGCGCACCCGCTGCAGGAAGGGGGCGTAATCGGGGTTGCGCAGCGGCGTGCGCAGCTCGGCCATCACGCTGCCGCCGGCCGCGGTGAAACGCTCCTTGAAGGCGCGCTCGGCATCCAGGCCCGGGGCGAAATCGGTCACCAGGGTGACGGCGGTGCGGATGCCCGAACGCTGCGCCCAGACGGCGATGGGGGCGGTGGCCTGCGGCAGGGAGAAGGCGGTGCGCAGGATGAAGGGCGAGCGGCTGGGGATGATGGCGGTGGCGGCCGCCATGACGATCATTGGCAGCTTCGCTTCCGTGGCGATGGGGGCGGCGGCGAGGGCGAGCGGCGTGAGGCCGAAGCCGGCCAGGGCCTGTACCCGTTCACGCACTGCCAGTTCCTGCGCCAGGCGGCGGGTGACGTCGGGGGCGACGCCGGTATCGTCACGCAGCAGGATTTCGATGCGCTTGCCGGCGATGGGGGCGGGGTTGGCGCGCAGCCAGGCGCGGATGGCGGCCTCGATCTGCCGGCCGGTGCTGGCGAAGGGGCCGGTCATCGGCAGGATCAGGCCGATGCGGAAGACATCACCCGATTGGGCCAGGGCGGGGCTGGCCAGGGCGATGCCAAGCCTGGTGATGGCGCTGCGTCGTGTGACTGCCGACATTGTCTTGATCTCCCTGTGTCGCTTCCGTGGCTGCGATGTCGCGCGCATCCCAAAAATTCGCAAGCCCGTTGTGGCTTTGGTGTGCCGGGCGGCCGGGGGTTCGGAAGCGCTATTCCAGCTGGATGCCGGTGGTGCGGATGACCTCGCCCCAGCTGTTGATTTCCGAGTTCAGGAAGCGGCCCATCTCCTCGGGGCTGCTGCCCACCGGCAGGCCGCCACTTTCGATAATGCGGCCGCGCAACTCTGGCAGGGCCAGGGCCTCACGCACCACATTGGCGTAGCGCGCCACCAGCGGCGCCGGAGTGCCGGCCGGGGCCAGCATGGCAACCCAGCTGGAGGCCTGCAATTCGGGCATGCCCAATTCGCGGAAGGTCGGCACATCGGGCAAGGCGGCCCAGCGCTCATCCAGCGCCACCGCCAGCGCCCGCAGGCGGCCGGACTGCACCGCGGCCAGCGTGGTGACGATATTGTTGAAGGAGGCATCGACCTGGCCTGACATCAGCTCGGTCATCTGCGGCCCGGCTTCGCGATAGGGCACATTGGTGAGTTCGATGCCCAGGCGCAGTTTCATCAAGCCCCCGGCCAGGGTTTGCGTGCTGGCGGCGCCGAGCGAGGCGTAGGTGACCTGGCCTGGGCGGGCGCGGGCATAGGCGACGAATTCCTCAAAATTCCGCGCCGGGAAATTGGGCGAGACGACGAGCAGAGTGGGCAGCATGGCCAGCAGCGACACCGGGGCAAAATCCCGCCTGATGTCATAGGGCAGATTGGGCGTGGTGGCGGTGATGGCGAAGATCGCCGCGGTGATCAGCAGGGTGTTTCCATCGGGGCGGGATTTCGCCACGAGATCTGCGCCGATAACGCCCGAGGCGCCGCTGCGATTTTCCACGACAACAGCGCTGGCACCCAGGCGGCTTTGCATCTGCGGTGCCAGGAGGCGGCCGATCTGGTCGGTGCCGCCACCCGGAGAATTCGCCACCACCAGGCGGATTTGCGGGCCGGATTGCGCCAGGGCGGGGCTGGCCGGTGCCAGGGCTGCGCCGAGCAGCATGGATCTTCTGAGCATGTGTCCTCCGGGTTTTGCTTCTCTGCGGGCATGCAGTGGCTGAGCGAGCTTGCCACGATGTGGCGGGCGGGGGCAGCCGCTATGCAGCGAGCATTCGCGGGGCCAAGCTGGCGTTTCGCTGAACGAGGAAACCACCATGCCATACGCACAAGCCGAGGGTGCCCGCCTGCATTATGAGGAGACGGGCCATGGCCACCCCATCGTCTTCGTCCATGAATACGGCTCGGACCATCGTGAATGGGAGCAGCAGGTTCGCTTTTTTTCGCGGGAATATCGCTGCATCACCTTTGATGCGCGGGGCTATACGCCCTCCGAGGTGCCGAGCGACCCGAGGCTCTATGGCCAGGATTTTGCGGCGGCCGATATCGCGGCGGTGATGCGCCATTTGGATATTCCCAAGGCGCATATCGTCGGCCTTTCGATGGGCGCCTTTGCGACGCTGCTCTTTGGTATCCGCTACCCGCATATGGCGAGCGCACTGGTGGTGGCGGGCGTGGGCACTGGCTCCAATCTGGCGGAGCTTGAGGCGTTTCGCGCCGCGCAAGTGGTGCGGGCCGATGCGCTGCGCAGCCATGGCTGGCACGACCTCGCCCTGGAATCAGGCCATAGCCCGACACGGGTGCAGCTGAAGAAGAAGGACCCGCGCGGCTGGGCCGAATTTGTCGCCCATCTGCGCGAGCATTCGCCCGAGGGCTCGGCGATGACGCAGCAATATTATCAGGGCGCGCGCGACCCGGTTTATGCCTGGGAGGCCGAGCTCAAGACCATGATGGTGCCGACGCTGCTGGCACTGGGTGATGAGGATTGGCCCTGCATTGAGCCGAATTGCTTCCTCAAGCGCACCATCCCCCATTGCGGGCTGTGGATGCAGCCGCGCACCGGGCACGCCATCAATCTGGAGGAGCCGGCGGCGTTTAACCGCGAGATGCAGAGTTTTTTCTCGACCGTGGAGCGCGGCCGCTGGAGCCTCGACGCTTAGGAAGCCAAGTGGGCTGGCCTCAATCCTGGCGGATATTGGCCTGGCGGATGAAGCCACCCCAGAGGGCGGTATCGGCCTCCATCACCTGGCGGAAGGCGGCGCGGCCAAGGTCGCGCACCTCATAGCCGGTGGCTTGCAGCCGAGCGCGGGCATCACCGTCGCGCAGCGCCGCCAGGGCGTCGCGTTCCAACTGGGCCAGGATGGGTTCGGGGGTTTGGCTGGGTGCCAGGAGGCCGATCCAGGAGATGGCCTCAAAGCCCGGATAGCCCTGCTCGGCCACGGTCGGTACATCGGGCAGGTCCCGCCAGCGGGTCTTGCCGGTGACGGCCAGGGCGCGGAGTTGCCCGGCGCGGATCGAGGCCACGGAATTGCCCGGGTTGTTGAAACTCATCCGGACCTGACCGCTGATAATGGCGGTTTGCGAGGGCCCGGCGCCGGTGAAGGGCACATGCGTCGTCTCAACCCCGGCGATATGCGAGAACAGGGCTGGTGCGAGATGGCTGGTATTGCCGACGCCGGCTGAGCTGTAGGTGATCTCGCCAGGATGGGCGCGGGCCAGGGTCACGAGTTCGGCCAGGCTGCGCGCCGGCACCGAGGGGTGCACCAGCACCACCATGGGGAAATCCACCAATTCGGCCACCGGGGCGAGGTCGCGCATGGGGTCGTAGCCGAGGTTGCGCAACAGGAAGGGGGCGGCGATGAGGCTGGAGGCGGCGACCAGCAAGGTCAGCCCATCCGGCGTTGCTTTCGCCACATAATCGATGCCGATATTGCCGCCGGCACCGGCGCGGTTCTCCACCACCACAGGCTGGCCCCAGAAGGCGGTCAGGCGCTCCGCCACCACGCGGGCGCAAATATCGGAGGGGCCGCCAGGCGCAGAGGCTGCGATGATCCGCACCGGGCGGGCGGGAAAGCGCGGCTGCGCGATGGCGGGCGCGGCGACGGCGAGGCCGGATGCGCTGGCCAGCAGGGCGCGGCGTGGCGTGTCTTGCATCGTCATTCCATTCGAATTCCTGCATCGCGGATGAAGCCGCCCCAGAGCGCGCTATCGGTTTCCATCTGGCGGCGGAAATCGGCGCGGCCGCGGTTGCGGACCTCAAAGCCGGCAGCAATGAGGCGGGCGGTGACCTCGGCGGTTGCGACCACGGCGCGGGTGTCGCGCTCGATCTGGGCGAGAATGGCATCGGGCGTTGCCGCCGGTGCCAGAAAGCCCATCCAGGAACTGGCGCGAAAGCCCGGAAAGCCTTGCTCGGCCACGGTGGGGACATTGGGCAGGTCGCGCCAGCGGGTATCGCCGGTCACGCCTATCGCGCGGTACTGGCCGGCCTCGATGCCTGGCATGGTTTGCAGCGGATTGTTGAAGGCCATGGTCACCTGGCCTGCGATCAGCGCGGTTTGTGCCTGGGCAGCACCCGGGAAGGGCACATGGGTCATCTCGACCCGCGCAAGATGGGCCAGCAAAGCGGGCGCCAGATGGCCGGTATTGCCAACACCGGAGGAGCTGTAGGTGACGTCGCCCGGCCTGCGGCGGGCGTATTCCAGCAACTCGGTCAGGTTATGCGCCGGCACGGCGGGGTGAACGGCGATGACCATGGGATAGTCGAAGACCTCGACCACCGGTGCGAAGTCGCGCAGCGGGTCGAAGCTCAGCCGGGGCACCAGGAAGGGGGCGGTGACCAGCGACACGGTGGCCACCAGGATTGTGTGGCCGTCGGGCGGGGCTTTGGCGACGAGGTCGGCGCCGATATTGCCGCCGGCCCCTGGGCGGTTCTCGACCACAACCGGCTGGCCCCAGAGGCTGGCCAGGCGTTCAGAGAGCACGCGCGCGCAGATATCGGCCGGCCCCCCGGCACCAAAGGGCACGATGAGGCGGACAGGACGGGTGGGCCAGCGGGTCTGTGCCTTGGCGGGTGCTGCCACAGGCAGCCCAATTGCGAGGGACGCACGGCGGCTGATGAAATGGCCTGAAATAACGATGACCTCCTGTAGCGCGGCACCTGCTTGGGCGCCGCGTCCGACGCGCGGACGCTGTCAGCCCACCCTGGCATTGTCAACGCTGGCAGTTACCGGGCCGCGCCGCGTGGGTGGCAGCGCGCGCGCATAAAAAAAGGGCGGCCCTTGCGGACCGCCCCTTCGTTTCAGCCAGCAAGCTGGACTTAGAAGTCCATGTCGCCCATGCCGCCCATGCCGCCGCCCGGGCCACCGGCCGGCGCCGCGGCCTTGGCCGGACGCTCGGCCACCATGGCTTCGGTGGTGATCAGCAGGCTGGCGACCGAGGCCGCATCCTGCAGCGCCGTGCGCAC
>Ga0114963_10003917_pt1 | contig 10192 bp, 9 predicted proteins | sample C_131016_EF_Meta_FD_87019 | JGI IMG/M metagenome (GOLD analysis project Ga0114963, IMG submission 87019) | Freshwater microbial communities from Lake Croche, Canada to study carbon cycling - C_131016_EF_MetaG | ecosystem: Environmental > Aquatic > Freshwater > Lake | place: Lake Croche, Canada...
AGCTTAATTCAGAAAGCTGAATATCACTTTCAATTTTATTTTGTGTTTTAAAGATGTGCGTAGTTGCATCGATGACCCCTTGATCAATTTTCGCCTGAACAACTAAAACCATATCTTGCTTGGTGTCGAGCAGTAAATCTCCACCGAGAAGAACATGCCCTAAAACCAGTTGCTGATTCTTTTTGGGAACAGGGATACTCACTTGACCTAAATCAATCCCGTATTTAGTTTCTAAACCCCCAACTCCACCCTTGGAAGTTATGTTCGTGGTGTTTTTTAAATCAAATTGAAGTGGTTTCAACTCAGTTTTAAAATTGATTGCCGGTTCATCAATTTTGATACTGCCATCCTTAAATTGGAGATCTTTAATCAAAAACTCCTTCGGTGGACCAGGCTTTTTATTGGGATCTGCCGGAAATTTCTTCTGCACTGCTGCAATGAACTTTAGCCAATTCCAATTATCAGGGTATTTTTCAGCCAAAATATGCGCCTGATCAATTTGTACTGCATCAATGGTAATTTTCTTCTGTAAGAGCCCTCCCCAAGAGGCCGTTACCTGAAAATCTTTCACCTGGATCAGTTGGCGCTGGTTTGCAATTTCCGTGATTTTAAGCTCAGAGAGTACGATGCTTGGCTTTCTAATTCCCAACTTTAACTCATTAAAATCAATCACATAACCTATTGATTGACCAAATTCCTGAGCGTATTTTTTAGCCCAATCAGAGGCGTGCGATTGAGCATACCAAACTCCTCCCGCAAATAAGGTGGATAAACCTATGAAAACGAAGGCTAAATATTTAAAAATTCTCAAAACTTAAATACCTCAAAAGGCTCCATATTAAAATAACTCAATGAAATCAATAATTTAATAAAAAAACAGTTTTTTTATATTTTTTCCAATTTTTGTCAACTTTAAAGAAATTACTGCGTTGAATACTCAGGTTAAACAATTTATATGAAATTTTAATATTGAATAGCCCAGTTGACCAAAAATGGAGATTGAAATGAAAACGAATGATGTAACTAGACAATCGGCAAATACTACCTTAGGTGGTTCTGATATTCAAGAGCTCGACACTTTTAACCGTCGCAGAGCTGCCAGAGGTCTCTTACCAGTTACTCAAGAAGAGTTTAATGAGCTATTGATGAAAATTACTGGATTTGCATCATTTGCTTTTTCAACGCCGACAGTTCATTAATACTTCGGTTGCGTCCCAAAGAGGAGCCTATTGGCTCCTTTTTTGTTGGTAAAAATAATACTTATCATTTATATTACTTTGCATGGCTAATACAGACTTTACTTTTTTTCATCCACTTCGTGTCCGCTGGGCTGAAGTTGATATGCAAGCGGTTGTCTTTAATGGACACTACCTGACTTATTTTGATGTTGCACTCACAGAATATTGGCGGGCAGTAAAACTTCCATCACCCCTTGCTCAATCCAAAAAAGGTGTTGAACTCTTTGTAAAAAAAGCCACGCTAGAGTACCATGCCTCAGCGAAGTTCGATGATGATCTCAAGATCGGTGTCAGGGCATGTAAAGTTGGTAAAACTTCACTGACGATCTTACTGGAAATATATCGCGATGAGTCTCTTCTGGTGAGCGGTGAAATGATTTATGTCTATGTCAATACGAGCGAGGGAAAAAGCACCCCTATTCCAAATGATTGGATAGAGATGCTTACTCAGTATGAAACTACTTCTTCACTGCTTAAGAATTAAATCAAAGAACTAATTTGCTTTAGCAATAGTGGTCTTTTTGATGAGTGCATCAATTGCTTCTTGTTTTTTTCTTGCTAAAAGTCCTTGATAAATATTGCCTTTGGCTTCATCAAAGCTCGGCATTTTAAACTTACGCACTTCATCAACCCTTACAACGTGCCAACCAATATTAGTTTTAACCGGCTTTGGATCAATTTTGCCTTTTGTTAAGTTCACTAAAGCATCTCCAAGTGGCGCTACGACCATATCTGGCAAAACCCAGTTAGGAATTGCACCACCTTGAGCACCACTCACTTTTTCTAGCGACTTTTCTTTAGCAAGCTTTTCAAAAGAGTCTCCGCCATTAATTTGCGTAATCAAACTGCTTGCTTCGGCTTCAGTAGCAACAACAATTTGTGAGACTTTATACTCGTTTGAATTACGTCCTTCTTTTGTCAAGTTGGCTTGACGATCATAATCAGCCTTAATATCAGCTTCACTAATTGGGTTGGCTTTGAGATAGTCCTCAAACCATAACTCTTGCAAGAATTGTTGTTGGGCTAATTTAATTTTTTCTGGATTGTCGCCTTTCTTATCAATACCCGATTTTTTAACATCTTGCAAAATAGCTTCTTTTAGAATGAGGTCGTTCAAGATGGCTTGTCTTAACTCCGGACCATCTTTAGCACCTCTGGCCACGGCATTTTTAACAAAGCCATCCACTTCTTTTTGCATGATCTTACTTCCATTGACAGTAACTACTGCGCCAGATGCACTAGTTTGTGCCTGCGTAACAGCGTAAGGAAGTCCTAAAGCGAAAAATGAGAAAAACACTAAACGATTCAATTTCATAAAAATTTCCTTTAAATAGATTTGTTTATTGTACGAGTCAAATACGTCAAATGATTAATCATTCTTTTCAGTCATACTTAAAGCAACTGCTTGAGCGACTTTAATGCCATCTACCCCTGCAGATAAAATACCGCCAGCGTATCCAGCACCCTCTCCCGCTGGGTATAAACCTTCAATATTGAGGCTTTGATAATTTCGACCTCTAGTAATCCGAAGAGGTGAGGAGGTTCTTGTTTCTACACCAGTTAATACCGCATCTTGCATCGCAAAGCCTTTAATTTTTTTATCAAACTCTGGTAATGCCTCTCGCATTGCTTCAATAGCATATGCAGGCAGGGCTTGCGTTAAGTCAGTCAAATGCACTCCAGGTTTATAGGATGGCATGACTGAACCAAATTGTAGAGATGGGCGATTATGTATAAAGTCGCCTACTAATTGTCCTGGAGCATCATAATTAGAACCTCCTAAGACATAGGCCTTTGCTTCAATCGTGCGCTGAAATTCAATGCCGGCTAAAGGTCCACCAGGATAATCTGCGGGGGTAATACCTACGACAATGCCTGCATTGGCGTTTCTTTCATTTCGAGAATATTGACTCATGCCATTGGTCACTACGTGATTTAATTCTGATGTGGCGGCAACCACAGTTCCTCCAGGACACATACAAAAACTATAAACTGCTCGACCATTTTTCGCGTGATGAACTAATTTATAGTCAGCCGCACCAATAATAGGGTTGCCGGCATGAGGTCCTAACCTTGCTTTATCGATAATAGATTGTGGATGCTCAATTCGAAAGCCAACTGAAAAAGGCTTCGGCTCCATGAATACACCTGCATCATGCAGGTTGTAGAAGCTATCCCTGGAGCTATGCCCCAAGGCTAAGACGACATGATTGGATAGAAACTCTTGACCGTCTGCCAATTGGACACCACGTATTTTTTGATTCTCAATCAAGAATTGTGTAACCCTACTTGAGAAATGCACCTCACCGCCCAGTTGAATGATTTCTTGACGCATCCGCTCAACAACTCCAACCAAGCGGAAAGTCCCTATATGTGGCTTAGCCACAAACTCAATTTCTGGTGGAGCTCCAGCCTTGATAAACTCTGCAATGACTTTACGACCATAAAATTGTGGGTCTTTGATTTGACTATACAACTTTCCATCAGAAAATAAACCAGCGCCACCTTCCCCAAACTGAACATTGGATTCGGGTTGAAGAATATGCTTACGCCACAAACCCCAAGTATCTTGTGTCCTTTGCCGAACAGCTTTGCCTCTTTCCAAGACAATAGGCCTAAATCCCATCTGAGCTAATATCAGCGCTGCAAAAATACCGCACGGACCAAACCCAATGACTATGGGCCTTGTTTTAAGCTTATCAGGAGCTTGGGTTACATATCGATAAGAAGTATCTGGTGCAATCGAGATATTACTATCACCAGCATGTTTTTTTAGAACCTCTTCTTCATTCTTGACGGATAGATGAATGTTGTAAATCAAGGATAAGGCACTATTTTTGCGGGCATCATGACTACGTTTAAAAATCTGAAACCGAATCAAATCCATCGCCGAGATATTCAATCGAGACAAAATACTTTGCTCTAAATCATAAGGCGTATGATCAACTGGTAAACGCAGTTCAGTAATTTGAATCATGTCAAACTTTCATCTCAAGGAAATGAACATAACTTGTTTTTTGCTTGAGTAAATTCAAGTACCAGTTGTGAAACAATGTCTTGCACAGATTCAACTGAATCAATTCCTGAGACGCTTTGTCCTGCACCCCAAATATCTCTCCAAGCCTTTGTGGATGACCCAGAAAAATCCATCGTATTTTTATCAGCTAACGGCAGATGATCTGGATCAAGTCCAGCGGCGGCGATGCTAGATCGTAAATAATTGCCATGCACGCCAGTAAACAAATTACTATAAATAATGTCAGAGGCTTGACTACTGACAAGACTATCTTTATATGCTTGGGATGCTTTTGCTTCTTGGGATGCAATAAATCGTGTGCCCATATAGGCCATATCAGCCCCCATCGCGAGTGCAGCAACAATATGCTCCCCCTTTGACATTGCACCTGACAAAATAAGTGGTCCATCCCAGAACTTACGCACTTCAGTAATCAGCGCAAATGGACTCATCATGCCTGCATGCCCACCAGCTCCAGCACATACTAAAATTAAACCATCAACTCCCATCTCTAATGCTTTTTGTGCATGACGCACACTAATAACGTCATGAAACACGAGTCCACCGTAAGAATGAACTGCGGTCACTACTTCACCGGGAGGTCTTAAGCTGGTAATGACAATAGGAACTTGATGTCGAACACAAAGCTCCATGTCATGCTGCAATCTCTCATTGGATGCATGCACAATTTGATTGACCGCAAATGGCGCAATCACCTGGTCTGGATATTGCTCTTTTTGTCGATCTAACTCTTCCTTTATTTGTGTCAACCACGTACCTAATAATTCAGGGGGTCTTGCATTGAGGGCTGGAAAGGCGCCCACAATTCCAGCTTTACATTGGGCAATGACCAACTCAGGTTGCGCAATGATAAATAAAGGCGCTCCAATTAAAGGCAATCGTAAGTGACTCAAAGAAGATGGTAATGACATAAGATCATCCAAAACATAGAATATATGGAGTTTAATCCCTTCTGATCTTAGTTGTGCTTACAATAGAGCCTGAGACATTAAAAAAATAAATAATTTAGGTTATACATATGATGCATCGTCAAATTATCGGCACTGATAGTGTCCAAGAAGTATTAGATAAAACCATTACAGCAAGACAATGGTTAACCGTTACAGATGAACAATTACCCACTGTCAAACCAGACTTTACTTTGCGGGTCAGCGCCCATATTCCAGGGGAATCCCCTGCTGTGAAAGATGTTTTTGAGCCTGCCTTTAGACGCTTACGAGAGATGAGTCACGGTGCTATTGGGGTAGAAGCTTTCTGGGGTGGAACTTTACATCCAGAACGTGAGGGTATCGAAGCTTTAAAGAACGGTATTACTGATCTTTGCCCTGTTTACTCTGCGTGGGATGCTGATCTTTTTCCAGCGGCTCAAATTTTGAGTCTGCCATTTATTTTTTCTAGTGCCGAGATAGCAACCGCTGTTTCAGAAAAACTATACCGTGCCTACTTTAGTCAAGATGTAGAAAAACATAACATCTATATGGGGCGAATGGTAGCCACTAGCGAATATAACCTATTTAGTCGCTCTCCTATTCGTACGCTGAATGACTTAGCTAATCAAAAAATTGCTTGTAGCAATGGTGTTGAATCAGATATTTTTCGAGCTTTAGGAGCTATTCCGATTGGGTGCAGTACCCCAGAAGCCAAAAAACAGTTTGAATCCAATCAGGTATTTGCGGTGTCAATCTCTGATAGTGCTGCGCATACGGTTGGTCTTTATAAGTTTGCCAAATACCGTACTAGCGCCAATTTAGTGCGAGTTAATTTAGAATACGGCTTATCAAAGTCATTTTGGCACCAACTACCGCCGAACCTGCAAATCATTTTTAATCAATGGTTACGCTCTTTAGCCCAAGCAGGTGCACAAATATTTTATGGCCTAGCTGGGGCAAAAGCCTGCTCAGTTTTTGAAGAAGCAGGTATCGAATTTATTACCCTAAGCACCGCAGAACAACAAATTTGGCGCAACAAAGTTAAACCTGTAGAAGAACAATTACTGCATCATTTGGAAAGTAAAGGTTACCCGGCTAAAAATATGATGGCCGATTTATTGAGTACAACCAAGGAGCTTCAAACTTGGAGTGCCAATGATTTAATGCAGTCAACAATCGTCCAGCCTTTAACTAATATTATTCCTCCAAGCCCTTTGAAATGAGTTTATTTCCGAAAAATCTTACAAAACCTATCGGTGTTGTTGGCCTTGGACTTATGGGCCAAAGTTTAGTCAAACGTCTCGATGATGCCGCCCTTCGTATTCTTGGGTTTGATGTTAATCCAGTACAAATAGAAAAACTAGGTGAACATCGAGCGGCTTCCCTAGCGAAGATTGCTAGTAGTTGTGACACCGTTTTATTAGCTGTTTTTAATACCGCTCAAGTTCAAGAAACTCTCTTTGCCAAAGATGGTTTATTTGCCCATGCGCAAGAACCGATTGTTGTTATTTGTACGAGTACTTGCGATCCTAGTGAAATCAAACAAATTGCAGATGATGTTGCAAAGGCTGGTCATCATTTTTTTGAATTACCTATTTCGGGAACGAGTATGCAACTCGCTAGGGGTGATTGCTTGGGGCTGATGGGTGGATCACCACTTTTATGTGAGCAATTATCTGATTTATTAGATGTGATTACCCCTCATCGACAATATATTGGTCCCGCAGGTGATGCAAGTAAAGCAAAGCTGGCGATTAACTTAGTGTTAGGTCTGCACCGAGCAGCGCTTGCAGAAGGCTTAAATTTTGGGGTCAAACTAGGCTTGGATCCAGAAAAACTACTTCAAACATTACAAAATTCTGCTGCGGCTTCAAGCGTCATGAAAATTAAAGGGCCGCTGATGGTTGCAAGATCGTATGACAAACCTCAAAGCAAAATTGGCCAAAGCTTAAAAGACTTTGGACTGATTGCTGATTTGGCAGATCATGCAGGACTGATGCTTCCTCTGACTGAGGTTTATATCAAGTTATTAGAGTCGCAACTTCAAGATGGTCACGGCGATATGGATAATGCCATGATTTATGAGGCAATCTATCAAAATCGCTTAAAAGATAAACCTCATTAAGGATTGATGATGAATATAAGTAAGCATGCTACCGAGCCTCTGATCATTACACGTGTTGATGCATTTGGTTTAAATCTCCCACTGAATAAAGTGGTCCTCATGGCGGGTGTGGAATTAAGCACAGTAGAAAATCTTTTGATTCGGATTGAAACTGATCATGGTCTTGTGGGTTGGGGAGAGGCTTCTTCTGCGCCGAGTCATGGAGGCGCTTCGTTAAAAGATATGCTATCGAGCTTTCATGAAGAGATCCATGATTTTTTAATTGGTAAAAATGTCTTGGAATTATCTGGTATTACACAACAACTCAATCTCATCACCAAAGATGCTACAAGTACGGTTGCTGCCGTTGACATTGCTTTGTATGATCTGCTCGGACAGTATTTAAGAGTGCCCGTACATGTGCTTCTAGGTGGTCAACAGCGCTATCAAGTCCCACCTCTATGGTTGATCGGTAATAGTAGTATTGAGCAGGATTTATCTGAGGCTCAAAAAAAATGGAATCAAGGTTATCGTTTTTTTAAACTTAAACTTGGAGTCAAATCACTCGATGATGATATTGCCTTAACCATCGCTATTCGTGAAAAATTTGGTGATGCTCTTCAAATTTGTGCCGATGCCAATATGGGAATGTCTTTAGAACAAGCAACTCGCTATGTTCAAGCGGTTAAACATACGCAACTCGCTTATTTAGAACAACCCTTACATAAAAAAGATATTACAGGCATACAAACGCTAGCGAAAACAAGTCCTATTCCAATTGGTCTTGATGAGTCAGTGACTTCTACTGACGATATTCTTGCTGCTGCAAAAGATGGTGTGCAAGGTGTTTCCTTAAAAACCCTAAAATTAGGGGGTTTATCTGGGGTCATGAGTGCTGGACAGATTTGTCAGGCATTCAAATTAAACATTAATCTTGCAAGCAAAATGGCTGAAACAGGTATTGGAGCAGCCGCACTTCTTCACCTGAGCGCCGCTTTACCTAATGTTAATTGGGGAGTTAGCCCAACCCACCTCTATCTAACGAATGATGTGGTCAGTCATCAAGAACATCCTATCAATGGATATTTCACGATTTCATCATTGCCTGGTTTAGGTATTGAAGTCAATCAAGCAGTTATCGATCAACATACTGTGTCATAAGGAAGCAAAAAAATGATTAATGCAGCACTCATTGGTATGGGATGGTGGGGTAAAAATATCGCTCAGTCCATCCAACATAAAAGTAAAGAAATTCAGTTTAGTCTTGGCGTGACCAAAGAAGTGAATGAGACGAGAGAATTTGCTAACAGTATGTCAATGCAATTATCTGATAGCTTTGAATTTGCTCTGCAACAACCTGATATTAAGGCCATTGTCTTAGCCACCCCTCACTCACTTCATGCTGAGCAAATTATTGCTGCAGCAAAAGCTGGTAAACATGTGTTTTGCGAAAAACCGTTAACTCTACATTACGTACAAGCTCTCCAAGCAATCGATGCATGTGCAAGTCATCAAGTAGTTCTTGCGGTAGGTCAAAATAAACATTTTTGGCCTTCAATGCAAAAGTTACGTGAACTCGTTAAAAGTAATATTTTAGGTCAGATCTTACATATTGAAGGTCACTATAGTAATGAACATTCAACAAAGTTTTTTTCTGACTGGCGTGAATCTCCAGCTGAATCGCCCGCGGGAGGTTTAACAGGCACTGGGATTCATTTGATTGAAGCATTTGTCAATCTCATGGGGCCTGCCTCTCAGGTCAGCGCCGTTGTAAGTTCACAAAGATCAGGACCAGACCCTCGTGACTCAACTTCAGTTAGTGTGCAGTTTGCGAACGGCTTAAGCGGTTACTTTGCTATGGTCAGAGCTACACCTATCTTTTATCGTGTTCATATCTTTGGTGACCAAGCTTCAATTGAGGCTATTGGTGAAAATGAAGTGGTCGTTCGGTATAAAGGTGGACGTATCGATCGCCATGTACTCCCCCCGCTTGACTCTGTAAGAGCAGAATTAGATGCTTTTGCAAGGGCCATACCAAAAGAATTCCATGAAGGTGATGTTAGTCAATTTGTTCAGACTAACTATCCCATCTCGCCTTTACAAATGGGTCAAACAATCGCTATGTTTGAATCCATTGTGCAATCGGTTGAAACTGGACAGATTATCCAGGTACCAGCCTAAACAATGATCTTCTTTTCTCGAAGCTGATCAATTTTAGATTGATCAAGATACTCAGATAAAACTTCCTGAGTATGCTCGCCAAGCCGAGGCGGTGGATAACGAACAGCAGTTGGAGTTTGATGCATTTTAAGAGGTGTGCCGAGCGTTTTTAATTCACCAATACTAGGATGTTGACTCTTCAGGATCATTTGTCTTGCTAAAGTATGCTCTGTCGCAAGTGCTTCAGCAACACTATTCACTGGTCCTACTGGTATGCCATGTTTTCGTAGTAATGGGATTAATTCAGCAGAGTGTATTTTTTTCAGTTCCACCCCAACCATCGCATCCACTTCTTCACGATTTGTAATACGCGCTGTGTTGGTTTGATATTTTTCATTAGTCGCCCACTCAGGGTGACCTAAAATTTCCGCTAACTTAGCAAATTGACCATCATTACCAACTGCGAGTGCGATTAATTTATCTGACGCATCAAAGGTTGTGTAGGGAACAATCGTCGGATGACCATTACCAAAGCGTCTTGCATCTTTACCGGTAGCTAAATGACTTGATCCTACATTGGCAAGTAACGCAAGCGAAGTGTCATACAAAGCGACTTCAACATGTTGACCTAGTCCAGTCCGATATCTTGCTAAGAGTGCACCTTGAATCACATTGGCAGCCATCATACCCGTTGCTAAATCCACAATCGCAACGCCGTATTTAC
>Ga0114963_10003918_pt1 | contig 10192 bp, 15 predicted proteins | sample C_131016_EF_Meta_FD_87019 | JGI IMG/M metagenome (GOLD analysis project Ga0114963, IMG submission 87019) | Freshwater microbial communities from Lake Croche, Canada to study carbon cycling - C_131016_EF_MetaG | ecosystem: Environmental > Aquatic > Freshwater > Lake | place: Lake Croche, Canada...
AAGATTGTGTTTATGTTAACTCAAAAATTAAAGGTGCTAACCTGTCAAAATCGAATGATATTTTGATATGTGTCAGAAATGGATCAACGGCTTTAATTGGCAAAAATGCGCTTATTCCAGAAGGTATACCCCCTTGCACTCACGGGGCATTTATGACGATTTTTAGATCACAATATGCAAAATTTATATTTCAGCTTTTTCAAACTGCAGAATATCAGAAACAAGTTGACGCCGACTTAGGAGCTACCATCAACTCTATTAACGGAAAGAACTTAATTAAGTACAAGTTTTTTATTCCCCCCCTTCCCGAACAACAAAAAATAGCCGACTGTCTCTCTTCCCTTGATGAACTAATCACAGCACAAACCCAAAAGCTCGAGACACTCAAAACACATAAAAAAGGGTTGATGCAGCAGCTTTTTCCAGCAATTGACTAGGAGGCAGAATAAGGAGCGATCAAAATATTAAGGCTACACCAGAAGGTTGCCACAATAATCTTCTTGGAGTCCAATAGAAGACATTAGGGACTATATTGGTGGGGCGGTAGGGGTCTATAATCCTCTAGCTTTGATTTTTAACCATTTTAATATCCTTTCTTGCTCAAGATCAGACTGCTGCCTTATTTTTGGTAGATAGTCCGATGAAGGATTTCTAAGAAACTCCTGATATGCCTCTCTATAAGGGTTTGGGATTTCTTTTAACTCACTATTGTTAGTTTTGCCTTTAATTTCTTGTGTCATGTCATATTTTCTCCTACATGCAAAGTAATTATAACAAATTATTTTATGTTAAAGATTGGGCTTTATTTTTTTAGATTTTTATAAATTCAGCTTTAATGTTAAAAGATATCCTAGACCTAATGACTGAGCTATAACTCTTACAAAAGAAACATGAACATCCTCATTAAATTGGCTTGACTGACTACTAGTAACAATAAATACACCTATCACCTCATTTTTAACCTTAATTGGCTCAGCAATAATAGACTTATAGTAAATATTGTCTTCTGGTCTGGAAAACTGCTGATTAGAAACATTCTTGCTGTCAGAAATATCTACTGCAAATTGTGTTTCTTGTCTAGAAAAACATATTCCAACATGTCCTATTCCTGTTTTCCAGTTACGATCTTTCCTTTTTATTCTATCATCGCATCTACGGAATTTGAGTTTTAGTTCACCTTGTTCTTTATCGAAGATATAAACAGCAAAATTGTACATTGCATATCCATTATCAAACCCAAAAATATCAGCTCTTACTCCTATCCAAGGATCTAAAATATTCTCACATATTTCTTTAAATGATGGTTTTTCTAATTCAAGAGCTTGCAAAGCTGTATGACTAATATTTATTGCTTCTCTATATGATGCAGTCAATTTTTCATATTGTGTGATCAAAGCTTTTTGGGTTTCTTGCTCTTTTTGGTTTTTATCAAACTATATAGGAAATTGACTAAGAGGGAAGCTTGTAGAGACAATAAGAAATAAAAAAATAACATGAATTACTACAATAACAAACAGAATTATCTGTATATAAAAAAGTGTCAAATTATTTACTAATATCCCTTCAAATATTGGGAAAATTGCGCCAATTAGGATCTGAATCGTTTTATAAATATAGGCATCTGCTTGAAATTGACTTATTAAAGAATCATAAAATTTATCAAATGATTTTGGTAGTATTAGTTTTGACATAAGTACGAAACAAAAAGCTAGAAAGGGGTTACAAAGATTATAGGAAAAAAGTTTGATAGAAAGTTACGACACATTCAGAGAGACCCTTTGATATAATGAACTAACTTAACCTATTACAAGGCAATTTGAAGCCTCCCTTAGGTTAGACTTAAATTTTCGCACTGTTCTTAATCGCTCTAATCAGATAATAAAATAGGTGGTAGTCCTAATGCTTTAAGTACTTTAGATGTATTTACTCATCTGCAGCCAAGTCAGGTTTACGTTTTAAGAATGGGAAAATGTTATTAGAAATTATGCCAAGCGATTCAATACTTCCATTGTCTTTATAATCAAAAAGACTTATGCAGCAGCTTTTTCCAGCAATAGACGAGGTGGCAGAATAATGAGCGAACAAGATCAAAAACAACTGGGCAATACACTATGGGCGATTGCGGATCAACTGCGTGGGGCGATGAATGCGGATGATTTCCGCGACTATATGCTCTCGTTTTTATTCCTGCGGTACCTCTCGGATAACTACGAAGCTGCTGCGCAAAAAGAACTAAGAGCAGACTACTCAGATAACCAAGACCAAACCAACACCACACCGCTACAACTCTGGTATGAGCAAAACCCAGATGATATCAATGTGTTTGAAACACAAATGCGCCGCAGAGTACATTATGTAATCAAACCGGAACACCTTTGGGGTAGTATCGCTGAATTGGCTCGCACTCAGAATGAAGAACTGCTCAAAACCCTGCGAGATGGCTTTAAATATATCGAAAATGAATCCTTTGAAAGCACATTTGCCGGCTTATTTTCAGAAATCAATCTAGATTCTGAAAAACTTGGAAAAAAATACAGTGATCGCAATGCCAAATTATGCGCAATCATCACCAAGATCGCCGAAGGACTAGATCAATTTTCCACCAACAGCGATACCCTAGGTGATGCTTATGAATATCTGATTGGACAATTTGCTTCTGGTTCTGGTAAAAAAGCAGGCGAATTCTATACCCCTCAACAGATTTCCAGCATTTTATCCGACATTGTCACCCTAGATAGCCAAGACCCCAGCACTGGCACAAAAAAACATCTAGAGAGCGTTCTTGATTTTGCCTGCGGCTCTGGTTCGCTCCTACTCAATGTGCGCAAACGGCTCGGAGCCCACGGCATCAGTAAAATCTATGGGCAGGAAAAAAACATCACCACCTATAACCTAGCCCGTATGAATATGCTGCTTCATGGGGTAAAAAATTCAGAGTTTGAAATTTTCCATGGGGATACCTTGCTTAATGAGTGGGAAATGCTGCGGCAAGACAACCCAGCCAAAAAGCCCTATTTTGATGCAGTAGTTGCTAATCCACCCTTTAGCTACCGCTGGGAACCTACTGATACGCTTGGTGAAGATGTACGTTTTAAAAATTATGGACTAGCGCCCAAGTCTGCTGCTGATTTTGCCTTTTTGCTGCATGGTTTTCATTATCTCAAAAAAGATGGTACGATGGCGATCATTTTGCCTCATGGCGTTCTGTTTCGCGGTGGCGCGGAAGAAAAAATTCGCCGTAAATTACTAATAGATGGCAACATCGACACAGTGATCGGCTTGCCGGCTAACTTGTTCTACTCTACAGGCATACCGGTATGCATTTTGGTACTGAAGAAGTGCAAAAAAAATGACGATGTTCTATTTATCAACGCTAGTGAACACTTTGAGAAAGGCAAGAGGCAAAACCGTTTACTAAAAGAGCATATCGACAAGATTATCGAGAGCTACCAATTCCGTAAGGAGAAAGAGCGTTATTCCCGTTGTGTAACAACCGATGAGATAGAGAAAAATGACTACAATTTGAATATTTCTCGCTATATTAGCACCGCAATATCAGAAGAGCAAATCGATCTATTTGCGGTTAATTCAACTCTGATTGAAATAGAAAAGAAAATTGATCATTCCAGAGATAAACATAACCAGTTTCTCAAAGAACTTGGCTTAGCGAGCTTGCCCTAGCCGCAATGAGATTTCAAGCAAAAAAAGAAGGGGCATATACCCCTCCTGTTTTTTTTCTATCTAGCCAGAAAGACTAAAGACTACTATTTGACAGAAACTTTACCACCAGCGGCTTCAAGTTTCTTCTTGATATCTTCAGCATCTTCTTTCTTGACGCCTTCTTTGACGGGCTTAGGAGTAGATTCTACGAGATCTTTAGCTTCTTTGAGACCCAATCCAGTGATAGTACGCACCTCTTTGAGAACGGCAATCTTCTTATCTGCTGGAACTTCTTCGAGAATTACATCAAATTCAGTTTTCTCTTCTACAGGTTCAGCAGCAGCGGCAGGACCTGCAGCAGCTACTACAACTCCACCAACGGGAGCAGCAGCGCTCACACCAAAAGCCTCTTCGATTTGTTTAACCAATTCAGAAGCTTCAAGTAAGGTGAGAGTTTTTAACTTTTCTAAGATTTCATCGGTTGCAGCTGACATTTTTTTCTCCTTAATATTAAGTTGATCAATCGAAATGGTAATGAACGCTTAAGCAGCGGACTGGTTATCTTTTTCAACGTAGGCGTTGAGACCGCGAGCAATTGAAGAAGGCACTTGATTGATGCCAATGGCAACCTTGCCAGTGACAGCATTGATAGAGCCAGCAATTTGAGCCATGAGCTGTTCCTTAGAAGGCAGATTAGCTATAGCTTCTATCTGATCTTTAGTCAGAGAGCGGCCATCCATCACTCCACCACGGAGCTCTGTTTTTTTGCTATCTTTTTGGAAAGCTTTATAGGCTTTGATTGCTCCACCTATATCTTCTTTGACTACCAAAAGAGCTGAACTGCCCTTTAAGAACTCTTCTACAGGTTGCCAATCTTGGTTACCATCAATCGCTATACGAAAGAAGGTATTCTTGGCAACTTTACAATAGCTACCGGTTGGTATCAAACGACGACGCAAATCGGTAATTTCAGCCACAGATAAGCCTTGATAGTCGATGACAAAAGCTAATTGAGAGCCATTGAGCAACTCTTTAATTTCTGCTACGACTTCGGCTTTACTTTCTTTGGTTCTTCCCATATTCACCTCCTTTTTTTGAACCTGACACAGTAAAAGACCCGGTTGATGACGGAGTTGAATAGCGTTGGGCTAACAATCACTTCAACCTCGGCAGGGAATTAAGCTGTTAAGCACCTGCTGTCTTTGGTTTTTCCCGCAAAATGCGGAAACTTGTTTTATGCTTCTGATTTCAAGTCACGCAGAGCGTTGATGTCAACTTGAATAGAAGGGCCCATGGAAGATGAGACATAAATGCTACGCCAATAGCGTCCCTTTGCTCCCGATGGTCTATTGCGGTCAACCGTTTCTTGTAGTGCTTTGAGGTTGACTAATAAATCTTCTGGGCTAAAAGAGGTCTTGCCAAAAAGAACATGCACTATACCTGTTCTATCAGCTCTGAATTCCTGCTTTCCACCTTTGAATTCAGCAATTGCTCCGGCTACATCCATGGTGACTGTTCCCCCTTTGGGAGAAGGCATCAGCCCCCTGGGACCTAGAAGACGACCAAGTTTAGCAACCTTGGGCATCATGTCAGTAGTAGCAATCAAGATCTCAAAATCCAACATGCCACCTAGGATTTCTTCAATGAGCTCATCAGAACCCACTATATCCGCGCCGGCTGCATTGGCTTCTTGTACTTTTTCACCACGAGCTATCACTGCTACTCGAACAACTTTACCAGTTCCTTTGGGGAAGTTGACGGTGGTGCGCAATTGCTGGTCTGTATATTTAGGATCGATTCCTAGACGAATGTGGGCTTCGGCTGTTTCGTCAAATTTGGCAGTTGCTGTTTCTTTAAGCAAAGCTAAAGCCGCTAAAGGCTCATATTCTCTATCTTCTACTTTGGCCTGGGCTTCTCTCAGGCGTCGGGACAGTTTTTTAGTCATGGTTTCTCCCTGGGTCAATAGCGAAGTTTGACTTCTCCCCAATATTTTTCTAATTACTACTGAATTTTGATACCCATATTGCGGGCAGTTCCGGCTACAATTTTCATTGCTGCTTCAATGTCGTTGGCATTGAGGTCTGGCATTTTGGTCTGAGCGATCTGTCTGAGCTGATCTTGGGTGATTGAACCAGCTGTTTTTTTGTTGGGCTCATTGGAACCACGCTCAACTCCTGCTGCCTTGCGAATCAAAACAGAAGCAGGGGGTGTTTTAAGAACAAAAGTAAAACTTCTATCCTCATAAACTGAAATTTCAACTGGAATTACCATGCCTGGCTGATCTGCGGTTCTGGCATTGTAATCTTTACAGAAAGCCATGATGTTGACTCCATGCTGACCGAGAGCCGGACCAACTGGAGGTGCGGGATTGGCTTTGCCTGCATTCAAGGCAAGTTTAACTATTGCTACTATTTTTTTGGCCATTACTAGCTTTGTTTCTCTACTTGGTTAAATTCTAGTTCTACTGGGGTATCTCTGCCGAATATCGAGAGCAAAGCTTTAAGCTTAGCGCGTTCAGGACTAATCTCTACAACCTCACCCTCAAAATCTTTGAACAATCCAGATAAAACCAGTATTCTATCTCCTACTGCCATATTAAATTTGACGACAGCTTCTTGTTCTTGGGTTTGTTTGAAAATTCGCTCTACTTCTTGGTTAGATAGTGGTTGTGGCTCGACATGACCACGTCCTCTACCTATACTTTTTTTCTTCTCAAACCCGACAAAGTTGATGACGTTGGGAGTATTTTTAACTACTTGCCAGGCATCATCATCCATGATCATCTGTACCAAAACATAGCCAGGAAATACTTTTTCCTCACTATGCTGGCGGGTACCATCTTTGCGTACCTTGACAGTTGGAGTCTTGGGAATTTGAATTTGGAAAATCCTATCTGCAACATCGAATGTGCGAACCCTCTGCTCCAGATTGACTTTCACCCTCATCTCACAACCGGAGCCCACCTGTACGGCGTACCAATTTGGTTTCTTTGGTCCTTCTTCCAGTTGGACCGACTGTTCATCTGAGAAACTCATCCGAATATCCTACTCGCACCCCAACTAAAGAAATTATCTACCAGATAGATAATTGTCGCTACTAAGGTAACCATAAGAATTACTGCTATAGATTCACTAATTAGCTGTTGCCGGCTTGGCCAGACAATCTTAGCAAACTCGTCTTTGGTATCTTTAAGCAGACTGGCCATCTGGTCGCCAGCTTGAACATTTTCCTCTTCTGGTTTTACTACTTCTTTTTTGTTCATGAGTGAGATTGTGTAAGTATCGAATATCTCTTGTTTCAACGCGCCCTGGAGGACTTGAACCCCCGACATCAGGTTTTGGAGACCTGCGTTCTACCAACTGAACTAAGAGCGCAGCATGGAGCTATTACTCTAGCTACAGTCTAAATTATAAGTTATAGATGTAGTTTTTTGCGCGCTACTTATTATTGTTCAGTTGTTTAAATTGGGCGATCGAAACGTTGCTTGATCCGGGTAGCTTTTCCTATCCGATCACGGAGATAATAGAGTTTTGCCCTGCGAACCTTACCACGACGTATAATCTTGATATTGGCGACGATGGGAGAATTAAGCAAGATTACTCTTTCTACTCCGACGTTTTGAAATACGCGGCGTACTGTAATACTTGAATTAATTCCTGCTCCTCGTTTAGCAATTACAACCCCTTCGTAGGGCTGAATACGCTCTTTGCCGCCTTCAATGATTTTTACGCCGACCTTGATTGTATCTCCGACATGAATTATCGGCAGATCACTTTTTAAGTATTCTTTTTCTATGGACTTGATTATACTTTCGGCGTTCATGACTTTTCCAAAAAACTCACGATCATTGATTGTATCTTGATTTTGAATCTTTTGGCAAGTGTTTTTACTATTTATCTTGAAAAATATGACTTTAAGTACAAATGTGTTGTTAGTTGAATTAGAAGAAGAGTTATCTATTGAAATTAGGGATGACCTGAAAAAAATCGGCTATCAAGGTCTAACTAGCTGTAAAATTCGTGATGCTCTAGAACAGGTCAAGCAAAAAGCCCCCCGTATGATCATTTTAGATCGAAGCAGATCGGGCGAGTCCGGATTGGATTTTTGTAAACAAGTCAGGAGTATAGGTAATCGAGCCTTGATTTTGATGCTCTTATTGAAAGAAACCCTAGAAGAGAGAATTACTTGTCTTGATTCAGGAGCTGATGACTATTTTTTGCTACTCTATCATGACAGAGACTTTCTGGCTTTAGTGCAATTTTACTTGCAGCCATCAGTTGTTCAACAGGAGCAAATTGTATATGCTAGTTTGACTTTGGATCTGAGTACTCATTGTCTTTTGATCAACGATAAAGAGATCTCACTTACCATGAAAGAATTCGAGCTATTAAAGTACTTTATGTTGCATCCAGGCGAAGTACTCACGCGCAATCAAATTCTGGAAAATGTCTGGGGCTTCGATTTTGTGGGTGAATCTAATGTAATTGAGGTTTATATCCGCTATCTAAGACTCAAATTAGAAGCCCAAGGTCAAAAAAGAATCATTCAAACAGTCAGGGGTATGGGCTATGTCCTGCGCGAGGGATAAAAATAATTGTTTATTTTTTTGATATACCTGATAAATTCAAAAAATTAACGCTATAATGTTCAAACGTCATAACGACTAAAGGTACTAAGCCGGTATTTCGTTTGGCTATGGTTCTAGATTTTGAGTGAGTAGTGAACCAAGTAAAATTCCACTTTTAGATTAAATAAATTTTTCATAATATTGCCATTAGTCATTTTAAGATTGATAGCTCTTTTTTATTTTAGGAATGTGAAATAAATGCCTGATAGGTCCAATTATCGTAAGCTGCTGCAATTTCTCAAAGATGAGCTTAAGCTCTCATCGGATTCGCTGGTGATGGCTGAGCGCTCTGCCAAAGACAATAGAGGTCCTTTGCCAATGATTCTTTGGCAATATGGACTAGTTACGATAGAACAGCTAGATAAGATTTACGATTATCTCGAAAAAACATAGTTTTTAAAACCATGGTTGTAAGTTATTAATTACAATAGGACTAGAAGATCATTATCTTATTTTTTTTCATTACTGAATGAATCAACCTTCACTAACCCCAGCCCAAGCAGCTACCAACAAGTTAGTCCATGCCATATTAGAATCTGCCGATGATCGCAAAGCAGCAGATCCAATAGCTTTAGATGTGGCTGATATATCTTATTTAGCCGACTATTTCATAATACTGACTGGCTTTTCCAGAACTCAAGTTAGGGCTATCTGTGACTCCATTGAGCAAAAAGTAGAAAGTGAATTTGGTAGAAGTCCCATTCGTCTTGAAGGCAAACAAGATTCATCTTGGATCTTGATAGACTATGGCTCGGTAATAGTTCATATATTCTTGCCAACTGAGAGAGAATTTTATAACTTAGAAGCATTTTGGGGGCATGCTACCAAGCTCCCACTTGCCCTTTAATCACTACTTATGACCAGAGATCCCCTAAAGATAGACCTTAGCTGTCCTGTTCCATCTCAGCAGCAGCCTTGTAACGAGTACAAGGATCTCCAAGAATCCTTTTTTTTCTGCTGGGGACAACTCCCTTTGGACAAGTATGTAAAAAAACTTCTTTGGCTAGGTTTTTGGAGCTCTCTTTTACTTGGACCAATTGTAGCAGCGGCATTTTCCCCTCTTAGAAATTTTGACCAATTTTTACTTGCAGAACTTATTGGAGTGTCTCTATCTCTAGGATTGGCTATTTTGAGGCTTTACTTGGGCTGGTTGTACATTCGCCAGAGACTCACAGCCAAGAAGGTTTTCTATGAGGAATCAGGATGGTATGATGGGCAAGTTTGGCTCAAACCTGAAGCAATTGCCAGCAGGGATCTTTTAATTGTTAACTATGAAATTGAACCAATCATGCAGCGGCTCAAAACAACAGCAGGAATTTTGTTAGTGGTTGTCATTACATCCTCGTTTGTCTGGTCTGCTCTTATAAACATGCCCTCAAAACCTTAAAATACAATGACCAGAAATAAAAGAGCAAATATACCTGCGCTACAAGTCCATCTCCTACGAGAAGGACTGGTTGAGTCAGTTCACCAAGTTGAAGTGGTTATTACAGATGAAAGAGGAAGGGTGTTGTTTTTAGCTGGCCAAGCAGAAACCACCTCATTTATTCGCTCTGCCCTCAAGCCATTTCAAGCATCAGCCAGTATCTCTAGTGGACTTTTAGAGCGCTATGGCTTAAGTGATAAAGATTTAGCAATTATTTGTAGCTCCCATCAAGGCACCCTTGAGCAGTCTAGACAAGTATTTAATATTCTCTGGCATTGTGATATTGACCCAGCTGCTCTGCAATGTCCCATGCCTGATAATAAGCAGAGCCGACTACAGCATAATTGTTCGGGTAAACATGCCGCCATGTTGGCTTTATCTCAGCAGCGCAACTGGCCACTGCACAACTATTTGGAACCACATCATCCAGTACAACAATTGATTCTAGGTAAAATAGCAGAACTTTTGGCAATGCCGGC
>Ga0114963_10003920_pt1 | contig 10190 bp, 8 predicted proteins | sample C_131016_EF_Meta_FD_87019 | JGI IMG/M metagenome (GOLD analysis project Ga0114963, IMG submission 87019) | Freshwater microbial communities from Lake Croche, Canada to study carbon cycling - C_131016_EF_MetaG | ecosystem: Environmental > Aquatic > Freshwater > Lake | place: Lake Croche, Canada...
GTTCTCTCCGTAACTTCCCCAGTACATGGATTTTCATAAGTACCGCATATCAGAACACCACCATCTTTAAAATTAAAATTAGGACAGTTAAAAGGGTCAGACAAAACTCCAGTAGGAACATAAGGACCAGCTGGATTAGCCGGACTTCCGGGAGTGATATCATTTTTAGGATATTCAACATAACCAACTCTTTTCAAACTTGTTGTATTAGGATTAGTATAAGTGACCGATTGTGTTGCCCAAGTTTTTGTGCGGTTTGTCCACATACCTTTGGCAATTTGAGAATAACGTTGATTTTTTGTTAAATTACTACTATTTTTCTTATATTGCAAAACATTTCCCTTGTTTATTTGAGCTACTTTGTAATAGACAAAAGGGTCATAGATATTGTCACTGTTTTCATATTTTACGGAAGAGTCATAACTGCATCGATTTTCAACTCTAGACCATGCTCTAGGTGGAATGGGTAAATAATTGCTTGTATTGGTCATTTAAAGTTTCAGGTATTAATATAATAATTTATTAAAAAATCACCAATAAATTATTATGGATTATACAGATTATTTGAGCCGTAAAAGAACCATCGAAGTGACAAATAATTTGGATCTTTCATGTCTACTTGAGAACTGTCAGACATTTTTGTATTCGGACCTCTATTCACAATGTCTTGAATTGCACGTGTTCCTAGAGCATAATTATAGTACCATAAATTTGAAATATAACCATCAAACCCGCCATTCATAGCCACGTAAACATCTCCATAATTTTGTTTAGGAACACTCGACAATTCTAAACTTCTAGTAATTGTTCCATTTATATAAACATCCAATGTCCTGTTTTGACATCTTACAATAATATTCAACCATTTATTCAGTGGTATATCAGGTATAGTTATTTCTTCATTAATTACATCAAAAGTATTCATTATAATAACCAAATTATTCGTGTCAGGTGCTAAATATAAGCCAGGAGCATTATTAGGGAAATTCAATCCATTTTCTGCTAAATTACTATTGCCTTTGTAAAAAATATGTTTATATTGTCCTTGTAAATACTGCCAGTTATTAACAAAAATCCAAACAGACCAAGTGAACTCAATTCCATCACTTTGATTAACAGACCTTGTAATAGTTACGGCATTATTGAAACTTGGGTCTTGGTTAAAAATAATAGCGTTTTGAGCATTTACCATACCATTGATCAAATGAGGTGATTTACTTGGAGACATAAAGTAACTTACAATGGAAGTTCCGAATTTTAATAAAATGATAAAACCGAAAATAACAATTAATAAAAATGCAAATTTTGCTACTAAACTATTTGAATCTAAAAAACTACTATTTGATGAATTTCCTTTATTGGTTGAAAATGAATTATAGTTTGAATTCTCACTCATGTATTATAATTAAATAAGAAAAAAATATTATATAGTAACACTACTTTGTGTTGTACCATTTTCAACTAAAGAAATTTGTACTTGATATCCTTGTAAGAAATTAGAAAACATATTTCCACCATAACCTTGTGTATATATATTGTAGGCTTGCTGTGGATTTAATGAGTTTGGAAAATATTGAAATTTAGATGTCCAACCACTAAACCCACCAGCTGGCGTGACATAAACATTAGAACTGTTGTTGACATTTGCAACACCAGGCAATAAACATGTTTTGACTAATTTACCGTCTATGTAAACATCAAGTGATCTGCCGTAAACACTGATAGTTAAGTTGACCCATCTCTGAACAGGAACATTTGCTACACTGCATGTATGAACAACAGTATTTCCTCCTGGTGTGGTAGGAGCTTGATTAATTCCTGGGAAACATCCTAATGAAATGTCCAAATTATTTTCGACAGCACCTAAAACAACAGCAGGGCATGGGTCTAAACCATTTACGCCTTGAATTGAACTATTTGATGAAGCTTTTTTTGATCCACTACTACTGGCACTACTAGGTGACCCCATTCTACCAAAAATTACTTTTGGTTCACCGTATCTGTAGTTAAAATCATTAACATAAAACCAAATAGAATAAGCAAAATTACTAGATGGAATATTTGAACCATTCGTTGCTAAAGAATTTGCTTGTATGGTAGCAGAGTTCTGTCCATTTTGTAAACTAGATAATTTATATGGGTTTCTGAAAACATGAATAAAAAACATGACTATTAGAACAATTACTAAAATAGTTATTATAATACCTAAAACGCCCATTTGTATTTGTATAATATAGAGTTAGAAATTTTCTATTATTCAAGTGGAATAATTGTTTTATTGGATCTATTATTTACAGGCGGTGTTTTGTTTTTAACATTATTGTAAATATAATAAACTTTTGTCATTGTTAATGGTTTTTTATAATAAACAACATTGCAAATTCCACCATTTACACCCCCATCACTTCCAATTGTCAATGCGTCTAGTTTCATATATGGAATAACTTCAATAGATGATTTTACCAATTCACCATTTAAGAATACATCTAAAGTTCCACCATTGTAGTTAATGATAATATTGTTCCATTTTTGCAGTAACATATTTTTATTTGTATAAATAATTCTGTTTCCATTATCATCAAACTCTAATAACCTATTTTTAGTTTTTTCAAGTAACTTTATTTGATCCATGGTGATCATTAAAGTATTTGTACTACCTTTATACAGGACATTTGGTTTTCCGCCAAAATTTAATACAGATGTGTATTCGTTATGACTAGAAGAACTATTTGGACCGAATGAATCTAAAAATACCCAAAATGATATTGCATATTGATAATCAAAGTTATCATTTCCATTGAGTTGTTCATAATTTGCCAATGGATATAACGTGTTGGTATAAACTGGATTTTCAACTAACTGTTTACCGCCTTGCAAATTAACTGCTTGTTCTATATTGGGTAAAAATATGTACAATAGAAGCAGTAAAATCGTAATGAATAAAATCAATACGTTCCCAGTAGTGTTTGAATTATATTCGGATACAGCAGTTTTCATGATGAAATCAAAAACACCCGAAAATAAACATGGAATATAAAATATCAAATTTACTATCAAGTCGAAAAACCCGCCTTTGGCTTTATTTGCACTATTTGATGGAAGTTTTACAAAAATTGTTTTGTATATCAAAATCAAAATAGAAATGATAAGAAAAATGCTTAGTATGAAACTGATAATACCAGATTTACTTGATAAGTGTTGAAGACTATAAACTATATATGCAATTACAATACCTGAAATGGTGAAACCCAATAATGCAAGCAAGGTTTTTTTAGCATAGGTTATATTTGTATCCATAAACCCAGATGGATGGTTGCTATTGAAACCATTAAACATATTGACAACTAGTAATATCGACCATATTACACTTATAATTAAAAATAAGGAGAGAATAATGCTAGAGCTTGTTTTATTATTGAAAAAACCGCCTGGGTAAGTTGTAATGACAACAGTCATGATTACTAAAAATAAAATGAATAAAATACCTCCGTATTTGGAAAATGATGATATGTTTTCAATTGCATTAGCTGATGTTTTTGAACTAGTGTAGTTGGTCGGTAGTGTTAATACTACAATTAAATATATGAAGCCAAAAACTCCTAGTAAGGTAGTTAATAAGAGAGAAATATTAAAGTTATTTGTAATAAAATTTCCTGGGTTGGTCGAATAATATGTAATACATAATGTAATAAAACAAAAGTAGAGGATTATAACCTTTATTCTCTCGTAGTTTACATTGAAATTATGAACATAGTTACTTTGAAAACTCATAAAAAATAATATAACTGCGATTACTATTGTAACTGGAACAATAAAACTTGCACTGTTGTTTAGTATATTACTCGGCATTAATCTAAAAAATAAAATCGTGAAAATAGTGTATAAAACAACATACGTTACATTGCTGATTTGACTGAATAAACTTTTGAACTCTTTGAAACTAGGTAAAAAAATGAAAGACAAAAGAAGAACAATAAAAATGAAACTTAGTATAATGATTGTATTTGAAACTTTTGGATTGTTTGTACCTGGAATACTAATATTTACATTTGGCGCACTACTGGTTATTTTATTCTTTTCTTCGTGCAATGTAGACGATATTTCATTTTTAATTTTATTTTTGTAATCTTCTATATATTGATTTATTTCATTACCAAGGTTAAAATTTTTGATACTAGAAAGCTCGTTGTTTATTTTACTGATTTCTTGATTGATTTTATTATATTCATTATTGTTGTAATATTTTTTATATTTGTCAGGTAGTTGATCAACAATATTAGGTGGTAGGTTTGGTGGTACATTCGATGGGACATTCGGTGGGACATTTGGTGGAACATTCGGTGGGACATTCGGTGGGATATTCGATGGGATATTCGATGGGATATCAAACCCTTCATCCTTATTTTTACTAAATGAAATATAGTCGTTGATTATTACTATAAATGTTATTATAATCAATACTATTATTAACAATATAAAAGGAATATTATTTTTGCTTATTTGTTGTAGTACATTATCTTTCATGTTTTTATTCATATTTTCATTCATATTATAATATAATAATTTTTTATTATATTACAACGACAAAAGATTTACATGTTTGTATGTTTGTATGTTTACATGTTTTCACTAGCAGTTTTCTTTCCATGACAGTTTCTACATAATGCTATTAAATTTTGCACATCATTTCCACCGCCATATTCTAATCTGATTTTATGATCAATTTCAAATGTATGATCTAATTGTGCATCACAATGACCACACTTCCAATCCTGATTAGCGGCAACGTATTTTTTCTTTGTTTCGCTGACAGAGCGCTTGTTGCCTGTTTTCCCAGATTGCATCATCCGTTGTTGCCTAAAATCGCCGTTTCCTTGTCTTGTATCAACATTATAAAATGAACTCATGAAACTATTGCCACTTTCACCGTTTCCGAAGCCACCTCCGTTCCCACCTTCATTGGACGTAAAGTCAAAAATAGGAGTGAACATTTCTAGAGAAGACTTATCAATCGGCATATATTTAACTACATTATTTGCATACTGTAACATATTTTTCCCTTGATTAGGGCTTTTTTTGAATAATAAATAAACACCTAATCCTAAAATGCAATAAAATATCATTGTGTAATATTTTTTATAAGACATTAACATTTTTGTATATTTTCCGTCGTGATAAGCATTATAAATTAAAAATGCAGTTATTAATAATATCCATAATTCAATTCGCATATTATTATAATATAAATTAGTTTATAATTTAATTTATATTGTAAATGTGAAAAAGTAAAAGTAATTAAAAAAATAAATTGTAGTGGATCACTCCCAATAATTTAAGAGGCATTTAGAGCTTGTTGTTGAGGAGAGTTACTAAGTGGAAACATAAGGAAACCGCCTGAGTTCATAGAGTTCATACTCATGTTCATGCCTTTTTTTGCCATTCTCAGAACGCCAAACATCATTAATAAAATTAAAACATAAGGTAGTAATACTAAGAACCATGCTAGTCCCTTCCATCCCTTCTTACATAACCAACCAAGGATAAAGGTGTAAATAACAGCAAAAATAAGTTTCATTAAAATTGCCATGAAATGGAAACCACTAAAAAGTCCTAATAAAATGCTTAAAATTGCCAACGCAAAATATAATTTTGCTGGAGTACAAAGTTTTTCAAAGTCTCTCGAAGAAAACATAATTATATTATATACAGATATAATTTTTATAATTAAAAAATTAAATTTTTATAAAATCATTAATTTCTTTTAATTCATGTTCTAAATCTTTTATTTCAATGGGTTTTATTCGTGGTTCATATAAATATTTTAAAAAGATGATTTTTATTTTTTTGAATATTACGTGTTGTTCTTTTGTTAAATTATGATAATTTTCAAAAAGAAGTTCATAAAATGGAAAATAAGAAATTATAAATCCCCAGATATCTACTATTTTTATAAAAACATTATCTAAATAAAATCGTAAATTCAATGAACCATCTGATTTAAATTTTGTAAAATGCACTAAAATTTCAACTAAATAGTTTATTATGTAAGGAAACGTGTAAGTTTTTTCAATATACTTTTTCATTTGTTCATTTTTAGTTGGACTAGTAGTAGCAGCATCACTAGAACTACCACTGTAATTAGTCGTTTGTGTAGTTGTTCCATTTGAAATATCAATGTTACTGACGTCTAAATCATAGTAAAAAATCGTATACATAATTTTATTAATATATTTAAAATGTCCTAAACCTCTTTCTTTAAACCATTCAGTTAAATATTGTTTTATAAACTGTGAAAGAGATGTTCTACTAGTTTCGCGGCTGTTTTTTTTCAAAAAAGTTGTATATTTTTCTACAAATAGGTCTGTAAATAAAAGTATTGAAAATGGAACATTAAATTGTAATGGTCTGTTTTTCCAATTATAAGGAAATTTATTATTTTTAAAAGGAATGTATTCCGTGGTCAAGCTCCAGTCAATTAAACGTACTGCCATAGAGTTTTTCTTAATATCATCATCAATTAAAATATTCGATGCTTTAATATCACTATGATATATGTTTTGTTTGTTCATTTCAATTATTCCATGTTTTAATAACTGAAACATATGATTATTCACTTCTTTAAGTCGATTATAATTTTTATTGTTTGTGAAAAATTGTTCTAATGTTATTCCACCATAAGGCATATTCAGTACAAGTAATTTATCCAATTTTGTATTAATATTCTTTTTTGTAATATTTTGTTTTTTTAGTGCGCTACATTTATTAAAATTACTTAAGTCGGGTTTTGTCAAATTATCTGGTATACATATACTATAGTTGTCAACCAAAAAATAGTCTTGATAGTTGTGGATTTTATCCAATTTTTCTTTGATATCTATCAAAGTATCATATTCTTCTTTTGCGTTTTTCAATGTCATAAGTTTGGATACTTTATTTTTTTCTCTCTTCTTGCTATTTTTACACTTCAAAGCTGGTGAAAATACACAACCAAATCCACCCGACGCCAGTATTTTTCCACCTGTCTTGTTATTGTTTTGCATTGATTAATTTATTGCGTTTATCTGCTATATATACATCATATAATAATTTTATTTATCGTATAAATAATATATTAAACCACAAAGTAATAAAACAAGTAGAACAAATATTATTTTTTGTTTTATTTTATAGTACTGAAGCAGTTTTTGATTAGTCGATTTGTATTGTTCATAGTATTTACTATAAAATTCATTTAAAGTAATGACAGGTTTTTCCAATTTTTCATTTACTTTATTATGAATAAACCAAAACCATTTAATGAATGTTTCTCTACTATCTAAATATGGCTGAACCGGATATTCATTTAATAATTTACTAAAATAAGTTGCTATTTCTTCTACAGGAATAAACATGGGTATATTTTGAACAAAGTCGTAGTATTTTTTCTTTGTAACACTATTAGGATAGTTCGGGTAGTTCAGTGTTATTGTATGAAAAAAAAACCAATACTTTGGACCCCATACGTTTGGATTAAGATTTGCCATTTGAATAAAACAATATAAAAACAAACTTCTTTAAACATATAGGTATATATTAATTACAATGAATAAAAATTCGAATGTTTGTAATAACTGCGGCAAAGTTGGTCATCAGTTTAATCAATGTAAGTTGCCTATTATTAGCTACGGTGTAATTGCATTTAGTTATTTTAATAATGTATTAAAATTTTTGATGATTAGGCGAAAAGATAGTTTCGGTTTTATTGATTTTATGAGGGGCAAGTACAATGAAAATAACATTTATCAAATACAAAATATTATTGATGAAATGTCTAATCAAGAAAAAGAAAAATTATTAACTAGTAAATTTGATAGTTTATTAAAAGAAATGTGGGGCGATACGCAAATAACTCATAATAATCATCATAAAAATGAAGTACATGGTTCTTGCAAAAAATTTGACTTGTTAAAGAACGGACTAACTAATGGTGATAGTGTTGTTACATTAAATGATATGATTAACAAAAGTACTACAAGTTGGGATGAAACAGAATGGGAGTTTCCAAAAGGTAGAAAAAATTTTAAAGAAAAGGATTTAGAGTGTGCAGTGAGGGAATTTGAAGAAGAAACTGGTATTAAGTCGGATGATATAAATATTGTTGAAAATGTATTACCATTTGAGGAAACATTTATAGGAACAAATCAGAAAGCATACAAACACAAATATTTTTTGGCATATATAGAAAATATTGATATTGAATTGACTAAGTTTCAAAAAAGTGAAGTGAGTTGTTTGGAGTGGAAAACATTTGAAGAATGTATCAATTCAATACGTCCTTATAATTTAGAGAAAAAAAAATTAATAGCAAATATTAATAAAGTATTAGAAGAATATAGATTATATTCATAATATATAAGTAATATATGTCTCAAAATAAAAAACATAAGTTAATAATTGAAGAAGAATCGATCAATGATACAAGTACAACTGATGTTCCAGATGTTCAAGGTGTTCAAGGTGTTCAAGGTGTTCAAGGTGTTTCAACTGAAAAAGAGGCAAATGTTTGCAATGTTGATTTAGAAAGCGAATTTAAAAGTAGTTGTGGTGAAAATAAGTTAACAAAGACATGTAATAAATTTATACTTAAAAAAGAAGCACTTGAGAGAAAATGTTTGCAAGAAATGCCTGTTGGAGAAAATGATTATCTTTATCCTAATTTAAACGATATTAATTTTAATATTAAAATAGCGGAGAAGAAAGAATTCAATGATACAAAATATGACGGAACAATATATAAAAACATAAAGGAATATGCTGATATAATTTCTAAGGCCGAATTTGAACTTTCTCCTCACCAGGCTTTTGTTAAAAATTTTTTATCGTCACAAACTCCGTATAATAGTTTATTATTATACCACGGATTAGGTACGGGAAAAACCTGTAGTGCTATTGGTGTTTGTGAGGAGATGCGTGACTATATGAAACAAATGGGTATAACAAAAAGAATAATTATTGTGGCATCTGAAAATGTCCAAGATAATTTTAAACTGCAACTGTTTGATGAGAGAAAACTGAAATTAGTAGATGGTGTTTGGAATATAAAAGGCTGTGTTGGAAATAAGTTATTAAAAGAAATCAATCCAATGAACATGAAAGGTATACCAAAAGAAAAAATAGTTGGTCAAATCAAAAATTTAATTAACAACTACTACGTATTTTTAGGTTATGGTCAATTTGCAAATTATATAATTAAAACGATACATTATGAAGAAGAAGTCAAGTTACAAGAAAGGTTAAATAATAATGAAAAGTCGAAAAATAAAATACAACTATTGGGAGACGTTAAAATAACATTAAATAAAAGGATAATTCAAAAACTTAAGAAAGAGTTTGATAGTCGTTTGATTGTAATTGATGAGGTTCATAATATAAGAAAAACAGAAGAAAATGAAAATAAAAAAGTGGCAATGAATTTGGAACTATTAGTTAAAGCCGCAGAAAATATGCGGTTATTGCTTTTATCGGCTACTCCAATGTATAATAGTTTCAAGGAAATAATATGGTTGTTGAATTTGATGAACATGAACGATCGACGAGGTATTATAGATCCGAGAGATGTGTTTGAGAAAAATGGTAGTTTCAAAGAAAACGGGGAAGAGCTTTTAATTAGAAAAGCTACGGGGTATGTTTCTTTTGTACGAGGTGAAAATCCTTATACATTTCCATATCGCGTGTATCCAAATGAATTTGCGAAAAAGAATACGTTTCCTTATATTCAGTACCCTTCTTATCAAATGAACTTGAAAAAAATTAAGGATACGGATAAAAATCGTATTTTGGGTATTTATTTGAATAAACTTGAAGATTGTGGTGGTTGTGGTCGTTGTCAATATTGTGCTTACAAATATATCATTAATAATTTGAGAAACAAGACGATGACACTTACAACAAAAAAGGGAGATGTGAGAGAAATGCCAAATTTTGAAAATATGGAGTCATTTGGATATACATTGTTACAGACACCACTAGAGGCACTTATTATTGCTTACCCTCCACCTTTGGTAAAGGTGGAGCCAAATCCACCTTTAGAAAAGGTGGAGCCAAAAATTTCACCTTTAGAAAATCCACCTTTAGAAAATCCACCTTTAGAAAATCCACCTTTAGAAAAGGTGGAGCCAAAAGACATGCGTTTATCTTTGGAAAATGCAGAA
>Ga0114963_10003921_pt1 | contig 10190 bp, 17 predicted proteins | sample C_131016_EF_Meta_FD_87019 | JGI IMG/M metagenome (GOLD analysis project Ga0114963, IMG submission 87019) | Freshwater microbial communities from Lake Croche, Canada to study carbon cycling - C_131016_EF_MetaG | ecosystem: Environmental > Aquatic > Freshwater > Lake | place: Lake Croche, Canada...
GCTTATGGTTGGAGCGATACTGATGCAAGTGTTCCTTTTAGGAACATGGTGGCAAAAGTTCCATACATAAGGACGGCTTTATTGTGTCACGAATGTAGTAGTTTTTGGATCAGTCTCTTTGTGAGTTTGTTTATTAATCCCCTCCAAGATGCTACATATCCAGGAGTGAGCAATATTTTTTCTGCTTTTTGTGGATTTTTTATAAATTTATATTTTGTCAGAAAAAAAATAATTCCATATAAGGATTAATTTTTTCGTTTTAAATACCGATAGCATAAATATTATAAAAGGAAATTATAATATTTATGCTGTCTTATTTTGAATTCTATAGTGAGCAGGGAAATCCAATAGTACAGAAGGGTCTGTTTAACAGAGCCACCAGTTTTAAATTATTGGATGAAGTAAATAAACCGAAGCCCATATATGCCTCCAGGTGGATGATAAGAAGGGATATAGAGGCTGTTACTGAAATAGCTTGTCGTGGCAAGGCCCAATCTGAAAAGAAGCGAATAAAGAGAGATTTGGAGGACTCTTTAAGTGATCCCAATATGCTTGGCTTGGTCTGTGAAGATAAAGATGGAGAGATAATAGGTTTTGTCGTCTTTGTATCAGCAAATACATTTTATCAAGTCTTGATTTTAAATACAAAAAAAGATGCAAAAAAGGTAATTGAAAGTTTATTTTCAAGAATATTCGAAAAACTTGGCAGCCAAGGAACTCCAAGACAAAAATGTAAAGTGGTTGTAAAAGATAATAAAAATAGTCCATCTTGGTGGTATAAATTATTAAAGGATTACGGGTTCGATGGAAGAGAAGTAGGTGAACAATGGATATTTACATACTATAGTCAAAAGGGCTTTGGAGATGACTTTGCTCAAGGACTCCTTGAAGACAATAGTTAAAGAAATCCTTTCCCTCCGGTACGGTTCCTGTTCAGGAGAGAAGCCGTGCAAATTCTAGAAAACTATAAGTTCAAATCAAAGTCTAGTGAAGTCTTTGTTAAAGACTATTCATTTAATAAATTCGTGAAAGACTTCCCTGAATTTTCGGATCTGGTTATCCGAATGAAAAATCATCTTAGTGATGTTCGTAAATATTATCTTGTGGATCTAATCATTAAAGACCACAAGAAAAATCAAAAGACTTGTGTCGATGTTCGCTATCATGTTGATGGTGAATATGAAAGCAATAATCAATATTGTCTTTGGGTTAGCGGGCCAAATAGAACTTTGTTCCCTAAAGAACAATTTAATTTAGAGGGTTTTCCAAGTTCGAGAGATGAGCAGAATAAATTTCTGGAGCTACTTCTAAAGGACAAAGAATCTTTTGAAGTGCCCGAGGAAACTTTTGTTGTATACTCCAGTAAAGATCCCCATAAAGGTGTTGTTTGCGAAAAGGATGGCCGACGAATTTTTGTGCGTTTAATGGCAACAGATTACATAAAGCCAAAGAATTTCATCAAGAAAGGTTTCTCTCGGGTACGGTAGTATCTCGTCTGAGAAAACCACAAACAGTAGAGAGAAACATGAAAGATAAAGATTGGATCGACCAGAAGGTTCTTGAAAAGGTAATCAAGAAGAATTACGTTAATAACAAGAACAGTTTCTGCAGCGAGTGCGGTGCGTATACAAAGGAAAAGGTCTGTAGGGATTGCCTTGTTGAAAATGAATACTTGGAGTATGTAAAGTAAAGTAATTATGTACGATAGTTTTAAATATCTTTATCCGCCTCGCCCGGAAAATGCCCTGCCGCCGGATAGAATCCCGGTGTTTGAAAAGTCGGGGTATACTGGGCAATACAAGAAGAATGGCACTTGTAGCATCTTTGCAATCAATCATCCCAAGGATTTTATTGCAATGACTCGCCACAATGATAATCATAAGCAATGGGAATTTTCCAACTATTTTAGGGATTGTTTCTCAAAGTATCTTCCCGCTAACCAGTGGCACGTTCTTGTTGGCGAAGTAATCCACAGCAAGACAACTAGCGTCAAAGATACCATTTATATCTTTGATATCATTGTGTATAATTCCGAAGAACTTTATGGTAAGACTTTTACTGAACGGCAGAATCTTCTGAGGGATATTTTCCATCCTGAAAATAAAAAAGAAGAATACAGCCACTTTGAAATTGAGCCAAGATTTTGGCTTGCAAAAAATATCGAAGAAGGTATCCTAGATCTCTTCAACAATATCAAAGATAAAGATGTTGATGAAGGCTTTGTGTTAAAAAAGAGAGATAGCGTCCTAAAGGATTGTGCTGGTCAAAAAAGCAATAATAGTTGGCAAATAAAATTCCGTCATCCTTCAAGGAAGTATAGGTTCTAAAATGCTTGAGTTTTACAAGAACAGCGATATTCGGGAAGAACTCAAGAATATTCTCAGCGATAGGCAACTGATCAGTTCGCTCTTTAGAAGCGTTCCTGAACTTGAGTCAATTGGTTTCTCTGTAACCAATGAGTATGACGATAGCAACTATTATGATAGTGTAAGACTTGAAAGCGTCAATGGTTATTCTTGGAATCCTTATGAAGATGATTATGATGATGATTATGATTCAAGCAATAGCCCTACCGGCAAGAAGTTAGACGAGGAAATTGCACGGGCTTGTGCGAGTTTAATTGAAGAAGTAGGCAAAGATTTTGGATACGGAGATGAAAACTCTCTTCTAAGATCGGATTACACCTCGCCCAGTTCTACAACTAAGCCCTACAGAGAATTTAATAGGTTTATTCTCGATCTTGCTGCTGGAAATAAGCTAAAGGACGAATCTATTCTGGCTAAGATCGCATCAAAATTTGATCCAAAGTGGGCCTTGTATTACGCCTTTGATCATGGAAGAATGAACAAAGAAACTGAGGACAAGATCTTCCTTAAAAAGGGAAACATGAGGGAAGCCTACCTTTATAGTGTTCATGTTTTAAAGGATGTTCTTCCAAAGAACATTGAGGATTTTCATATTCTTAATTCTTTTGGAAAGAAAAAGGAATCCTCTGATCAGGAATATCTTAATAAGTATCTTGAATTCAAAAAAACATTAGTTGTTGAATAATTTTCAACCTTATCAAAAAATCTAACTTCGGCCAAATTTGATCCTACTACTTTTTTGTTTTCATATTCTTTTCCAATAACGATAATATTAACCCCTTGATCAGACAGTAGTTTCTCCATTTCCTCTTCACTATCAAATATAAAGACATTATCCACGTATTTGATAGTGAGAAGAAACTCTTTTCTATTTTCTTCTTTATTAAAAGGTCTGTCTTTGCCTTTTAATAAAGAAACTCTTTGATCGCTGTCTATTCCAACAATCAATCTGTCTCCAAGACTCTTTGCATATCTCATAAGCCTAATATGGCCTATATGCAAAATATCGTAGCATCCGTTAGTCCAGATTGTTTTCATGGAGTTGATACTCCAAATTGACGGACTACCTTCAAAGAGCATTGATTTGCGAATCTTATGCTCTTTTCTATTTTATTAGTTTTTAGGTAGCCCACAACAAGGGCGGCAAGAAAAGTATCTCCTGCGCCGCAAACATCTCTAATTTCAACTTTCCTTGTTGGATATTTTTTTATTTTTTGTTTGTGGAAGTGTATTGCCCCATTCTCCCCGTCTGTAACTACTAGGTGGCAACAGTCAGGTAATTTTAAACCTTGAATGTTATTCAGGTATTCTTTTTGATTTACCTTCAAGAAATCAACGAAGGATAAATCTTCTGGTTTTCTTTTTGTATCCATGAACCTAACAGCACTGTTTTTGCATATAAGTTCTAAATCAGGTTCTTGTAAAAATCCTTTGTTATAATCTGATATTACTATTGCATCATATTTTTGATGTTTGTATTTTTTAGTGTTTATTCTTTCGCAATTATCGTGAATATCTTCTCTAAAGACTATTGAGTTATATCTTGTATCAATAAATCTTCTTTTTATTATCTTTTGTTTATTTGTTATTAAATCCACATCTGCAGAAGGCAATAAAGAAAGAATATTTCTAACGACATTTACCGCCATGCCATCTGTCGAGTTCTTCCTCCCATTATTTTTAAAACACAATGCAGGGGCTTCTGGACATACTCTTTCGCATGTCCCGTAGATGTATTCGTCAGAGCAGGATTCGCCAACTACTAATACTCTCATTCTGATTCTATTATTCGATAGCAATCATTATCATCATGGTGTGTGCTGATTTCTATAAAATCGCACAGAGAAGATATATTACTAGTGAATCGGTGGGCAATCATTCTTTCGATTGTAAATGTTTCACCCTTTTTAAGAATCTTATTATTTACGAATACAGACTTCCATCTGTCTATGCTAAGATCAGGTGAATATTCTAGTAGAAGTTCGCCGTTGATAACGTAAAATGTTTCTTTTTTATTTTTATGGTAATGTGCCGAGGACCATTTGCCAGATAAAACATGAAGGTGCTTTCCGCAATAATCTTCATTGTTTTCTAGCCAAATCTCATATCCCCATTTTTTGTTGACTATTTTAGTATCCACAGTATAATAATAGTGTGAAATGCCCAATTTGTCAACAAAAGATGGATCTTGTAGTTACTAGCCACAAAAATAAACCTTTTGTGGATAATAATCTATATCCAAAAATGTGTTTTGCTTGCTATAGTGTTCCTAAAACCCTAAAGCAGACTCTAGATAAAGAAGGAAATATAAAAGAACAAATAGAATTGGAATACTCTATAGAAAATCTACATTCAGCCCAAGAACTTTTTGATCAAGGTTCTGCTGATAATCTTAATCAAGCAAAAAAATCAGTGCAGAGTGTAAAAGCTTTGAATGTTTTAAAAGTAAAAAAAGAAACTAAGAAAGATAAACCAAAATTAGACTGCCACTTGATCTAAGTGCTTATTAATTAGATTTTCTATTTTGGCATAGTCCGACATTCTATAGTCTGTATGCTTTTGGTTCATGCTCTTATTATTATCGGGATGCAGATAATAATCTTTCAATAATTTGGCTAATTCTTTTTGACCTTCGGTTCCCTTTTTTTCAAAAATTTCATCAAACATTCTGCTTATAGAATCGTGCCATAATTTACTTACATTTTCTTTACCAAGCATCTTGATCATTCTAAACATGTAATCGGGTGGCCGAGCAGCCCGCCACCCGTTTTCGTTAAGAAGTATCGCAGAAACTGAGCCCATATTGAACACCAATCCAGCATCCAGGAACTCTTTAACCAGATATTCCATATTTTCTCGAGAATCTCTTGCTCGAAGATATTTGCTCCTAAATACAGTATTAACTTCACTTGGAAGCAAGCCTTTAATGTTTTCTTTTCCAAGAATATTAAGTGTTTCTTTGATATTATCCGAATGAACAATCCAACCCACAATCTCTGCTGGGCCTGTTTTTAATTTACTTATTACTTCAGGCCCTAATAGTTTTGCCATTTCTGTTTTATTTGTAGACCTTTGTATAATTCCAATTATATGAACCACATTCATTTTAGTTAGATTGTTTTTGCCAATAATATCCACCATTTGATATGTATCTAATTTTGTATCAAGCCTGCTATTTCCCGAATGCGACTTTGCTTTCGCCAGTGGCGGCGAATTAGAAATGAGATCATGAATTTGCGCTCCAACCAATTCACCCGTATGGTCAGCAACCATTTTCTTAACAGCAGGATTATTGATATTTAATGAATTTATATTCCAAAGAAAATCATGTATATTAAATGAATCAAAATTAATATTTAAATCCTTGATCATAGATGCTATCTTGAAAAAATCATCTCTACGATACACTCCTGAGTTGTTGTTAATAATTTCCGCTAAATTCCGGCCTGATATATTTTTCTTTAGATCTTTATCTATTAATGGATTCAAAAATGTGGAACTATCAAATTTTAACCTGATGTTATAACAACTGCTTGCTCCGTTTGCATATTTCTTTAAAAAGTCATAATATTTCACATCTAATTCTTCAACATGGTTGTCTTCAACATCCATAAATTGATGACTATCTTCTCCCTCATCTAAACAATTTACAAATTGATACACTGGTTTATCTTTATCATGGATAATATAAATATTATTTCCTAAGTAGCTTTCATGATAATCTCCATCTGGTGCTGCGGTACACCATTGGGTCCCTTTACCATAACTGCATAATATTCTTTTTCTGGCTTTTATTTCATTTTCATCTTTTGGCAATCCGTGTTCTGTTCCACTTCCCAAAGCCGGTAGAAAATAAAGTTTTAAATCAGCGTCTGTGGCAACCAATTCTATTAGCCTATCATCACCCTCTAGTGTCTCGCCACTTTTTCTTAATTTTCTTTCTTGTCTATTGCTTATCTCTTGACTTGCTTTTATGTATTCTTCAACTTTTTCTTTGATTTCTTGTCCAACCTTAAACCAACCTTTAACTCCTATTTCACTTTTAGGCAATTTGCCGCTATCAATCATTTTTTTGGCAACATTGATTGAAATTTCCAAATCTTCTTTTCTATATCTTTTTACGCTCCAATAACCCATTGCAAAACTAAACCAATTAAAGTTTTCAAGATTCTTTTCTTTTAAAACCTGAATTATGATATCTTTAGGAGGAAATGACACTATCTGAGGATGAGCATCCAAATATCTTTTTTCTTCTGGTTTGGCGTATTTGACTAAATTAGCCAGGTACGCATCAAAGTCAGATGCTATATTTTCGTTTAAAAAGAACCAGTTCTTAAAATTCATGATACTTTATTTAGATATTTGAGTTTGTTTTTATTCTCTGTATAATAGGGGGATGACTTATACAGAAAAAGAATACGAACTGGCGATGAGATATGTTAACGGGGACATAAATGACGTACAGTTGAATTATTTAGCCGTTCAGGGCAAAACAACTGAAAAAAGAATAAGAGAAATAGCCGAATATGTCAATTTCGTGAGTCCGTTTTTAATTGCATCCGGACTAATCTTGGCTTTTCTGGCTTTTCACCTAGTCTTTTGTTTTCTATGTGTTGTTTTTAATTTCAAATAACTAATTTTTTCCGGGAAATCGTAGACGACCGGCAAACCCATCAGTCTCTTATATTCTCGATATTAAATAGCCAGTTCTTAAAACTCTCTCTCCAATACATAGTAGATGCTACCGGACTACTGAGAGTATAGTCCATATTTCTTCCGATATTCTTTACAAATCCTAATTTTTTGTAGAATCTATTCAAAGCTTCTTTCTTGCCTTTATCTGCTTCTGGTCTGATCACAATAGGCTTACCAACTCTTTTTGCATAATCCTGCAACATTCTGATTATATCTGAACCAACACCACTGTTTTGTTTTTCCTCCGGTATTTTAATAGTCTCCAATTCGATTTTATGTTTATCTTCAAATGCAGAAACATTTGCGAACGGGTATTTTTGATTTATTTTGTCCAAAACAAGGTCTAGCATAATATTATCTATCTTTTTATTCAAAAAAAATACAGAGATTGCTCTTGACCCTGAACGCCTTTTTGCTACAATGCTCACTGTTCGAGGACGATTTTTAACCAAAGGAGTAGATATGATTAAGTTTCTTAGTTTTGTTTCTTGTTTAGTGGTTTGTGCTGGATCGTATGCCGGCCAGACTAGTATTGATAGCACCGATACATCAGTTTCGGTTCTCAGGACCGATGCCCCTGCTGCAACAACTGCCGCCCCAGTTGCTATCGCTAATTGCTGCAACACTTGCAATAGTTGCAATGATGGTTGCATCAACAACTGTGATAGTTGCTGCAAGAAGCGTGAAAGGGCTTTCAGCCGCTCCCGCACTCATACTGAGAATGTAACCTGCCAGAACTGCCAGCAGGTTAAAGAGGAGACGGATACCGTTGAGACTAGTCGCAAGCGACTCAATGGTAGTGTAATCAAGAGAAGTCGTAGCCGTACTTCCGTTTCGGTACGGTAACTGCTTGTCCCGCCACCCCCTTGCTCGTGTCTCCCGTGTTCAACCCGCACGGTCAACGTAGCATATCACGGTTCTCCTGCACAACCAGATATGCCGAGACTCCGAGCAAGGGGGTTTTTTATTTTAAAAAATATGAGAGAATTAAACTCTGAGGACTTGAGTAAGTTCGCAACCAATAACGGTTTCATCCTTAAAAAAAAAGATGAAGAATATGAACTTTATAGCAAAACAGAAGATAAGGTTCTGCTTTTCAAGAGTATAAAAGAAGCATTTAGAAGAATCTCCGACGAAATCAATACTTTAAAGAAAACAAAAAATGTCCTACATTGACAACAGTAAGGAAATCAAAGAGACTATTCTCAAGTTGAATAGCCTATGTGAAGCAAATAAAGAAATTTATATCAATCAACTAGATCACAAGGCTAATCTTAGTTCTGCTCTTTTCAAGATCAAGAATAATCTTGAAAGGCTAGTTAAGAATCCAAAAGACTTGCCAGAAGTTATTTTCAATTGCTTTGAAATTGCAAAGCCATTGACACCATACTATAGCACCGATCTTGGTAAAAACAAAATTGATCAGCCATTAACCAACGAAGAAAAATTAGGTTTTCTTGAGAAGTTGGAAAAGTTTCAAGTCACAGATGAAATGAAAGAAAAATATAAAGGAACAGTCAATCAAGGAGGTTAGTGTGAACTCTGATTATCGGGTTGTAAATATTGGTGAGGTCAAGGACTATTTCATTATTCAAGAAGTTTACTATAATGATAATGAAGAAGTAATCAGTGCGACAAATGCAAGCCCCTGTGGAAATTCAATTGAAGAACTGGTACAATTTGCCGATTGTGTTTTAAAGGCAAGTAAAAAACCAGTCCTAAAATTGTAAAGAAGGGGATAAAAGGTTGATAAAATATGCCCGATTAGCTCAGTTGAATAGAGCATGGAATTTCTAATTCCAGGGTCGCAGGTTTGAATCCTGCATCGGGTACTTTAATTTTGTTTTGTTTTGAAAAAGAGCAAAGTATTTACTATTAATATTTTGTAGTAATCACACAAGAGTAGCTCAACGGGTAGAGCGTTTGACTGTCCAAAGCCACTGAATTGAAGCTCAAAAAAGCTGGCAATCTCGGGTTCAATACCCAAACAGTGGATTAATCAAATGGTTGCAAGTTCGAATCTTGCCTCTTGTGCTTAGTTTTTTCTATCATGATAATCAACAACTTCTCTACACAATTTAACAAATTCTTCTGAACTTAAAGTGTGTTTTGCTGAAAAAGAAATGAATAAAATTGAATATTGAAGAAATTAAGCAACTATCTAACGAAAAACTATTGAAGTTGTATTATGATCTTGTTATTGGATATGAAAATCCATGTTTAACTTCAAGAGAAGTGCAAGAATTGTTGGATTTGTATAGTAACATAAGTACAGACGAGGTTGCAGAGATAATCATAGAAAGAATGGGAGGAGATAATAATGACTAATGAAGAAATTGACGATATTAAATCCGGGTCAGAGCTGCACGCCGAGGTCATACTTTCTATTGTGAGAGATATGTTCAAAATAATTGACGATCCTTCAATTTCCCAAGATGATAAAGATATGGCAATGACTACTTTAAGAGAAGCGTTAAAATGACAAAAAAATGAAAAAAATAATGATCGCCACAAAAGTTGGTGAACTTGATTCCTGCACCTGCATCCTCGAGAAGCAGAAGATTATTGTGAAGAACTAGGAATTGAATATAATCCTAAAAAAATAATGATTGGTACGGAACTAGAGTAGTTTTGTGGTATGATACCGAGGAAAAGAAATGATAAACAATGATGAAGAGTATCAACAAACAATATTTAATATTAATGAACAAAAACAAAGACTTATTCAATATTCTCAAAATTGGGAAAAAGAAGGCTATTCAAAAGAGCAAGTCAAAAAACTACTAGAGCCATTAGAGTCTTTTCATATAGGACTTGTTGAAGAAGCCGAAAATTATATGAATGGAAAAAAATAAATGAAACATTATCTATTCACTATATTTTGCACACTAATCTTAATGTTTTGTATATATGCTTTAGAAATTAAAGTGAACGATCTACAAGAAAAAGTAAGAATTCAAAGAGTAGAAATTGATTCACTAGTTAAAAATAAGGCTTGGGTAGAAAAATGACTAAATACAAAATTTGTAAATTCGTTGATGGTAATGGAAAAGAATGGTATCAAGTCAAGAAAAAGGGATGGTTATTTTGGCGTTATTTGGATACAAGAGATATTCTTAGACTTTCTAA
>Ga0114963_10003922_pt1 | contig 10190 bp, 7 predicted proteins | sample C_131016_EF_Meta_FD_87019 | JGI IMG/M metagenome (GOLD analysis project Ga0114963, IMG submission 87019) | Freshwater microbial communities from Lake Croche, Canada to study carbon cycling - C_131016_EF_MetaG | ecosystem: Environmental > Aquatic > Freshwater > Lake | place: Lake Croche, Canada...
AGCAGCCGCCACTGATGGCGGAGTTCACCTACACGAACGTGACGCTCAACCCGAATCTGGACGACGCGATCTTCACGCCGGCGATTCTTCGCGGGCCGTGACGACGTGCCGGCCGGATGCCCACGGAGTCCGTCATGCATCGCCCCTGCACGCCCCTGCTCGTCTCGGCCGCGTTCGCAGCCGCCATGGTCATGGTGCACGTCGAATGCGCGTCGGCCCAGACCACGCGGTTCGACGCGCTCGCCGACCTTCCCTTCGCGGAAAACCGGCCCACGCCGCAGACCGCGGAGATCCTCCGCGACGAACTGCTCTTCCAGCGGGCGACGCAGGCGTATCTGTGGGCCTTGCCGCTGATCAACACGCTCGGCATGAAGGAGGGATCGGAGAAGGTCTTCGGAGCCGGCTACGACGTCCTGCCGGTGTGGAAGAAACGCCTCGACGCCAAGACGCTCGTGACGACGCCCAACTCCGACGTCATCTACGCCATGGGCTACGTCGATCTGGGCCGGGACGGCCCGCTGGTCTTCGAGGCTCCCCAAAACCTGCAGGGCATCCTGCTCGATGCCTGGCAGCGGCCGATCCCGGTCGACGGCGGGAGATTCTTCGGCGATGTCGGCCTGCCGGGGCCGGACGCCGGCAAGGGGGGCACGTTTCTGCTCGTGCCCCCCGGCTACACGGGCACGGTGCCGGAGGGGTGTTTCGTCTACCGTTCACCGACCAACACCGTGTTCGTCTTCCTGCGGGCCTTCTACCAGGATCCAAAGCAGCTCGCGCCGGCCGTCGCGCTCATCGAACAATCGAAGCTCTATCCGCTCGGCGGCCGGGACGCCGCCCGGCCGATGCGCTTTCCCGATGCCTCGGGGGTGCCGGTCGACATGCTGCCGATCCGCGACGGCACGGCGTTCGATGTGCTGAAGAAGCTCGTCGACGGCGAGCCCGCCACCCTCGCCGACCCCGATGCGCTCGGCCTGCTGGCGTCGATCGGCATCGTCAAGGGGCGGCCCTTCGCGCCCGACGCGAAGACGCGGACGATTCTCGACCGCGCCGCGAAGACGGCCTACAAGATGAGCCGCGTCGTCGGCTTCGAGGAGGTGGTCGCCGGCCGTTCCCTGCGGATCTATCCCGATCGCCGGTGGGTCAACCCCATGGCGGACGCGACCCCGGAGCATCCGGCGGGGCCGTTCGACCTGGGCTGGCACCGGGTGGCCGGCGGCCACCTCGACCTCGACGCCCGGATCTGGTTCTTCACAAATTACTACTCCGTGAGCCCGGGGATGCTCTCGCAGACGCCCGGTCGCGGCGCGAAATACATGATCGCCTTCGTCGACGACAGCGGGGAGAACCTCTCCGGTGGCCGCCGCTACCGCCTCCGCCTGCCGCGCGACATCCCGGCCGCCAACTTCTGGTCGGTGACGCTCTACGAGGCCGAGAACGGCTCCGGTCTCGCGAACGGTCAGCCGTTTCCGTCGCTCGGCTCGCGCGACGCGCCAACGCCGAACGCCGACGGCGGCACGGACATCCACTTGGGCCCGACGGCGCCCGCGGGCCAGGAGCGCAACTGGCTCGCGACGGTGCCGGGCAGGGGATACTTCGCCGTGCTCCGGCTCTACGGGCCGACCGCGGCCGCCCTCGACCGGAGTTGGAAGCCCGGTGACATCGAGAGGCTGCCGTGACGGTGGGCCGACGGCCTGCCGAAGACGCCCCTGCAAGACCGCCCCGCCGCGAAACGCCCATGACACCGAGCCCCATGCCCACGTCCCCTGCCGCCCAGCCGGCCCCCGGCGACACCGCTGCAACGGCGGATCGACTTCCCACCACGGGCACCGTCGCGTCGCGGCTCGGCCCGCTCGAACTGGTCAACGGCTACCCCACCGACGCCACCGTCGAGAAGATCTTCGACGACATCGACTTCCAACGGGCGTGCCAGGCCTACCTCTGGGCCCTGCCGCTGATGGCGATGCGGCAGTGGCAAAGCGAGCACCTCGCGAAGTTCGGCGCCGCCAAGATCGACTACGTCGACTATCTCACCTTCCAGGACAAGCTCGGCCTCCTCACGGCGAACGCCACCACGCCCTACATCATGGCGTTTCCCAACCTGGCGGAGACCGGCCCGCTGGTGTTCGAGGTGCCCGCCGGCCCGACGGCGGGAGGCTTCACCGATTTCTGGCAGCGGCCCATCACCGACTCCGGCCAGACCGGCCCCGACAAGGGCGGTGGCGGCCGGTATCTGATCCTCGGTCCCGCCGATCCGGAGATCCGGCCGGACGGGTATCACGTGTATCGTTCGCCCACGGTGAACGTGTGGTCGGCCCACCGCGTGCTCGATCCCGATCCGGCCCGCGCCAGGCTCGTCATCGACGGCCTGAAGATCTATCCCTACAGCCGGCGCGACGCCCCGGCTCCGACCCGCCACGTCGCGCCGGCGGGTCGGGCGTGGAGCGGCGAGCAGCCCCGCGGCCTGGCCTACTGGGAGGGCCTCGCGCGGATCATCCAGGAGGAGCCGGTCCACGAGCGCGACCGGATCACGATGGGGATGCTCCAGCCGCTGGGCATCGAGAAGGGACGGCCGTTCGCCCCCACCGACCGCCAACAGCGGATTCTCATCGACGCCGCGCGGACGGGCGAGGTGATGGCCCGGGCCATCGCCTACCGGAAACGGTTCGCAGGCGCGCAGGTCTGGCCGGGCAGTCACTGGGAGATCTCGCTGTTTCTCGCCGAGACCGACCAGGAGGCCCCGCACCACACGCAGTTGGACGAGCGCACGAGTTGGTTCTACGAAGCCGTCGGCGTGTCCGTGGGCATGATGGGCCGCGCCGTCGGCGTCGGGCAGGTCTACCTCGAGGCCGCGAAGGACGGCCGGGGCCGCTGGCTCGACGGCGGCAAGACCTATCGGCTCACGGTTCCGCGGGGCGTGCCCGTGGCGCAGTTCTGGTCGGTGACGGCGTACGACAACGAGACCCGCTGCTTCGTCGACACGGGCGTGGCGCCCGACCGGTCGTCGCGCGACGCCATCGTCACGAACGCGGACGGTTCCGTGGACATCGCCTTCGGCCCCTCGCCCCCGGCCTGCGTGCCGGAATGCAACTGGATCAAGACGCTCCCGGGCAGGGGCTGGTTCAGCTACTTCCGCCTCTACGGGCCCACTCAACCCTACTTCGACCGCTCCTGGGCGCTCTCCGACATCCAGCTGATCGAAGAGCGGCTCGCGGGAAACGTCCTCCGTTGAGACGATCCGGTCCTGACGCCCCCGGATGCGGGTCGCGATCGCGCACAGACGCGGTCGGGTCGTGACGATTGGGCGGGATGTGCGGGCACGCGGTCGCCGAATCGCCCGGGAGTCCCGCCGCTTCGGATTGCCCCGGGCAGAGCGGCTACTAGTGTCGGTTTTCACGCAGCCGGATGCGTCCCGTCCGCCATTCCAAAAGCATGGCCGGGGAGACATCCGTGTCGTCTGCCGTCACGTGTCCTCGTCATGCCATGGAGTCTCATATGCTTCGCCATCGTGCGATCGTCCTCAGCCTCGCTGCCATGTTTCTGGTGGCGTCGTCCGTCAGTCCGGCCCAGGCGGCCAACGGCCCGCTGGCCCGCCTCAACAAGCCGATCATCCCCGGCATGGCTCCCCTTCCGGGCATGCCGACGGCAAGCCCGCTCGGTCTGATCGCTCCGCGGCTGAGCAATGCCGTGCTCGTTTCCCAGAAAGGCGGACTCCGCACGCCCGCCGGGCGACTCAGCGGGATCGGCGTTCTTTCGCCGCGGGTGAGCCCGGTGGTCGCGCTGTTCACTGCGCCGCCGAAGTCGCCGAAGGTCGGCCTGCTGTACGGCCTGACGATCCTGTCGCCGCGGGCCGCCGTGCTGGTCACGATGCTGCAGGGCGCGCGAGGCCTGACGGCCGGCGTGCGTTGAACGGGCGTGGGCATGGCCCCGCGTTCGAGCGATCCGGTCTGCATGGAATCCCGGGTAGAGCGGCATGGGTGTGGCCCGCCGCTCTACCCGGTTCTGCGCCGACGGTCAGCGACTCGCATCTCGTGCATGAACGGGGGAGTTGATATCGTGACGGGCTTCCCGTTCACGAAGAGGCTCGAGATGCAGCGTGTGTCGTTTCCGGCCTGGCGTCGGGGTTCGTGGTCCGGCATCGTGGCGGCATGCGTGTGGGCGTGCCTGCAGGCCGCCCCGGCGCCGGCCCAGCCCACACCCGAGCAAAACGCCGCCGCGTTCGCCGCGGCCGCCGCGATCACCAACCAGTCGTACCACTGGGACTCGATCTCGGGCGGGATTCCGCAGGTGGCCACCACGCCCCGCGCGCCCCTCCCGGGCACCACGCTGACGACGCTCTCGTGGAATCCCGCCGATCCGCGGTTCTACCAGTTCTGCGAACCTCGCCCGTCCGGCCTAGTCGGCCGACATCTCGTCGCCCTTGCCCGCGCTCCCCACCTCGCTGGCCGTGGAAAAAGTCCTCCGGACGTTTTTCCACGGATGAAAACCTCCGGTTTTCACGGACGCTGCGCGTCCGGCACGTCGTCCCTGACGTGCAGTAGCCTGTTTGTCCACAGCCTGCTAGGCCGACGGCAGCTACCAGGCCGTGACGGCCGGCGCGCCGGGCGGATTTTCCTATCTCGACGACGCCGACTCGACGAGGACCTTCGACACGCTGCCGGACTTCGTCGAATGGAACCAGGCCCAGACGACCTACCCGTGGACCGCCATGGGCTACACCTACAACTGGAACGCGCTCCAAACCAGTGCCGCCGATCCCGCGCTCGGCTATGATCCGCTGGCGCCGTCGTCCCCTTTCGGCGTGTCGGAGTTCATCGTGAGCGCCGGGTCGAAGATCGTGAACGAGGGGTTCGTGATGAACTCCCAGTTGGGGCTCTGGGCGGTCCCCGAAATCGACCCCGCCGGGATGGGCGGCGTTCTCGCCCTCGTCGTCGGCGCCCTCGCCCTGCTCGACCGTCGGCGGACGTGAAGCCTGTCGACCGCTCCCCGCCGGTCACCCCGGGGCCTCCACGACGCGAACGCCGGGCGGATCACCGGCGCAAAGCTCACGTGCGGTATCATCGGGCCGGTATCGGTGGGAGCTATCCAGACGTTCCCGGCGGCAACCTGACGAGTGACGACCGGCACTCCCCGGAACCCCTCGAGGCTCGCTCATGAAACTCGGTGCCCATCGGCCGTGGCGGATGTCGCTCGCACGACGCGCCCGCGTGGCCGCGACGTGCGGATGTCTCCTCCTGATCCTGGCCGCCCATCCGCGTGCCATGGCCCAGTCGGGCTATACGTCGCCCTTCTCGATCACGCTCGCCCCGGACATCGCGACGTGGACGACCGACTTTGCCTCCCGGGAACAGGCGATCGTCGACAACTCGTCGCCCACCCAATCCGCTTGGTACACGACGTCGTACGGGAGCACCTCCTACGGGCCCCTCAATCCACAGCTCTACTCGACGGCTTCGATCGTTTCGCCGAACGACGCCGCGTCGCTGACCTCCGACCGCGGCCAGGCGGTCTACGGCGTGCATCTGCAGGAGAAACCCGCCCACGTCAGCACGGCCACCTGGCAACAGCAGCGGGTTCTCGCGGCGGCGAACGCGCTGCTGACGGCGACCAACGGCACCACCCAGGGCACCGCCTACCAACACCTTCACCTCCCGACGTTCAACCCGGCGTCGGTGACCAACGGCACCTTTCCGTGGAGCGCGGTGAGCACGAACCCGTTGCTGCATTCGTCGTGGCAGCTCGCCAACAGCGACACCACGAGCACGGTCCCGAATCCCTATGCCGCCACGTACGGCACGGCCGCCCCCGGGATCGACTGCACCGACTTCTCCGCCTACGTCTACAGCCTCGCCCTCGGCATCCAGATGCACTCGGGCACGCCGAGCCAGGTGCAGTTCACCGGCGCCTCGCAGGCGCCGGCGCCCGGGGCCACCGCCTTCGCGACCGTCCTCGACACCACCGGCGCGGCCATCACGCCGCAATTTTTCTACAGCCCCAACTTCGGCACCGGCGTCCTCAACAGCGGCTCCGCCGCACTCGCCCCGCTCATCAGCCAGTTTCAGGCGGGCGATCTGCTCTACATGGGCGACACGACCACGATCCGCCACGTGGTCATGTGGCTCGGCCAGACGGGCACCGATTCCGCCGGCAACGTGTTTCCGCTCGTGATCAGCAGCCACGACAACACGCCGGCGATCTTCGACACGCTGGCCCTCTCCGGCACGGGCTATCCGCTCGACGGCGACATCGCCGGCCATCTCCCGCCGCCGGGCGTGCACATCCTCCCCTTCGCCCCGTCGAACTGGTTCTATCAGGACTTCCAGCTGGCGATGCGGGTGCTCGAGACCGCGGTCGTTCCCGAGGTCGACCCCAACGGTTTCGCCGGCGTCGCGGCGCTCGTCACGGGCGTGCTGGGGCTCATCGAACGGCGCCTGAAAAGGACGGGCGCCATGGTCTGCCGACGGCAGTGGCCCGGCGCGTCGGCCCGGGATGGAAGCAAGTCCTGACCGCGCCTGTTCCTCCGTGTGCCCCCCCGGCCGGGCCGCTCCACTCCCGACGCGCCCGATCGTTGTGGCCATGCACGTGCACGGCTATCCTCGGAAAAGAGGTCAACGCCGGTAGCAGCGGGCATTCCACCAGGCGGCCGGAAAAAACCCGTGTGGGAGGGATTCTCGCATGACACGACGTGTGCGGCGATGGTTGCGGCGTTCGTGGGCTTCTTTCCGCTTCCCGAGACGGCGCCGCGAGGCCTTGCAGCTTCACGTGCAGTCGCTCGAGCCCAAGTTCGCTCTGGCGGCGTGGGCCGATACGAGGGCCACCTCCGTCACGTCCCCCGCGGCCGGCAGCTACAAGGCCGGCGATGACCTGGTCTTTCAGGTCGCCTTCAACAAGCCCGTGGCGGTCGTGGGCACGCCGCAACTCGGCCTCACGATCGGCGCGGTCACGAGGCCGGCGACCTACAGCAGCGGATCAGGGTCGAACAGGCTCGACTTCCGGTACACGGTCCGGCCCGGCGACACCGACACCGACGGCATCGCGGTGGCGCGGTCGCTCGGCCTGCCAAGCGGGAGTTCCATCCGCAATCTGGCGACCCGGGCCGCGGCCTCCGCCGCGATCACCCCGCCGAATACCGCCCGTGTGCTCGTCGACACGACGAAGCCCGCGGTCGCGACCGTGACGGGCCCCGCGGCAGACACGTATCCCGCAGGAAGCACGCTGTCGTTCACCGTGAGGTTCACCGAGCCGGTGTTCGTCACGGCCGCCAACCGGAAACTGCTGACACTGCCTGTCACCATCGGCGGCGCGACCCGAGCTGCCGCCTGGAACGGTGAGGGAAGCGGCACCACGTCGCTCACGTTCACGACGGTGACGCGTCCGGGCGACTCCGCCCCCTCCGGCCTGCGGACCGTCGGGGCGATCGGGTTGTCAAACGGCGCGGCGCTCCGCGACCGCGCGGGGAACGCCGTCGTTCCTGCCGTCTCCGCGCAGTTCCCGAACGCCAAGGTGAGCGGCGTCGCGCCGAGCCCGCTCGCCGTGGAGCGGCTCAAGGCGCAGGGCATCGTGGCGGACCCGGACGTCGCGTTGCGCATGCTGCCGGCGGCGAATCCCGATGCCGCCCCGCAGCCCGCGCCCGCGACGGCGCAGACCATCCCGGTCGCCACGCTCCAGTCGAACTACGAGACGGTCTTCGGCGGCCTGAGTGCGCAGCTCGGGGTGACCCTGAGCACGCGGCAGAACGTCGACAAGATCGACTTCCTCAAGGGCCAGGCGGCCGCGGGCCACTTCGATCTCCTCGCCAAGCCCATCCAGAACAACCCGGCGGGAGTGACGGCCGTCGCCTTCCAGCCGGTGCGCTACCAGACCGACGTCGATCTCCCCGCGGGAAGCCAGAGCTTCCAGGTGTCCGGCGGCCTCATCATGCCGCAGGGCATCGACAAGACGAAGCTCAAGGGCGTCGTGACGTACTTCCACGGCACGACGTTCGACAAATCCACCGTGCCCTCGAACTACACCCCCGAGATGCAGTTGACGGCGGAGCTGTTCGCCTCGCAGGGCTACATCGTCGTCGCCCCCGACTACATCGGGCAGGGCGTGGACTGGCAGAACGTGCACCCATACGTCCTCTACCCGCAGGTGTCGGCCAAGACCGCCATCGACATGCTGGCCGCCGTCAAGCCCCTGATCGCCGCGCAGTACCAGCTCACCGCCGACGATCCGGCGCTGAAGCTCTTCTCCGTCGGGTATTCCGAGGGAGGCGCCTACTCGTTGTGGTTCAACTCCGTCATCAGCGGCACGCCCGGGGTGCTCGACCCGTTCTACGCGTTGACCCATTCGGTCGGGCTGGAAGGGGCGTACAACACCTCGAACGTCATCAAGAACTTCCTCTTCAGCGACGTCGGCAAGGGACAGAGCAACCCGTTCAACATCCAGTCGCTGGCCCTGACGAACTTCGCGAAGCCTCTCCTGAGCGCCGATGCGTTGCTTTCATTCGCCACCTACGGCATGGGCGGCGACTACGCCAAGGCGTTCAGCCGCAACTACCTCCAGCTCAACGCCAGCCCCCCGGTGTCGCAGTCGTTGTGCAACGTGAACGGCGCGCAGGTGGGCATCCCGCAGGCCTTCGCCCAGCCGAACGGCAGCAGTGCGACGCCCGTGTTCTTCGCCGCCCTGAACAAACGGGCCAACGGGGCGAGCTATCTCTTCCCCATCGTCGCCGACCCGACCACCGTGCTGGGCAAGGTCGACCTCGTGAAGCAGTTGGGCACCTCGACGAAGAACAACATGTACGCGCTGATGGACGACTACCTGCTGGTGACCGAGAAGGGCAGGATGCTTCTCGACCAGGCCCTGGCGGCCGCGGACGTGAACCTCACCCCCTGCGCGAACGCCGGGGTCAGCATCATCTCGCTCGCGAACGATTCGGTCGTGACGCCGAACAACTACGCGGCGTTGCTCGCGGCCTACCCGGGCAAGATCGCCAACGCCATCAGCTTGAACGAGAACGACTTCATGGTGGTGTCGGGGGTCAGCAAGGAGATCGATTGGCCCCTGTGGGTTCCCACGGACCACATGCAGGCGGCGACCTACGAGTTCATCTACGCCCTGAACATCTTCAACACCTACGCCGCGAACCCCTAGCTGGCCGTGGACACACAGCCTGTCCGCACCGGCCTCCCCGTTCCGCCCGTCATCGACACCGGCAGCTCGGTGTCGATTGACGCCACGTTGACGTCGACCGGCCCCTTCGGCACCTCTCTCGACGCCGGCCGCGCGATGGAGCGTGCTCTCGGGGACGCGCCCCGGTCATGGGTGAGCAACGGCTCCACTCTCGCGGTGACGTCGACCGAAGAAGCCGGCGGAGGGCGAAGCGGGTCTGATGCGCCCCGGCCAACGTGGTAGCGAATCGGGACAAGGGCTTCCCATGCGGGCCTGCCCCCCGCCGGTGTTCTCACATCCCGTAGGGGAAGTCCGCGTGCTCGGTCAGGCCACTCGAGCGAATCGGGGCGAGGGCCTTGGCGTATTCGAGCAGCAGCCGGTCCGCGAACTCGATCCGGCGGCGGAGCCAGGCGTCCCGGTCGCTTGCGGGCGTCTCCCCGGCCAGCACATCGCCCACGTCCTGCACGAGCACGTGCTCCGGGATGTAGACCACCCGGCTGTTCTTGTAGCCGCTCGTCCGCAGCTCGTTTACCGGATAGCTCCCACCCCGTGAAGCCGAAACAGCCACGATCAGGGCCGGCTTGTGGCCGACCTCTTTGGGGCCGGCGAAGAGGAGCAGGTTCTTGAGCCCCGGGGGCACCATCCCGGCCCATTCAGGCGCGATGATCACGAACCCAGCGGCCTTTCGCATCCTGTCGCGAATGGGCTTCCACTCGGCCGCCAGCTGGCTGTCGCCCTCCCAGACGCTTTCTTCCCACAGCGGCAGCGGATTGCCGGCCAGATCGATCGTGTCGACGGTCACCGACGAGTCGACGCGGGCCAGATCCTTCGCGATGTACGCCCCGACCCGGCTCGACTGGCTGTCTTTGCGGTGACTCCCGACGATGATCGCGATGTGCACGGCGGCTCCTCCTCAGACCAGATGATTGACGGCGACGAAAAACCCGGACGGGCTGTTGTGGGCGAATCGTAGCACATCCTCTTCGGGCTCCCTCGTGCTCCCTCGTGCTCGCGGGCCCAAGCCCGAAGTGGTGCTCGAT
>Ga0114963_10003930_pt1 | contig 10178 bp, 9 predicted proteins | sample C_131016_EF_Meta_FD_87019 | JGI IMG/M metagenome (GOLD analysis project Ga0114963, IMG submission 87019) | Freshwater microbial communities from Lake Croche, Canada to study carbon cycling - C_131016_EF_MetaG | ecosystem: Environmental > Aquatic > Freshwater > Lake | place: Lake Croche, Canada...
AAGATCGAGTGCAAAGTGCCCGGCCCCACGCGCTTCTGGCCGGCTGACATTTTGGGCGAACCGCCCGTGGCGCAATTGATCCTCAGTCCGCGAAACCCTGCAGGGCCGCATACGCTGGACATTCCGGTTGACCCTCACTTGTTGGCAGCTGGCGATCACAATGGATCGACCTTTTACCAACATCAAAAATTCTTATCAGTGGTGCAAGGTCTCGCTGCGGTTGAAGTCAGTTTGTCGGATGGTTTGTCTGCTGTCGTCATTGGTTTGGCCGCAGAACATTCTGCAAAAACCGGCGAAGTTGTGGACTTGACCCAAGGCCCTTGGGCATTGTTGTAGTACAAAGAGGCATGTACTTCATTGACACGAACTTCCGTTGGCTGCTGCTGCTCATGTGCGCAGGGCTGATGGTCGGCTGTGCATCGCAGCCCAGCAGCCCCGTGCGTGCTGATTTTCCGCACTTGCCAAGCCCCCAAGCCTTTCGAACGTGGACGCCTGCGCAACAACTGAATTGGCTTGCGGTGTCATTCCCAGGCAAAAAACCCACCCAATACCAATTGGCACAGCGCCAAGGCCGAGAAGGCGTGCAAGCCGATGCGCAGTCTGCATTGAGCATGTTGCGGCAATCGGTGCATGTACCCGCAGACCAATTGGGCGCGTTGAAATTTTCATGGTATGTGCCCGAGCTGATTACAGGTGCAGACATGGGTGTGCGCGAGACCGATGATTCGCCGGTTCGACTGGTGCTTGCTTTTGAAGGCGATCGCTCCAAATTTTCAGCGCGTAACGCCCTGCTCAACGAACTGGTTCGCACGCTGACCCATGAAGAAATGCCTTACGCCACCTTGATGTATGTGTGGTGCAATCATCGCCCTGTCGAGTCGGTCATCGTCAATCCGCGCACCGATCGCATTCAAAAAATCGTGGTCGAATCTGGCCCCCATCAACTCCAGCGCTGGCTGGACTATGAGCGAGACATCCGGGCTGATTTTGAGAAAGCCTTTGGCGAAGCGCCCGGGCCCTTGGTCGCGATAGGGCTGATGACAGACAGCGACAACACCCGCACCCACACGCGCGCCTGGTACGGAAACGTGCAATTGGTGCAATCTTCGACAAAACATTGACAATAAAATGCACGCTTTGGGGGTATTCCCTCACCCTCAGTCGGTTCTTAATGTTGCATAGTCACGGCACCCAAAGACACGGTCTTAAGGAAATTTCAAAATGATCAAAACTATTTTCAGCCGGTACTCGGTTTGCGCTTGGATCTTCGCCATGGCATGGTCGTTGCCGGTCGCCGCAAAACCATTCAAATGGACCAGTGCCAGCGACATCCCGACGCTGGACATTCACTCGCAAAACAATGCCTTGAGTAACGGCATTCATGCCGCTGTTTTTGACTCCTTGGTCTACTACAACAGCAGCACATTCAAGTTAGAGCCTCGTTTGGCCACCGCATGGAGAGAAATCTCCGCCACACAAATGCGCTTCACTTTGCGTGCGGGTGTCAAATTCAGTGATGGAACGCCATTGACTGCAGATGATGTGGTTTTCTCTCTGAACCGGGCTCGCGCCAAGACATCCAATTTCACGGTCTACACCCAAGGCTTCGACAAGATCATCAAAGTCAATGAAAGCACTGTGGACATCCTGCTGTCAGGCCCCAATCCGGTGCTGCTCAATCAGCTGACCGAATTGCGCATCATGAGCAAAGCCTGGGCTGAAAAAAACAAATCCAGTGAACCCAAAGACATACGCACCGCAGATGAGTCCTTTGCCCACCGCAATGCCATGGGAAGCGGCTCTTACATGGTCAAGGAGTGGCAGCCAGACCAGCGACTGATTCTGGTCAAGAATCCGCTTTGGTGGGGCTGGAATTCGGCACCCTCGAATGTCACCGAAATCATTTACACCCCCATCAAGAACGAAGCTACTCGCGCAGCCGCCATCTTGTCAGGTGAAGTGGATTTCGTCCTGGACCCCAGTCCCCAGGATTTAGCGCGCATGCGCAACCAAGCCCATCTCAAAGTCATTGATGGCGTTGAAAACCGCACCATATTTTTGGGCATGGACCAGTTCAGAGACGAACTTCCCGGCTCCAACCTCAAAGGTAAAAACCCCCTCAAGGACTTGAGAGTCCGCAAGGCGCTCTACCAGTCCATCGACATCGAAACCATTCACCGCGTGACCATGCGCGGCATGTCGCAAACCACCGGAGCGATCGTGGCCAGCCAGGTCAATGGATGGACTTCGGGGGTCAACAAGCGCCTGCCGTACGGATTGGATGAAGCGAAAAAATTGCTCGCTGAGGCTGGCTACCCACAAGGGTTTGAAGTGGACTTTGCCTGCCCCAATAACCGCTACATCAATGACGAAGAAATCTGTCAAGCCATCACAGCCATGTGGGCAAAAATCGGCATCAAGGCCAAGCTGCGCACCTTGCCGCTGGTCACCTACTTCCCCATGATTCAGCGCTACGAGGCCAGCATCTACATGTTGGGCTGGGGCGTGCCCACTTTTGACGCCCTGTACAGCCTTCAATCATTGGTTCGGAGTGTTGGCACGGGTGGTGATGGCAACTACAACGTGGGGCGCTACAGCAATGCGCGCATGGACTACGTGGTGGACCGCGCCAAGTCCGAAACCGACACGCTTGTGCGTAACCGCCTGCTCACAGAAGGCCTGCAATTGCAGAACGACACGGTAGCGCACATTCCCCTGCACAACCAGGTGATTCCATGGGTCATGAAAAAGAGCGTGACCGTTGTTCACCGTCCAGATAACCGATTGGACTGGTCACTCATCACGGTCCAATGACCTTCACCCTTACCTGCCCTTCATGCTAGCTTTCATTTTTCAGCGCCTCCTGCAGGCCGTGGTGGTCATGGTCACGGTCGCATTCATCGCCTTCTTGCTGTTTCAGTACGTTGGCGATCCGGTGGTGTTTTTGCTGGGTCAGGACGCACGTCCTGAGCAAATCAAGGAGTTAAGGCAAGACCTGGGTTTGGACCAAGCCTTCTTTGTGCAGTTCTGGCACTTTTTGCAAAATGCAGTGCAAGGTGAGTTCGGCTTGAGCTTGCGCCAAGGGGCCAAAGTGTCGCGCCTGATTGCCGAGCGTTTTCCGGCGACCATGGAGCTGGCACTGGTGGCGGCCACCATGGCGCTGAGTTTGGGTATTCCCTTGGGGGTGTATGCAGCGCTGCGGCGCGGCAGCTTTGGCAGCCAGTTGTTCATGACCGTGTCATTGCTCGGGGTCTCCTTGCCGACCTTTTTGATCGGTATTTTGCTGATCCTTATTTTTGCGGTCTGGCTGGGCTGGTTGCCCAGTTTCGGGCGGGGCGATGTGGTCAAACTCGGCTGGTGGTCTTCGGGCTTGTTCACGGTTCAAGGGTGGCAACACATTGTGCTGCCTGCAGTGACTTTGGCGATCTTTCAGCTCACCCTGATCATGCGCTTGGTGCGTGCAGAAATGCTGGAGGTTTTGCGCACCGACTACATTAAATTTGCACGTGCCCGCGGACTGCCGAATCGCGCTATTTATTTTGGCCATGCGCTTAAAAACACCTTGGTGCCGGTCATGACCATCACCGGCTTGCAACTGGGGGGCTTGATTGCCTTTGCCATCATCACTGAGACGGTGTTCCAGTGGCCTGGCATGGGCCTGCTTTTTATCCAGGCGGTGACCTTTGCCGACATTCCGGTCATGGCGGCCTACCTGTGTTTGATCGCCTTGATTTTTGTCATCATCAATTTGGTGGTGGACTTGCTGTATTTTGCAGTCGACCCGCGCATGCGCGTGGTCAAAGCCGGAGGGCATTGAACATGTCAGGTCTGTCGCTTCAGTCCACTTTGGCCCATGGCCGCGCCTTTGCGCACATTGCCGCCTTTCATCCGGAGTTGACCGCGTTCCGCCGCGATCTGCATGCCCACCCCGAACTGGGCTTTGAAGAGGTCTACACCTCGGGGCGGGTGATCGAAGGCCTCAAGGTCTGCGGCGTCGATGCCGTGCATACCGGCCTGGGCAAAACGGGGGTGGTTGCCTTGGTGCATGGGCGCGGGTTTTCTGCGCAAAACCCGGGCCGCATGATCGGCTTGCGCGCCGATATGGACGCACTCCCATTGCCCGAGCTGGGCGACGTGGCTTGGAAGTCCAGCAAGCCCGGCTTGATGCATGGCTGCGGCCACGACGGCCATACCGCCATGCTGATGGGCGCGGCGCGCTATCTGGCCGAGACACGCCACTTTGCGGGCACTGCAGTGTTGATTTTCCAGCCCGGTGAAGAGGGTTATGCCGGTGCGCGGGCCATGATGCAAGACGGCTTGTTTGAGCGCTTTCCATGCGAAAAAGTGTTTGCCCAACACAACGCCCCCGATGTGCCGCTGGGCGTGGTGGGCGTGACGCCCGGGCCCATGCAAGCCGCAGTGGACCGGATCGAAATCCGCATCACCGGTAAAGGCGGTCATGGTGCTCGACCGCACCAAACGGTGGACCCGGTGCTGGTGGCAGGGCACATCATCACTGCCGCACAAAGCATCGTCTCGCGCAACCTGTCGGCCTTTGACCAGGCGGTGCTGAGCATTTGCGCCATGCACGCGGGCAATCCCGTTGCCATGAGTGTGATCCCCGGCGAGGCCACTTTGGTGGGCACGGTGCGCACTTACAGCGAAGTGATTCAACAACAGATCGAAGACCGTTTGACCTTGCTGTGCACTTCGATTGCGCAAGGTATGGGCGCTTCAGCCCAGGTCGTCTATGAGCGGGTCTATCCCGCCACGGTCAACACCGTCGCCGAAGCCCATTTTGTAGCCGATGTGGCCACCCATTTGGTCGGCAAAGACAAAGTGTGGCGTAACATGATGCCGAGCATGGGCGGCGAAGATTTCTCGTTCATGTTGCAAGTGGTGCCGGGTGCTTACATGCGGGTTGGTCAGGGTTTGCCCGATGGGGCGGGGCCACATCCGCTGCACAACAGCCGTTACGATTTCAATGACGCGATATTGCCTTTGGGGGCGGCTTTGCATGCCAGTTTGGTCGAGCATGCTTTGCCCTTGATGGCGACTTGATTTTATTCCGTGTATTTCAGTGATTTCATTCCCTAAGGAGATTCCATGACATTCAAACTCACCCCTCTTGTTGCCTCTTTGGCTTCAGCATTGGCCTTGACCGCATTGTCAGCTTCTGCGGTAACTATACGCATCGGCAACCAAGGCGATGCTTTGTCCATGGATCCGCATTCTCTGAACGAATCCTTGCAGATCACCGTGGTCGAAAACGTGTACGAATCTTTGGTGTCGCGCGATGCCAACTACAAGCTCACCCCCTTGCTGGCCACCAGCTGGAAGCAAACCGCCCCCACCGTTTGGCGCTTTGATCTGCGCAAAGACGTGAAGTTCCATGACGGCACGCCCTTCACGGCAGACGATGTGATCTTCAGTTACGAGCGCGCCAAGGGCGACGGCTCGGACATGAAGAGTTATGTCGGTCAGTTCAAAGAAATCAAAAAAATAAACGACCACACGATCGACATCATCACCAATGCCCCCTTTCCCATCGTGCCTGAGTTGATCACGCACTGGGCGATCATGAGTAAGAAATGGTGCGAGGAAAACCAAGCTACCAAACCTGTGGACCGCCGAAAGGGCATTGAAAATGCGGCGTCCTTTCGCGCCAACGGCACCGGTCCTTTTGTGGTGAAAGAGCGTCAGCCGAACGTGCAAACACGCTTTGCCCGCAACTTCAATTACTGGGGCAAAGTCACGGGCAACGTGGATGAAGTGGTGTTCTCGGTCATCGGCAACGATGCCACCCGTGTGGCGGCCATGCTGTCGGGCGAACTCGACATCATGGAGCCGGTGCCGGTGCAAGACGTGGAGCGTCTGAAATCCAATGACAAACTCAAGATTCTGCAAGGGCCTGAGCTGCGCGCAATTTTTCTGGGTATGGACCAAAAGCGTGACGAATTACTTTATTCGAACGTGAAAGGCAAAAACCCGTTCAAAGACATCCGCGTTCGCAAAGCCTTTTACCAAGCGATTGACATCGAGACCATCAAGAGCCGCGTGATGCGAGGCGCAGCAACGCCCCTGGGTTTGATGTTGCCACCGCAGGTCAATGGCTTTGCCCCCGATCTGGCCAAGCGCATGCCTTATGACGCAGAGGCCGCCAAAAAATTGTTGACCGAGGCCGGTTACCCGAGCGGCTTTGAAGTCAAGATGAACTGCCCGAACGACCGGTATGTCAACGACGCAGAAATTTGCCAAGCCGTGGCCGCCAACCTAGCCAAGATTGGCGTGAAGATCAATCTCGAGGCCGAGACCAAGGGCACCTACTTCCCTAAAATCTTGAGCCGCAACACCAGCTTTTACATGCTGGGCTGGACCGCCAGCACGGTGGACGCGCACAACGTGCTCTACCCTATCTTGTCGACACCGGGCGATGGCGGTCGCGGCCAGTTCAACCTGGGCGCTTACAGCAATCCCAAAGTCGACGAGTTGACCGACAAAGTGGCCTCTGAAACCGATCAAAAAAAGCGCAATGAAATGATCCGCGAAGCCATGAAGATCCACCAAGATGACGTCGGCCACCTGCCACTGCACCAGCAAGCCCTGAACTGGGCGGTGAAGAAAAACATCGAATTGGTACAGCACCCGGACAACAACATGGCCTGGAAATTCATCACCGTGAAACCCTAAGACTTGAACATGACGCAAACTTGGCAGCGCTGGTGGCACAGCGACCTGGGCTACAGTTTCCGCACATCGCCTCTGGCGATTGCGGCGGCCCTGATCGCTTTTGTGTGTATTTTTTGTTCGGTGTTTGCCGCTTGGGTGTCTCCCACCAACCCCTTCGATCTGGCCACCCTGGAGTTGAGCGATGCGCGTTTGCCACCGGCCTGGATGCAGGGTGGCTCCAGCAAATACGTGTTGGGCTCGGACGATCAGGGGCGCGACATTTTGTCGGCCTTGATCTACGGGGCGCGTATTTCCTTGGTGGTCGGCGTGGCCTCGGTCTTGGTCTCGGTGTTGGTGGGCGTGAGCATGGGCTTGCTGGCCGGCTACCGGGGCGGCTGGATCGACACCATGCTCATGCGTTTGTGTGATGTAATGTTGTCATTCCCGGCCATTTTGGTGGCTTTGCTGATTGCTGGCGTGGGCCGTGCCTTGTTCCCCAATGCGGATGAATCCTTGGCGTTTGGCGTGCTGATCATTTCCATTTCATTGACGGGCTGGGTGCAGTATGCGCGCACTGTGCGCGGCACCACCATGGTCGAGCGCAACAAAGAATACGTGCAAGCGGCCCGCGTGACCGGTGTGTCTTCGGGCCGCATCATGCTGCGCCATGTGCTGCCCAATGTGTTGGGCCCGGTCATGGTCTTGGCCACCATCCAGGTCGCGACCGCGATCATCACCGAAGCCACCTTGTCGTTCTTGGGCGTGGGCGTGCCGCCCACATCGCCGTCCTTGGGCACCTTGATTCGGGTGGGCAACGACTATTTGTTTTCAGGCGAGTGGTGGATAACAATCTTTCCAGGGCTGATGTTGGTGCTGATTGCCTTGTCAGTGAACTTGCTGGGTGACTGGCTGCGTGACGCTTTGAACCCGCGTTTGCGCTAATTTAAGCGATTCCAATTCATGCATCTTTTGCAAGTTAACAAGCTGGTGGTGGAGTTCCCCAGCCGCCACGGCACACTGCGTGCCATCGATGGCATTTCTTTTGACATCGCCCCAGGCGAGATTCTGGGTGTGGTGGGCGAGTCCGGTGCAGGCAAGTCGTTGACGGGGGCCTCCATCATTGGATTGCTCGAGCCGCCCGGCCGCATTGCCTCTGGCAGCATCACGTTGCAAGGTGAGCGCATTGACCAGTACAACAACGACCAGATGCGGCATATTCGCGGCCGCAAAATTGGCGCTATTTTTCAAGACCCGTTGACCTCGCTGAATCCGCTGTACACCGTGGGCCGGCAAATCACAGAGACGATTCAGGCGCACTTGCCGGTCAGCGATGAAGAGGCCAAGCAACGCGCCATCCGTTTGCTGCAAGACACCGGCATTCCCGCTGCGGCCGAGCGCATGGGCCATTACCCGCACCAGTTTTCCGGTGGCATGCGCCAGCGCGTGGTGATTGCTCTGGCACTGGCGGCCGAGCCGCAATTGATTGTGGCTGATGAACCCACCACCGCGCTGGACGTGTCGATTCAGGCGCAAATCATTGGCCTGCTTAAAACCATTTGCAAAGACCGAGGCGCAGCGGTCATGCTGATCACCCATGACATGGGTGTGATTGCCGAAACCTGTGACCGCGTGGCCGTGATGTACGCGGGCCGCATTGTCGAAATCGGCCCCGTGCATGAAGTGATCAACCGCCCTTCACATCCCTATACTTCTGGCCTGATGGCTTCGATTCCCGACATGAGCAGTGACCGCGAACGCCTGAACCAGATCGATGGCGCCATGCCGCGCCTGAACGCCATTCCGCCTGGCTGTGCTTTCAATCCCCGCTGTCCGCGCGTGATGGAACGCTGTTTGCAAGACCGGCCCGAACTGCGCCCTGCCACCGCCACGCAAGCAGCCTGCTGGCTTGTGGGCGACGCAACATGACGGCGCTGGTTCAAGCCCATGATCTGGCCAAGACCTTTGACGTCTCGGCGCCTTGGCTCAACCGCGTGCTGGAAGGCAAGCCCCTCCAGTTGCTCCATGCCGTGGACGGCGTGAGTTTTGAAATTGAACGCGGCACCACCTTGGCCCTGGTGGGCGAGTCCGGCTGCGGTAAAAGCACCGTGGCGCGTTTGCTGGTGGGCCTGTATGAGCCCACCCGAGGTGGCCTGACCTTTGACGGGCAGGACGCCCATGCGGCCTTCAAATCGCCCGATGCCAAAGCGATGCGCAAGCGCATCCAGATGATCTTCCAAGACCCTTATGCCAGCCTGAACCCGCGCTGGACGGTCGAAGCCATCATTGGCGAGCCGCTGCATGAGCACGGCATGATCCAAGATGCGAGCGAGCTCCAAGCCCGCGTGGCCGAGTTGCTGCAATCGGTAGGCTTGTCGGCCCTCGACATGCCCAAGTACCCGCACCAGTTCTCTGGCGGCCAGCGCCAGCGCATTTCGATTGCCCGCGCCTTGGCCACCGCGCCCGAATTTTTGGTGTGCGACGAGCCCACATCCGCGCTGGACGTCAGCGTGCAAGCGCAGGTGCTCAACATCATGAAGGACCTGCAGCGCGAACGCGGCCTGACGTATTTGTTCATCTCGCACAACCTCGCGGTGGTGCGCCACGTCAGTGACAAGGTGGGGGTGATGTATTTGGGCCGTTTGGTGGAGTTGGCCGACAAGCACACCCTGTTTGCCAACCCGCAGCACCCCTACACCCGCATGCTGCTCGACGCCATTCCTAAAATGCACGACACCGGCCGTGCCCGCACGCCCGTGCAAGGTGAGGTGCCCAACCCCCTCAACCCGCCAACGGGCTGCAGCTTTCACCCCCGCTGCCCGCAAGTGACTGAACTCTGCAAAACCGAGCGGCCGCTGCTGCGCGAACTCAAAGGCATCAAGATCGCTTGCCACGTGGTGACTTGATTAGAGCCCTGTAAGGGTGTGTTTATTTTTTTAAAGTACTGAATATCGATCAAGTTTCAGGCACCTGGTGAAACCCCAGAAGTCTGCGCTCTTGAGGCTCTTGACGCCCAATGGGCCCAAATGTCTGGCCTGGAAGTACCTGAGACACATTATTTTGATCTGAGGCTAAACACGCCAGCACCTTCTCCAGACCATTGCGCGGCAACGAGATCAGTTGATGCATTGAACACGCCCTGCAGAGCGACGCCGCACGGGGTTGCACCCATTAAAAAACCCACCGTGTTGCCACGGTGGGTTTTTGTCTTTTAAACCGTCCACTGGCTTGCGCCAGCGTCAGATTAGAAAGAGTGGGTGATACCCACGTTGGTCTGCTCAACCAAAGAGCCTGTCTTGGAGACGTCAGCAAAAGCTTTTGCTTGATCAGCATGGCTTGCGTTGTTCTTGACATAGTCAGCATACACGTAAGTGCGCTTGCTCAGAGCATAACGAACACCGACGTTACCCATCTGGGTAGGAGTGAAGGTGCCCAATGTACCGCCCGAGTACTTGCGCTCACCATACTTGACGTAAGGTGTGAAAGAACCCATTGGGAACAATGCTGTCAAA
>Ga0114963_10003931_pt1 | contig 10176 bp, 10 predicted proteins | sample C_131016_EF_Meta_FD_87019 | JGI IMG/M metagenome (GOLD analysis project Ga0114963, IMG submission 87019) | Freshwater microbial communities from Lake Croche, Canada to study carbon cycling - C_131016_EF_MetaG | ecosystem: Environmental > Aquatic > Freshwater > Lake | place: Lake Croche, Canada...
ATTTCAGGTGTAGACTAGCGTCGCACTACACACCCACATGCGAACGCTTTACCTCGACTTGGAGACATTCTCCAAGACACCGATTACCCATGGCACCCATGCCTATGCTGCGAATGCAGAGATACTGCTCGCGGCATGGGCATGGGACGATGCCCCCGTGCAGGTGACCGATTTCACTACCAGCCCACCAGAGCAGATACCCCCCGACGTAAGCACTTTTGCCAACGACCCTGACGTTGAGGTGGTGATCCACAACTCCCACTTCGACCGCACGGTGATCCGGCACGTCTGGGGCATTGACATCCCCACCAAGCGCATCCACGACACCATGGTCCAGGCCATGGCCCACAGCCTGCCCGGTAGCCTGGGCATGCTCTGCGAGGTGCTGGGCCTGCCATCTGACAAGGCCAAGGACAAGGACGGCAAGCGGCTGATCCAACTCTTCACCAAGCCGCTAGGCAAGAACCGGTTATTGCGCCGCGCCACCCGCGAGACGCATCCAGAGGATTGGGAGCGCTTCAAGGCCTACGCCGCCGCCGACGTGGAGGCTATGCGCGAGATAAAGAAGCGCATGCCCCTGCTCAACTTCACGCCCGCAGAGCGTGCCCTGTGGCAGCTAGACCAGCGCATCAACGACCGTGGCGTCGCTATTGACCTTGCACTGGTGGACTCGGCCATCACCGCCATCGACAAGGCCAAGCACGAGCTGGCCGGTCGCACGCAGGCGCTGACCGACGGCAGCGTGTCTAGCGCCACCCTCAACGAGGTCTTCCGGCTGCACCTGTTCGAGGCCTTCGGCATAGACCTGCCCGACCTGCAGATGGCCACTATCGAGAAGACGCTGTCCACACTTGAACTGAACCCGGCCATGCGCGAACTGCTGACCATCCGGTTACAGGCCAGCTCCACCAGCACGGCCAAGTACCGGGTGCTGATGCGCGGCACCAGCACGGACGGGCGCCTGCGCGGGCTGCTGCAGTTCTGCGGCGCTATCCGCACGGGGCGCTGGGCCGGGCGGCTGTTCCAGCCCCAGAACCTGCCCCGGCCAACGCTCAAGCAGAAGGCCATCGACGCGGGCATTGAGGCACTGCGCGCCGGGTGCGCGCCCCTGACCACCGACAACGTCATGGAGCTGGTGAGCTCGGCCATCCGTAGCTGCATCGTGGCGCCTACTGGAAAAAAGCTGGTGGTGGCCGACTTGTCTAACATTGAGGGCCGGGTCCAGAGCTGGCTGGCTAACGAGGAATGGAAGCTCCAAGCCTTCCGCAACTTCGACGCCAAGGTGGGCCCTGACCTGTACAAGCTGGCCTACAGCAAGTCCTTCGGCGTGGCGCCTGGGGCGGTAACAGACGACCAGCGACAGGTGGGCAAGGTGCAGGAGCTGGCGCTCGGCTACTAGGGCGGCGTGGGCGCGTTTGTGACGTTTGCGGGGGCCTACGGCATTAACTTGGACAGCTTGGCCGACAAGGTGCTCCTAGACGCGCCTGACAACGTGGTGGCCAAGGCCGACAAGTTCTTGGGCTGGACCAAAAAGGACAAGCGGCCCATGTACGGGCTGTCCGAGGACGCTTTCGTGGCCTGCGATGTCCTGAAGCGCATGTGGCGCGACGCCCACCCCAACATCACCAACTACTGGGCCGCGCTCAAGGATCTGGTGATTAAGGCATTGCTTAACAGGGGCAACACCTTCAACGAGCTAGGCCTGAAGGTGCGGGCCAGCAAGAACTGGCTGGTGCTCGGGCTGCCCTCGGGCCGGGCGCTGTGCTACCCGTCACCCAAGGTTGAGGACGGCGACAAGATCACGTACATGGGCATCGACCAGTACACCCGCAAGTGGACGCGCATACATACACACGGGGGCAAGCTGTTTGAAAATTGTTCCCAAGCCGTGGCGCGCGACATCATGGCGGCCAACATGCCATTGATTGAGGCGGCGGGCTACCAGATCGTTTTAAGTGTACATGATGAAATTATTGCGGAGGCACCAGACGAGCCGCAGTACAACGCCAAGCACCTTGCCAGCCTGCTGGCGGCGAACCCCGCTTGGGCACCCGACATCCCGCTGGCTGCAGCGGGCTTTGAGACATACCGATACAGGAAGGGTTGATATGCGCGAATCAGACATTGAGAAGTACCTTGTGAAGAAGGTCAAAGAGATGGGCGGCGAGGTCCGCAAGGTCAAGTGGATCGGGCGCAACGGCGCGCCCGACCGCCTGGTTATGCTGCCACCACGGGATTGTGAGGAGAATGGCACCATCTGGGTGGAGCTCAAGGCCCTCGGCAAGGTCCCCGAGCCGCACCAGCTCCGTGAGCACAAGCGCATGCGGGCGGTAGGCCAGCGCGTGGCGGTGATCGACAGTTTGGAGGGCGTTGACGCGCTGCTGCTATGAATAAAATTGAATTTGGCGACTGCCGCGAAACCATGCGCCGATGGGCCGCTGATGGCGTCAAGGTGCAAACTTGCGTGACCAGTCCACCTTACTATGGATTGCGTGATTACGGGCATGAAGGACAGATTGGGCTTGAAGAAACGCTAGAGGAATATATCAAGGCGATGGTTGAGGTGTTCCGATGCGTTTGGGATGTTCTGGAAGACAATGGAACTTTGTGGCTGAACATTGGGGATAGTTACTCAACCGGCACAAAAGCCGAGCGTCAACAGTCAACTAATCCAGGCGTAGGAGCAAACACGCCGGAAGCGCAGAATAGTGTTGCGCGAATTGGTAATCCGGCAGGCTGTAAGACTAAAGACTTAATCGGAGTTCCTTGGATGCTGGCGTTTGCACTTCGTGCTGATGGCTGGTATCTGCGGCAAGACATCATCTGGCACAAGCCCAACCCCATGCCCGAAAGCGTGCGGGATCGTTGCACCAAGGCGCATGAGTACATTTTTCTGCTGTCGAAGTCGGAGCGGTATTACTACGACGCCGAGGCGATTGCGCAGCCACTGGCAGAAACCAGCAAGGTGCGGCTAGCGCAGCCAAACCTTGCTAACCAGCGCGGAAGCGACCGAGTGCCGGGCAAGACCAACGGCAACATGAAGGCAGTTGGGCCGAGGTTCGGCGGCAATAAGTACGGCGACGACGACCGCGAGGAGAGCCGCACAAAAAGCGGGAACGAGTGGAAGGGCGGTAGCGGCAAAGCTAACCGTCGCAGCGTCTGGACCGTCGCCACTCGCCCCTACAAGGGTGCGCATTTCGCTACGTTTCCACCGGAGTTGATCGAGCCCTGCATACGGGCTGGTTCACGTTCAGGCGATATTGTGTTGGACCCCTTCATGGGCAGTGGTACCACAGCAGCAGTAGCAATTCGATACGACCGAAACTATCTTGGTTGTGAACTAAACCCAACGTATGGGGTATTGCAACAAGAACGAATACAAAAGGCGCTTAATTTTCGCTGCGAGGAACTAATTACATGAGGTCTGAGTTCACCCCCCGCCCGTATCAGGGCATGATCATCGACCACATCATCGACACCCCTCGGTGCGCGATCTGGGCCGGTATGGGCACGGGTAAGACCGTGGCTACCCTGACGGCTTTGGACACGCTCCAGATGGTTGAGGATGGCCCCGTGCTGGTCGTGGCGCCCCTGCGGGTGGCCAACGACACCTGGCCCAACGAGGTGCTGAAATGGAACCACCTGCGCGGTATGAACGTGTCCGTGATCACGGGCACCGAGCGCGAGCGCATCGCGGCCATCAGGGCGCCCGCGCAGGTCTACGTGACCAACTACGAGCAACTCGTCTGGCTGGTTGCCCACTGGGGCGACAAGTGGCCGTACCGGACCGTGGTGCTTGACGAATCCACCAAGGTAAAGAACTTCCGGCTACGCCAGGGCACCAAGCGCGCCCAGGCGCTGGGCAGCATCGCCCACACCCGCATCAAGCGCTTGATCGAGTTGACAGGCACACCGGCCAGCAACGGCCTGAAGGATCTGTGGGGGCAGGCGTGGTTCATCGACGCGGGCACCCGGCTGGGCCGTACCTACAGCGCCTTTAGCCAGCGCTGGTTCCAGCAGGGCTACGACGGCTTCAGCCTGACGCCCACGCCCTCCGCCCAGACCGACATACAGGACCGGCTGCGCGACGTGTGCCTGACCATTGAGGCCAAGGACTGGTTCGACCTGCACGAGCCCATCGTCAACGACATCATGGTGGACCTGCCGCCCAAGGCGCGCAAGCACTACCAGGACATGGAGAAGGAGATGTACACCGAGCTGGAGGGGATTGAGGTGGAGGCCTTCAACGCGGCGGCCAAGACCATCAAGTGCCTGCAACTCGCCGCTGGCGCGGCCTACACCGACGACACTCGCAAGAACTGGACCGAGACCCACAAGGCCAAGCTGGAGGCCTTGGAGTCGGTATTGGAGGAGGCGGCGGGCATGCCGGTGCTGGTGGCCTACAACTTCAAGAGCGACTTGGAGCGGCTGCTCAAGGCTTTCCCCCAGGGGCGGCACTTGGACAAGAACCCCGGCACAATCAAGGACTGGAACGCGGGCAAGATCCCGGTACTGTTCGCCCACCCGGCAAGCGCGGGCCATGGCCTGAACCTGCAGGACGGCGGTAACATCTTGGTGTTCTTCTCACCGAATTGGAACCTTGAGGAGCACCTACAGATCATCGAACGGATCGGGCCGACGCGCCAGTTGCAGGCCGGGTATGACCGTCCGGTCTTCATCCACCGCATCATCGCCAGGGACACCGTAGACGAGCTGGTGCTGGAGCGGCTCACGACCAAGCGCAGGGTGCAGGACATCTTGCTTGACTCAATGAAAAAACGGAGAAAGAAGAATGGCTGATTTTCAGAGCTGGAAGCAGGAAAACTTGGCGAAGTACGCTGAGGAGGTGAGCGAGGAGAACCGGGTGTTGCGCGAAGACAACAAACTGCTGCTAACGGCGTGGCGGCGCGCGGTCAGCGAAAAATATCTGGCCGAAGCTCTTGCCGGGTCACAAGGCCCTGCGTTGCTTCCTCAATCGCCAGAGCCAGCACGGGCGAAGGTTGTCTCGTCCCCGCAATAAGCAGGGCCATCCATGTAGGGGTAATTTTCAAGTGCTGAGCCATCTCGCTTTTAGCGCCCCTCACGTCGGTCTTAAAGTATTCTTGCAGCGTCATGCCTGCATTATAATCAAACCCCGAGTTACACCAACAGGAAACACCATGCTCTCAGAACACGATCTCAAGAATATCCTCATGGACTGCAAGTGCCAGTCCCCCTACAACCTTGTAGACCCCAGCGGCCTGTACGTCAACAACCTCGACATCAACGAGTTTGGGCGCAAGGTTGAGGAGAAGGTGGCGCTGGCCTACGCCCGCAAGGAACGCGAGCTGTGCATTGAGTTTGTGCAGTCCATCAACCCCCTGGTGGCGCTGGCGCTCACCGAGAAGCGGGGCGGGATGTGATCCGCATTCTTAGCTGGTGCTGGCTGATCGTGGCTGCACTAGCGCTTCTGGAAACACTTCCGCATTTACGGCTTTTTTAATTAATTTGGGAGAAGGGTGCTGGGGTCTACCCCACCCCTTTGTCCGGAACGGATTACACCGAGTAGTTTTTCTTCATCAGTAGGGGTTTGGCCATAACGAGATACATTGGTCAAATACGAAGCACGCATTCGGGCATAGTCTTCGGGAGATAGCGCTTTCGCCATTCTGCTCAAGTTAGTTTTAATTTCAGGCGGATAGCTTTCGGAAGTAACCGTTGGCGCTGACGCCTTGGGGGTGTACATCCCAAGTTGCACGGGGATAGGTAGTGCGGATACTGCTGCATTTGCGGCAGCACCGCCTAAATTTCCTTTAGAAATAGCATATGGAATTTGGGCTACTTGGCCTGCAATACCAAAAGGCCTGTTTCCAAACATGGACGCCAATCCGCCAGCAAGACTTAGCTTTTCTGTTAAGTCAGGGTTAACACCCGCGCGGTAGTTGTTGTACATATTAACGGCTTGGGCGCCTGTCTCTAGGCCCCCAAGAGCGCCTAAAGCAACCTTTCCAGCACCAGCCCTTAGCCCCGCATTTCTCTGGCTTCTTTCTGCGGCTGAACGAGCCCGTATTGCGGCATTTTCATCGGCTACCGCTTTGGCGGCAGCAGAGCGCTCTGCGGCTGCGGTGTCTGCTTGCTTTTTGGCATTCAATGCCTCAAGGGTAGCTTTGTTTATTGCGCTCTGGCGTTTGTATTCCTGATGCAAAGGCGCGTATTCTTCATTGGCTTTTGCTTGCGCAGCATTATGTAGATCAATAGCTGTTTGGGGAGGCACCGATATGCGGCTACCGGCCAGCGTTACCATAGGTCCGGCCTGCTCCACCGCTACGCGAGAGTCTAACCCCACTGAACCGAGCCTTTCTTTGTTTAAACTAGTAACATCCGCTTTCCGAGAAGTCTCATCGTTATGTGTAAATTCACGAGAAACCCCCGGCGTATTGAGAGTATCGGAATTTCCACCACTAAAAAGGCGGTCTACTTGCTCCGGCGAAAACCCGGTGTAGTTTGCCTTCGGGTCACCCGTTATTTGGCGTAACTTGGTGTTGATTGCCTCATCCAACAAACGCTGTTGTTCGGTAACCTGAGCTATATGAGTGTCCACCAAGCTTGGGCCAGCGGGAGCTGCGGGCGCGGTAGGTGCCACGGCAGGGGGTGCAACAGGGGGCGCGGAAGAAGAGTACACGCCCTCGCCCGGTCGTAGCAGCCCGTTTCCTAGCGTCCTACCAGTATGCTGGGCGTACGCGCCTAACCCCGCTCCCACCAACGCTGCTGTTTCAGGAGAAAGCATGAAACTGCTAGGTTTAGTTTCGGAAGCGGCTCGCTCCTCTTCCATAGCCCTATTTTTTGCATATGCAGCCGCTACCTCTGGTGGAAGTTTATACCCCTCCCCTTGTTCTGTACCCGCGACGGTATCGGCGGTAGGCGTCGTGCCTTTTAAATACGCAGCAGCTTCAGCTTCAGCTTCTTTTATAAGTGCGGCTTTTTGTTTTTCATCCATAGTAGGCTCCTATTGCTTACCGTGAAAAGCGTTATCATGAGCGTTATTTATAACACTGTATTTATGTTCTAACTTAAACATTTCAGGAGATTGACTTTTAATTGCAGAATGCGGCGCATAGTAATTTTTAACTTTAGGAAGTTCTTTATCAAAAATATCAGCGGCCTCTTTGGCCATACGTAAATTTGCTAAATTTTTATTGGCAGCTAAAAACAAAGCCCCTGCGGTTTGTTTTGTACCTATTTCTTGCTGCATTTGCTTTGCAAATTTGCCTTCGCCCGCTGTTTCAGGGTTAATCCCGCGTTGTTTCATATTAAAGTATGCACTTGTTGCCGCACTTTGAGTCAATCTGTCAAAAATTGTTCGTTGGTTTGGGGTCAAAGCGGCTACTAATCCTGCTTCTAAAGGCACAGTTATGGCTACCGAAAACGGACTGTTTGCAGGAAGCCCAAAATTAACTCCTAAACCCTGGTTTACCATTGCTGCAAGACCACCCTCTTTACGAACTAAATCCATAACGGCTTCAACATCTTTAGGATTTTTAGTAAATTGATCTATTATATAATTGTTAGCTTCTTCCGCTATTTTATATTGGATTGGCTGTGATATTGATTTAACTGCGTTATAATAATTTTCATCATTAGCATTTGCTTTTACAGCGTTAGCTTGAGTTGTCGCATTATCTTTTAGTTGCTTGGCAGTCATAGGATTTTCGTGCGGCAATTCAAAATTATCTTTATACACAAATTCTTTAGGAACTGCTGTCGCAGGGGCCACCGCTTTGGCTGCCGGAGGAGTTGCAGGCGCGGGCGCTTTGGCTGCCGCAGGAATTTTGTCCCTAGCAGGAACTTCAATGGGGTTAACAGAAGAACCGGCAGTATTTATTAACTCTATAAATTCTGCACGCCCAGCGGGGCTAAGTTTGTTAACATTTTTTTCCCAACTTTCTTTAAAAGTTTTGTCGTCCCTAAAAGGTAATTTACCATCATTTATTAGCGTTTTATTAATAGCATCTTTTTGTGCTGGGGTTAAATTATCAAATGCCAAATCTTTTTTAGGGTCGCCAAGAGGATCAAGGGGTTTGAATACCGTAAGGGCCGCAGGTGCGGTAGGCGCCTTAACTTCAGGCGCAGCAATATCCGCTCCAGCGGTCCCAGGTACAGTTGGCTTTGGTCGTTCTTGCCTACGGTTAAAAATGTTTGTAAGACCGTTGTTGTACTCTTCTTCGCTAATCAACCCTTGCTTACGTCGTTCAATAAGCAAAGCTCGATCTTCTGCCATCTGCGTAGTCAAAAGCTGTTGCGCAGTAGTGTCTAAGGCCCGATCTTTTTGTCTCGTCTCAATCATCTTACCCACAGAATCCGCCAGTTCAGGGGCGCCGTAGGAAGTTAAGGTAGCCTGTAAAGCCGGTAGGCGTTCTGGATTAAAATTCCCTTTTTTAGCATCCTCGTAGGCCTTTGCCGCCAATTGACGGTTAGCCATCTGGCTTTTCATGGCACCTGCTTGTGCCCGTATTGCGTACAAAGGCAACTGGTTTTCTCGTTGCTTTTCTACGTTTTCACCCAATGCCTGCGCGGCACTACCCAACGACGCCGCAAAGCCGCCCAACTGTGGCTTCAAAAAGCCTGCAGCCACGTTGAACCAGTTTGGCTGCGCGTAGCGTTGTGCTAAAGCCTCCGATGCAGTATCAAGGGCGTCCGCCTCTGCCTTTACCTGCTCGTCTGTTCTACCAATAATTGGGGACTTTAAGGTAGCCTGCATACCGGCGTTAAGGATGTCCAATGGTGATGTTGTTGCCATGGTTTACCCTCCAAAATATGTTTTGTACGCGTCCAAGAATTCGTCCAAAGGAGATTTTCCGGAGGTCTTGTCCTTCGTAACCCCCGCGCCAAGCGCAGACAGACCGAATATCTGGGACAGCGGGGACATATTCAGCTCAGTGGTGCTTGCCGTTGGTAGCACCACGCCCGAGGTGTTTGATAGGGTCTTGGCCAGGATGTCTAAAGGTGCGTTCAGGCGATTGGTTGCGATGGTCTGCTCCGCATTTCCGGCCTTCAGCAGCGCATTGGTATCCGCCAGCCCTTGTGACTGTAGTTGCTGCGCGATCTTCGCTTGAGTCGTGCCGGTGTCGAGTCCCAGCCTACCCTGCGCAGTGGTGGCGGTGGTGGCCGTCTTGGCGGCGTCCAGTTGGTTGGCGCGCTGTTGCATAGCGGCCTTCAGGGCTTCGCTGTAGCCCGACTGCAGCGCCTGAGACTGTTGGCCCAACGCCCCGATGTTGGCGTTGGAGATGCCCATAGCCAAGGCGTTGGCGCCCCGCTGCGAGCCAAACTGCCCGCCGCCCACCGCGCCGGCGGTAAGCCCTGGTGTTAGGTTCTGTTGGATGTTCTGCTGGTTGGCGAGCCGGATCTGGTCCACCACGTTTTGGACGTAGGGGTTCATGTACCCGCCCACCAGATCGGCGCCGCTGCTGGTGCCCGCTGTCAGGTAGGGGTTGGCCGCGCCGGTGATGTCGGTCTGACCGGCATTTGCAACAGTGTTGGCCGCCGTGGTTAGCCCAGGAATGTAGTTGCCCTGGTTGGTCGCTACATTTTGGAAGGCCTGCGTCTGCAACGCATTGGGGTCATAGGCGGTCTTGGCAGCAGCCGTGAGCTGGCCCGTCGCCGGGTCCACGATGTTGCCCGACGCAGCGGTGTTGGCGTTCAGCGCACCGGTGGTGTTTGTCAGGTACGCGTTCCCCAGCCCACCTGTGGGCGTGGACGACGATACTTGCGACGATTGGGTGAAATCGGTCATTGCTTATTTCCTCTCGACAAGGCGGCTAGCCTTACGTATGTTATCAAGCCAAGGTACCCTGTGGTGTAAGTCTTAGCCCTTACTTGCTGCGCTACCCAACGGGGTCCTTTTGCTGACATTACTTTACGCCTTTAAGGTACTTTTGGGCATCCATAAGGTACTGCTGAGGTGTTTTTGACTTAGGTGGGATGGAATCTAGAGGGGAATTCCTTTTGTGGGCACGTATAGCTTCCCGCATTGCATCCAACATTTTAGCACCGGCTTTATTAGATCCGTTGCCAAAGTCCGCTACGGTTTGGGCGTCAAAAACGTACTCGCCGTCTGCCAACATTGCGGGTATATCATCGCTTTGGCCGTCACCCTTGCCCTCAACGTACTTGCCGCCCAGGCCCTCAAGCCCGCCCGTG
>Ga0114963_10003934_pt1 | contig 10174 bp, 8 predicted proteins | sample C_131016_EF_Meta_FD_87019 | JGI IMG/M metagenome (GOLD analysis project Ga0114963, IMG submission 87019) | Freshwater microbial communities from Lake Croche, Canada to study carbon cycling - C_131016_EF_MetaG | ecosystem: Environmental > Aquatic > Freshwater > Lake | place: Lake Croche, Canada...
ATTGCTGGAAAAAGTGTGGCAGCCCTTTCTGGAGTTAGTAGTCCAGTTGGATCCTTGACTGAAATAAAATCGACGGACATTTTTACTAGTTCACGTGTTTTAGCGATAAAGTAAGCATCATCGTGAACTGGACTCAAGGCATACGTCACCATGGCGTTAATTAACATGCCTTGTTTTTTTCCTGCCTTTACGGATGACTCAATATTTCGATTGTCATTAAGCGCGTCGTAGACTGTGAGAACCTCAACACCAGACTCCGCCAGCAATTCAACGTTTAATGCAACAACATCATCTGGAAATAACTCAAAGGTATAAATACTCTGACCACGGGTTAATGCATCTGTTGGCGTACTGAGCTCTTTACTTAAAAACTCCATACGCTTCCAAGGATTCTCCCTCAAAAAACGAACCATAACATCAAATACTGCGCCACCTAAGATATTAATATAACCATATCCAGCCTGGTCAATATCAGCAAGTGCAGGATACATTTGTGTAGTCGTCATTCGTGTTGACCATAGGCATTGATGAGCATCCCGCAGCGTGACATCAATTAATTCAAATGGTTTCATACTCGCCATTAAATAAGCTCTATGATCATCAATGATTGGCCAACATCTATAGAAGCACCATCCTCTACTAAGATTTTACGAATTTGTCCACCGCAACCTGCTGGGATCGTACTCAACAGTTTCATCACCTCCACAATGCATACATCTGTAGTGGGGGTAACAATATCCCCAACCTCTACAAATGGCGCAGAGTCTGGGCTTGGCCTTCTAAAAAAGGTGCCTACCATTGGGCTCACGACTAACCGCTCATTAGTTGCAATATCAACCGCATGAGAGATCTGCGCAGTTGTTACGGAAGCACTCGATTGTGCAGGAGCTGCTATCAGCGCTGGCTGGGATGCAGCATATATTGGTGTAGCAAGTTGCGCAGACCCCCCAACCGAAAGTTCAATTTCAAATTCTTCTGTTTTATAGGAGAAGGTTGTGAACACTCCAGCATCTTTGATTAAAGCAATCACTTCTTTCACTTGCTTCATTGAGAACTCAGGCGGTAACTTGACCTTGGTAGGGGCTTTAATCTCCTCATTGACTACTTTAGTAGACATTTTTTTGGCTGTTTTAACAGCCGCTATTTTCTTAGGTGATGGATGGGGCGACTTCAACTGCTTGGAGAATTGTTTGGCAATAGCTTTTAATGCAGGTTTCTTTTTAATTTGCACAGTCTCGTTTTTTTAGATAATATTTTCTCTCAAATGAAATTTAAAGTATCATCAGATGAAATGCTTTAAGGGTAAACACTTAAAAATGCAAAATAATCACAAAATATCTCTCTAAATGCTAGAAAAGCTGTCTCGAATAACCCCGCCAACTGCAATCTTGGAGGAATCCGCCAAATCGAGCATGGCGGAGAAGGTTTTACTGATCTTAGAAAAAATTACTCAATCAGAGTTCCCGCTCACACTTGAAGCAATCTCTACAAGTACCAGTCTAGCCAAACCAACTGCCTTTAGACTGTTAAATACCTTGGTCACGCAGGGCTTTATTGAACGTGATCCGAATGGCAGGCGCTTTCAACCGAGCGCTAAGTTGCGTATCCTTGGAATTAACATTCTTTCCGTGGACTCGATTCGCTCACAACGCGTAGCGGTGATGAAGCGCTTAGTTGAAGAGATCGGTGAAACTTGTAACTTCAACATTCTCGATGGCAACAAAGTAATGTATCTGGATCGAGTTGAAACGAGCGCCCCGATCCGCCTGCACATAGACCTAGGAATGAGAGTGCCACTCCACTGCACCGCTAGTGGCAAGCTATTTCTATCTGGGATGACAGAATTACAAGTTAGAAGGTCTTTGGGCAACGAGCCATTTGAGGGCTTCACAGAACAAACCATTACAAACTATCAAAATCTCTTCCCCGAACTTGAAAAGATTCGTACAGACGGCTACGCCCTTGATGAATCTGCTTTTTTAGAGGGCTTTATTGGAATTGCAGTCCCAGTAATGAATTCAAAAAATAAAACTTTTGCCACTATTACTGCGCATGGCCCCTCATCGCGCATGAAAGAAAAATCGATTGAATTCTATCTAAATCCTTTGCAGCAAGCCGCAACCGATATTCAGAATACCCTTTCGGAATCAAGTAACTAAATCTCTCTGGAGCTAATATGACTAACCCTGTAATCATTACTGTCGCTATGACTGGAGCCATCCCTCGTAAAAAAGATTGCCCAGGGCTCCCCGTAACTCCAACTGAGCAAATTGAGGAAACCCAAAAGGCCTATGAAGCGGGAGCGTCTTTGGCGCATATTCATGTGCGCAATTCTGATGAAACTCCCAGCTCTGATCCAGATTTATATGCACTTGTACAAGAGGGAATCCAGAAGCATTGCCCTGGCATGATTGTTCAATTTTCTACAGGCGGTCGTGGACGTGATCAGGCAGCGCGCGGGGGTATGTTATTTCATCGTCCAGATATGGCGTCACTAGCAACTGGTTCTGTAAATTTTCCCAATGGGATTTACGAAAATCCACCAGAATTCGTTGATGGCCTTGCCAGTCAAATGCTCAAATATGAAATCAAGCCCGAAATCGAAATATTTGACTTGGCCATGCTTTATAACGCGGCAAACCTGATTGAACGGAGTCTCTTAAAAGCCCCGGCCCATGTGCAATTTGTGATGGGCATCCCAAATGCAATGCCTGCAAGGCGCTCCATTTTAGAGTTCTTAATTTCAGAATTAAAAGCGGTAATGCCGGATGCCACCTGGTGTGCGGCGGGAGTTGCACGCTATCAACTGCCGGTGAATGAATGGACGCTTGAATTAGGGGGTCATGTGAGAACTGGGCTCGAAGATAACACTCGCTTTGATAAAACCAGAGCGGCAAAAGATAATGCAGAACTTGTAGCCCGCATTGCTGAGCTAGCGCCACAATATAACCGAACAGTTGCGACTCCAGCCCAAGCCCGAGAAATACTGGGATTAAGAAAGTCTTGAGAAAATATGGGACAGCAATCATTTGATTACATCATTGTCGGGGGAGGCTCGTCTGGCTCAGTGTTAGCGAATCGCTTATCTGAGAATCCCCAAAATTCTGTTTGCCTGCTCGAAGCTGGACCTCGTGATTGGTCGCCATGGATTCATCTACCGATTGGTTACGCTAAAACAATGTGGGACTCCAAAATCAATTGGAAATTTCAAACTGAGCCTGATCCCGGTATGAATGGCCGTCAGATCTATTGGCCGAGAGGCAAGACGTTGGGAGGCTCAAGCTCCATTAATGGTTTGATTTTTATTCGAGGACAAAAAGAAGATTACGATGGCTGGCGTGATTTAGGCAATCCTGGCTGGGGCTGGGATGATGTATTGCCCTACTTTAAAAAAGCAGAAGGGAATGATCGCTTGGGTGAACCCCTGCATTCGCAAACAGGTCCTTTAAAAGCCTCATCCATTCCTAAAAAACATCCTTTGGTTGAGGCATTTAAAAAAGCAGCTAATGCCTTAGGGGTTCCTAATACGGATGACTTCAATAATCTGACTCAAGAAGGCGTAGGCTACTTCCAACTTAGCACTCACAAAGGATTTCGTTGTAGTGCTGCAGTAGCCTACCTTAAGCCTGCTAAACATCGCCCTAATCTCACCATTCTGACTAATAGCCAAGTGAGCAAAGTCATCTTTGAAAATAAGACGGCTATTGGCATTGAGTTTATTGAGAAAGGGGTCAAAAAAACGCTGCGCGCTAACAAGGAAGTAATTTTGAGCGCGGGAGCCGTTCAGAGCCCGCAAATTTTGCAGCTCTCAGGAGTGGGTCCAGCAAAACTCTTGGAAGAATTTAATATCCCCGTCATACAAGACTTACCAGGCGTTGGCGAAAATTTACAGGATCATCTGCAATATCGTCTGATCTATGAATTAAATCAACCCATCTCTACCAATACCCAACTGTCGTCTTGGTTTGGGAAGCTGAAGATGGGTTTAGATTGGCTGCTTTTTAGAGGCGGGCCTCTTGCTATCGGTATTAATCAAGGCGGCCTCTTTACTAGTGTGATGCAGGATTCGAAAACACCGGATATTCAATTTCATATGGCAACGCTGTCTGCGGAAATGGCCGGAGGTTCAGTACATCCGTTTCCTGGGTTCACCATGTCTGTATGCCAGCTTCGTCCAGAATCTCGGGGATATGTGCGCATTCAATCTGCCGACCCACTAGTAGCTCCAAAAATGTTTGCCAACTATCTATCCACTCAATACGATCGTGATACCAGTGTTGCTGCAGTTAATTTTGCTAGAAAAATTTCACAAACTGAACCACTGCGCTCTCTCATTACTCGAGAGGTTAAGCCCCTTAACCCGAAATCAGATGAAGAAATTCTGGAATTCTGTCGTAATAATGGAGCTACCATCTTTCATCCAACTGGCACCTGCCAGATGGGCTCTGACAGTAATCCCATGGCCGTCTTAGATTCATCACTGAAAGTGCGTGGAGTTCAAGGATTGAGAGTAGTCGATTGCTCAGCAATGCCTACCGTTCCATCTGGCAACACCAACTGGCCTGCAGTGATGCTTGGTGAACGAGCTGCCAACTTAATCTTGGGAAGAATTTAAGCTGCATGAAATGGCAACTTCCTTTCAGCAAATGGCTTCAAGAATATAAAACCCCCGGAATCATTCGTGCAGATATCTTAGCTGGACTCACGGGGGCAATAGTAGTTATGCCTCAAGGTATCGCCTTTGCCTTATTGGCTGGAATGCCACCCCAATATGGCCTATATGCAGCCATGGTTCCTTGCCTCATTGCTGCATTATTTGGGTCTAGCCGCCTAATGGTAACCGGACCAGCTAATGCGATCTCCCTCACCACGATGGCTTTAATTGCACCCTTAGCCCTCCCTGAATCCAATACTTATGTAGGCTATGTCCTTACACTCAGCTTCTTAGTCGGCATCCTCCAGCTTGTATTAGGCTTGAGTAAAGTAGGTAAATGGGTTGAGAAAGTGCCTCACTCTGTCATCGTTGGCTTCACAGCTGGTGCTGCAATTCTGATTATTAATAGTCAACTTGGAACCCTATTAGGCGTAAATGTACCTAGAGGTAAAAACGTAGTAGAAACAATTAGCCTGGTAGTCAATGCATTTCAAAATCATCAATGGCAAATTGCAGCACCGACATTAGTGATTTTTACCTTATTCGTCATCCGCCTCTGGAAATCCCTTAACCGCTATATCCCGGCTATGTTGGTTGCAGTCATTATTGGAAGCTTAGCTGGTGCTGCTATCGAAATGCTATTACCTGCAATGGTTTTATTTAAAAAAGTTCAAGAAATACCCGGTGTGCTACCGCCGCTGTCTTATCCAGATCTGAGCGCAGACACGCTCCAAAAGCTTTTTAGTGCCGCGTTAATTATGACACTGCTAGCATCCACCGAAGCAATGGCAATTGCCCGTGCAATTGCACTGAGAACCAAAGATAATTTCAATGCCAACCAAGAATTTATTGGTCAAGGTTTAGCCAATATTTGTGGGGCTTTTTTCTCAGCATACCCTGCCAGTGGTTCATTCAATCGGACTGGCGTGAACTTGGCCTCGGGTGCAAAAACACCGCTAGCTGCGATTTGTGCAGTAATATTTTTAGTAGTTCTGCTAGCATTATTATCGCCTCTAGCAAAACACATTCCTTATGTTGTTATTGCTTCACTTTTGCTAGTAGTGGCTTGGAACTTAATCGATCTAAAGCAGGTTCGTCATGAGATTCACATGGGACCGAGCGGATGGATTCCAATGCTAGTGACTGGGATTGCAACCATCACTATTTCGCTGGAGTGGGCAATTCTGGGAGGAATACTTACTTCAATCCTGGTGGGACGTTGCTTCAAGAAGTATTAATTAGTCAAATATAAATCCAAGAGTTTTAATCGCTGTACTTTGCCTGATGGCCCTCTTGGTAAATCTTCCATAAACAAAATAAACTTAGGCGTTCTAAATTTTCCGAGCTCTTTGAAGCAAAAATGTCGCATCTCTTCTTCTGAGCAAGTGGTATCGGGTTTTAAAACAATGCAAACCATAATTTCTTGGCCATAATTGTCATCCGGAATGCCAACAGCGGCAGCATCTAATACAGCAGGGTGTTTAAGGATAGCCTCATCAATTTCGCGAGGAGCAATATTTTCCCCGCCCTTAATAATGAGTTCCTTTAGGCGACCAGTAATGAAATAAAACCCATCATCGTCACGCAGTCCTAGGTCGCCTGTTTTGAGCCAACCTTCGCTATCAAATGCCTTCGTCGTCTCCGCTTCAGCTTTGTAATACTGATTCAAGACATTACCGCCACGTAAGCAAATTTCGCCAATAACATTGGCCCCCAAAAGATTTCCATTGGGGTCAGTGATCTTTGCCTCCACTCCACAAGGAAGGCCGGGACTACCATAGCGTCTCGTGTCATTATGTGGGTTACAAAACACCATCGAGGCTGACTCGGTCATTCCCATGCCTTCTATCACGGTGATCCCAAATAGTGCTTCAAATTCACGATGATGCTCAGGTGGTAAAGGGGCAGATGCAGACCGACCAAAACGAATTTGCTTTAAATCATCACAACTGGGAGGTGCCCCGCCACTCTTAGCAGCGTTAATTAAATACGCAATGATGGTGGGCACCATATTGATCCAGGTGCACTGGTACTGAATTGCCAACTTCCACCAACTCGATACAGAGAAAGCATGGGGCGCAACTACAGATCCGCCAGAAACAAATGGGGTGATCGTAGAAATCACCTGTCCGTTAATGTGATAAATGGGCAAAGAGCTTAAAACGATATCTGCCTGAGTGAGTGAGTGCCACGCAGCCATCGAGCGAGCAGCATGCAATAAATTGGCATGGGTGAGTAATACTCCCTTGGGCGTGCCCGTTGTTCCAGAGGTATACATGAGCAGTGCTGCCTGAGTAGACTCCGCGCTTGGCAAAGTTCCTAGTGCACACTGCATAAATGGACCCTGAGCACCATCAGGATCAAGCTCAAACAATAGAAATTTTCGCTTGGTCTTTTCTAGCGCTACAAATAGACTGTATTTTTTATCTGGAGAATAAAACAAGATCTCTATATCGCTATGATCTAGAACCCAAGCAAGTTGATCGGTAGGTGCCAATAAATTAAGTGGAGTAATGACTCTTCCGCAAGCCATCGTTGCCAGAAAAACAGTGCTAGTCTGGCGCCCATTTTCCATATACAAACCAACATGGCTATGAGCACTTACTTTTTGCTCTTCTAGCCAAGTAGCAAAATGATGCGCCTCTTTAGAGAGTTGGCCATAACTGAGAGTAGCTCCAGTCTCCGGAGCGTATAAAAAAGTCTTGTCGGCTTGCGTTGCCGCCCAATGCGATAGGACCTCACCCAAACTTTGGCATGATGTAATCACCTTGAAACTCAAGCCTGAGGAAAACGGGAAAAGTAGTTTTTTAGGAGATCTTCGACCTTGGGAACGCTCTCTGGAATAGGTCGAACCACTCTGGTGACATTTAGATAATGGCGATAGTTCATATTGTCAGAAAAATTATTTTTTCCCCAAGTGCCACAACCCATCGATAGTGAGAACGGCAAGCCATTTTCAAAGCTACCACCTGTCGCAATGGTATGGGCTTGATTCACAATCACTCTAGCCACTTTTAAATTCTCAGCCAATGTTGCCGCACGCTGTTCCATATCATCGCCACTTAATGCAGTATGCAAACCAACGGAATGGCCGTTTCCTTGGTAGTCATAAACATTGGCAACCAAGTCCTGAGCTCCCTTGAAATCCGCAGCCTTCCATACGGTCAGTACGGGGCTGAGTTTCTCGCCGGAGAAGGGAGCGGATGGCCCAAAACCTACTTCCTCAACCATTAAAAATTTAGCGTCTTTTGCTTTTGGATTTTGGATTTGCGCACGCTCTGCAATCACTGATGGATATTGAGCGGTTAAAGTGGATGTGAGTTTGCCGCCCTGGAACATGACTTCCTCAAGACGCTTTTTATCTGCGGCATCTAACAAAACACCACCCGCCAGCTCTAGGGCTTGGATCGCTTTGTCGTACACCTCAGCACAAATCACTACCCCATTTTCACTAGAGCAGCTGGTTGCATTGTCAAAAGTTTTAGATTGGGTAATCTTTGCGGCAGCGCCATTTAAATCCGCGTGCTCATCAATAATGGCCAATACATTTCCGGCCCCCACGCCAAATGCAGGAGTGCCGCAAGTGTAGGCCGCACGAATATTCGCCTGTGAACCAGTGGCCACCACTAAATCTGCTAAACGCATTAATTCATAAGTAGAGTCTTTCGTAATTGGAGATGGCAACATCTGTACTAAGTCACGCGGTGCTTTGACTAGATCTAATTGTTGATGAACAAACTCCAATAAACGTGCGCAGGTTGAATATCCCTTTGGGGATGGTGCTACAACGACAGCATTACGACATTTCAGCGCATTCAAAATTTTATTAATCGGTGTAGCGCCTGGATTGGTTGAGGGGGTAATGGCTGCCACAACCCCTACTGGACGAGCGTATTCAGTCAGGCCTGTCTTCAAATCTTCAGAAATAACGCCAACCGTTTTCGCTTTACTCAGATCACGAATCAGGCCAAGGGTTTTTCTAAAGTTTTTCTTAAACTTATCGGCAACATCACCAAGACCGGTATCTTTTACCGCAAGCTCAGCCAACTCTTGATTGCGCTTTGGCTCCATGATAGCCCAAGCAACCGCCTCCACGACTAAGTCGACTTCTGCTTGGGTATATTGCTCATACTTTTGCTGAGCTTCACGCCCTCGTTCAATAATACCTTCAACTGGCGTCATCATTTTTCTCTTATCTAAACCGATTTGTATTGCTCTAAAGTAATCAGAAAGCTGATTCAGCTTTCTGATACTGCTTTCTTATTCAGCTTTCTAATTCAACTTTCTTATTCAGCTTTAATACTTGCTTCCTTAGTCACCTTTTTCCACTTCACTATTTCCGATTTCACAATAGCGCCTAATTGAGCAGGTGTACTACCAACCGCTTCAGCGCCCTGGGCAATTAATTTCTCTTTCACAGCAGGCTCAGCCAATACTTTGACAGTTGCTTTGTAAAGGGTATCAATGACAGCAGGTGGGGTATTGGCTGGCACAAACATCGCATACCAAGAGTCAACCTCGTAGTCTTTAAAACCAAGCTCAGCCATGGTAGGAACATCAGGAAATACTGGCGAACGCTTCACAGTAGACACTGCCAAAGCACGCAATTTTCCAGTCTTGACATAGTTTGCTGCGGCTGGAATGGAAACCCATAACAGAGGAACTTGACCAGCAATCACATCCGTAATGGCTGGGCCTCCTCCGCGATAAGGAATATGCATCATTGTGACACCCGCAGAATTCGCCATCATGGCACCGGCCAGATGACCTGGGGAGCCATTGCCTACAGAAGCGTAGGACACTGCATCGGGTTTCGCTTTGGCCATTTGAATGACCTCTTTAACGGACTTTGCTGGAAAGTCAGGATTAGCAACCAGAATCTGTGGCAAAGAAGCTACCAAGGAAACTGGTGAAAAGTCTTTCTCAGTATCGAATGCCAGCTTGGGATAAATCGCTGGATTAATCGTATGGGAAGAAAGGGTAAACAACACGGTATAACCATCTGCCGCTGACTTTGCAGCAATATCCGTTCCGATGGATCCGCCTGCTCCACCGCGATTATCAATAATGATTTGCTGACCAAGCGCCTGACTGAGTGGCTCTTGCATAATGCGGGCAATCACGTCCGTACCACCACCCGGTGGATAAGGCACGACAAATTTAATTGGCTTGTTGGGCCAGGCCTGAGCTTGGACAACCCCAACGACTCCTATTGAAGCAAACAAGGTGCTTACTACTGAAATAACAGCGACTAATAGATTACTCTTACGCATTCTTATTCTCCTGTTTCAAAACTTCGTTGTAGGCTTATCCTAGCTTTTTCTAATATGTTCTGTTTCAAGCATAATTGATCTTACTAAACGGAACAAGTTGTTTCGTATAAGTAAAAACACTGATATTTTCCCTAGAAATTAACTCTTTGTTCTATTAGAATGAACAAAACGACACAATTGATGAGATTTAATATCCATGCTTGAATTAGATGCAACCGAACAGCTAGACATCGCCAAAAAAGACCAC
>Ga0114963_10003936_pt1 | contig 10172 bp, 15 predicted proteins | sample C_131016_EF_Meta_FD_87019 | JGI IMG/M metagenome (GOLD analysis project Ga0114963, IMG submission 87019) | Freshwater microbial communities from Lake Croche, Canada to study carbon cycling - C_131016_EF_MetaG | ecosystem: Environmental > Aquatic > Freshwater > Lake | place: Lake Croche, Canada...
CTTTTTTCATCCTTCTATTAAGAATTGGTATTGTGATGACTGGATATCACGAATTTATGATCCATATTTATCTGAAATACAATTAGATTATACATGTAGCAATACTATAGTAGATGCTAGATATAGAATAGAGTCTCCGAGTAATTTTATTAATCTAGTAAATGATGGCATTCGTAAAATAAAACTATTTACTTCCAAGAAGGTATTTTCATACTGTGTTTTTGGGTCTCAAAAAAAGTATTGTTTAGGAATGGTTAAAAATCTAGAACAGATCAGCCAACTTTTTCCAGATTTTAAAGTATTCATTTATTTAGGGAATGATGTTCCACAAGAATATATAGACACATATAAGTCGTTCTTAAATGTTACCATTTTTTACAGAAATACTACAGGTAGACAAATAACATCACATCGTTTTTTTGCATTAAGTGGGAATTTTGATTTAGTATTTGTTCGTGATTCAGATAGTAGATTTGGGCAACGCGATATATGGTGTATAAATAACTTCATTAATTCAAACTCTAAAATTTTTACAATAAGAGATCATAAATGGCACGGTAATGCATTAATGGCAGGACAAACTGGATTTAAAGATTTTTCAATCCCAACAATTGAATCAAATTATGATACATTTGTTAGCACACGTTCAAATATTGATTACTATCAATGTGATCAAGATTTTATTAAAGAATATATATTTGATAAACACATTCAAGATGTGATTGCATATTCAGAATATAGCAATTTTGGAGAAGGTATAAATATGAAGATTCCAACTATACGAGAAACAGATGAAGACTTTTGTGGAAATGTATATTTATTTGATGACAATGACACCGAATATACGGAATTCACAATTCATGGTAAAAAGTAATTATACTAAACATGATACTATAAAATCATTTATATCCCTATAACTAGAATAAGGTCGTAAACAATGATAATCTATATAGATACCTGATTGAATTTTTCTTTTGAGTTCATCTCTATTTGAAAATGGATAAGAATGTATTCTATCTAATCTATGAAATTTAGTTATCGAATCATTTAATGTAACTTTAGGACCATTCCATGTATTAAATTTCTTTAGTAAAATTTGCTGATCAGTGCCCCATCCTTTACCACCGTGATTCCCGTCATATACAGTAGTCATATACCAAGACTGTAATATAGACTCAGTTGTAGAATCTCCGAAGACACCCTGCCACACTTTAGGAGTTGCAATATTATAACACATTGCAATTTCTGTAGGTAAGCAAACATTACGATAGGTAACAAATGTGTCATTTGAAATATCTTTGATAGAGTCAGCATAATAAGATCTATTCATAGGAAGCATATCCATATCTGTTATAAGAACTCCCTCATCTCGCTCAATATGTCTAGGATATAAAAGGCGGATACATTGTGCCTGGAATGCAGTATGAATACCTGGAAGTGGGGTAAATACTCTTAAATTCTTCTCATATTGTTTAAGATTATCCGGTATCCCATCTGCTATTAAAACTACAACAACATCTGCATCTGGAAATAGAATATTCCAAGCTTTAATAAAATTTGGTATAAACTCAGAGTATAGAGGGTTTAGATCGGATGCTGTTAAAATAGTGCCTAGTTTCATTTCTTATTTAGATAATCGATACCTTTTAAGTGACAAATGTTAAGTGGAGCTTATCTTAATAGTAAGTTTACAAATCATACTTCAAAAAATATAAAAACTATTTTTGAAGTAGGTGCAAGAGATGGTCTAGATAGTGTTGGTCTTTCAGAATATTATGACCAAAGCACTGTTTATACATTTGAATGTAATCCGAATACAGTTCAAACATGTATAAATAATTTAAAAAATAGACCCCGTATTAATTTTTATCCCTTCGGGTTGGGTGACAAAAAGACTAAAGAGACATTTTTTCCTTACACACTTAACAATAGTGGAGCGTCTAGTTTTTTTAAACGTATAGATTTCAATGCTACACAAACTGTTATACCTGAAGTAGATATAGATACAATTTCAAATTTCTGTAAGAGTAATAATATTGATTATATTGACATATTGTGTATGGATACTCAAGGATTTGAACTTAATATATTAAAGGGAGCCGAAGACTTCATAAGCAAAATTAAATTTGTTATTATCGAAGAACCAAAGAAACAGCCAAATAGAAAGTTCTTGCCAGAAGGACATTCTAAATATATCGGTGCCCCATCCGCATATGAAATCCAAGACTTTTTAAAAATAAATAACTTTATTGAAATTGAAAGAGTATATGAGAATGAACTAGAAGATAACGTTATGTATGCGAATTTATCTTATCAATCCAATACGATACCTTAAGTTTCTGCATATTCCAATTACCAGAATGAATTCTATCTTTTGCATTCTCTAAAAATTCACTAGTAACTTGATCCCACGTATCAATAAAACAAATAGGTAAATCTTCAAAATCCTTCATGGCGATATCTCTCTTTACAATTGGTATACTACCAATATACAGTGTTTCCCATAATCTATGAGTGTCTACTCCATTACCACGTGGACATAACACAAATGTATGGTTTCTAATTTCTCGTAAAAATTTATTTCTTCCTTCCAAGCTATTTTGAATAATACCTTGCGTTACCCATTCTTTATCATGAAATATATTATAAACATCTTGACGTTCTTGCGGATATGTTGAAATGTTAAAATTCATATACACTAAATTTTTATCATGCTTGGGTTCATTCATAACTTGTATCATCGAATCTAGATTTCCACAAATAGGATGAAGTGATGATTCATTTGTATTATTCGCAATACCGAGTGGAAGAGAATGTACTCTTGTATCAGAAGTTTGTTTATTTATTGCCCACCAAATATTTGGGCTATAATGACTTACTAAATCACTAGTAATTGCATAATCCGAATGTCCTGATATAATTATATTTCTATTTTTAGAAGGCGGAATAGCTAATTGTCCTCTCCACCGAATTGGCGACTTGTTAACTATACAGTCAGTCTTATAATAATCTTTTGAGAAAGCCGCTAGATATTTATCGGTTGTTATTATGTCTTCTTTAGTTAGATTATTCATTTACAAGTAACTATGTGTTAGCATATAAATGGATAATTCAAACTTTAAAGGTGTTACATATAGAACTGCAATTAATTGGGTTAAAAATATTAATGTAAACAATTATCAAAATAAACCTATTAAGTATTTAGAAATTGGTGCTTTTTATGGTGCAAATCTACTTTCAGTAGAAAAAACATTTGCTAGTCATGAAGATAGTAAACTTTACTGTATTGATCCATGGGAAGATTATACTGAATATCCAGAATATAAGGGACAACAGTCATCAATCTATGAGAGTTTTTTGGAAAATATTAAAAATTCTGGAAAAGGGGATAAAATAGAAATTCGTAGAGGATACTCAAATACTGAATTATTAAAGTTTGAAGATGAGTTTTTTGATATAATTTATATCGACGGAAATCATGAACCACAATATGTTTTAGAAGATGCTGTTCTTAGTTTTAGAAAACTAAAGAAAAACGGTATCATGATTTTTGATGATTATGGTTGGGGTGGTCCAGACTTGACTCAGCGAGGAATTGATGCTTTTATTTCAGGATATTACAAGTGTATTCGAAAACTTGGTATGCGAGAAAGTCAAGTTTTTATAGAGAAGCTTTAAGGAAACTGAAAAGAGTTATACTGATTGACTCTAAACGGAGTTTCTACTCCTGGAACAGCTTCTAATTGAGCAGGAGTTGGAGTTACATGATTTGTCTGCTGCTCATATGATGAAGTTGCTGTTTGAGCAGTGCGTCTAACATTTCCTTGCTCTAAAAACTCGGGAACAAATGTCTCACGAGTTGAAGTAAGATACCAAGCAAGCAGAAGTCCTCCTATTACTACAATAAATGGTAGACCTGTCATTTACTGTTAGCACACAGAAAACGGAATGACATTTTCATATCCTGTATGTAGTTAAATAATGGAAGAGCGTGCAATATCAACTCTTAAGGTAATTCTGACAGAACGTGGTCTAAAGGCAGATAATTTCGAGACATTAGGTTCAACACTTGATGATGCAAAGCTATATACAACTGCTGGCATTCTAATTATCTTTAGCACAAAAGCTCGTATCTCAGAGAAAGACTTGAATACATTTATCGAGTATGCAAAAGAGAATAACTATACTAGTGGAACAATTATTGTTGGACTTTCTCGTCCATCAGAAGCTGTATTAAATACACTTCGCAACTATGTGAACCAGAGAAATGTTCCACTTCTACATGTGTTTGAAATTCGTCATTTGCAGATTCAGTATGGTCGGCATCATAAGGTTCCCAAGCATCGCATTGTAGATGCAAATGAACTCCCCGAGATTCTAAAGCATGAAAACGCAAAGAGTCCCTCTGTGTTTCGTAAGATTGACTCACAGGATGCTATGGCAAAATGGGTTGGTGCTCGTCCAGGTGATGTGCTTGAAGTAGTTGGAATGTGCGAATCTTCTGTAGAGAATAAGCGATATCTATTTTGTATGGCGGATGTAGTAAATGGATAGTCAGTTTAACTCGCTTATCTCGAGCTACAACTCAAATTACGTACAGTATAAGATTACTGGAAATCCCTCTTATCAAACTGCGTATACAGCTGCACAACAAGGATTAGATTCAATTATCTCTTCACTCCAAGAGGAGATAAATGGAGAAAAGCAAAACATATCTGATTTTTACAAGTCAGGTGTTGAGCAGAAACTTAATACCCTTCGCGCAACAAGTAAAAAACTACAACGAGGTATTGTAAGTGAAAATGATGTTATAGCTGCATCTAAAATTCGCAATGCACAGCCTTCACCACCTGCACCTGTCTCAATAACAACAACTCAATATGTTTTATTAGGTGTATCTGGGGCACTTATGTTAGGTCTTTCACTTCTGTAGAGAGATTTGTATATAATATGTATATTGCATAAATAACAATTGCTCCAATAATTGTTGTAAATACGATATTTTTTATGATGAGATATGTGATATAAAATACTAATAAAAGTAGAACTGCTATGTAGATATAATACATATACTGAGCAGTTTGTAACTTATTACGACTTCCAGCTTGAATAATTTTTAGAGTTGCTACTCTATCTTTAGTTCTCTCTAATTCTGCATATTCTTTTTGATATTGAATTAGGTCAGCCGTTAGATCATCAAGCTCCTTAGAATCAAACCCAGGTTGACCTTTATTGAGTCTATCAATAATTGTATGCAGCTCACCAACTAGCTGCGCATTAATTTGCTGAACTCTGCCTATTAGTATTTGTTGTTGCGAAGGATCACTCTCATTAATAGCAGAAGCAAGCTGACTTGAATGCTCACTCTTCAAAAAAGTGTATTGTTTTTTAAACGCATCTAACTCAGCATTACGTGAATCCTGAAACTTTCGGACATCCATTACTTTTGTTGTTACTAAATAAATGTCAAGTATTATTCGTGCTGGAGGAACTAAAGGTTCTTTATATGGAGACTCATCAAATCGCACTGCTGCTATTCGTAGTCGAGTAGTGAAGCAGTTACAGTTTCAAAAAACTGGAGATCCTCCTGTTCTAGATCAGGTAATGTCGGGCACAAATCAGGCAAAGAAACCACTCATCTCAGAACATCATTTAACAAAGGGATCGACTAATGGTGTTATGGAATTTATTTATATAAAGAATAAGGATGGATTCTTTTAAGTGAAAAAGAATAACATGTCAACATTTCAGTCAGAATATGAAACATCTACAAACGCAATTGATAGTATTGTGTCTACGCAACTATCATCTGTGTCAAATTGGTTAAATGTGCCAGGTAACCTGGTAAAAGCATCATCCTCTGCATCTGGGTTTGTATGGGGATTCAACGCAGGAAATAGTGTATATACATGTGGACTTCCGTGCACTGGAAACTGGAATCGAGTAGACTTATCGGCACAAAATGCAAATACTATCCTTGACTTAACAACTGATGAAACAAATGTATATATTCTTTTTACCGCAAATGGGGAAACACAGCTTCTTGTAAGCGACGCAGCAAGTCAGGGTGTGAAAACTGTGGTTACGGTTCCATTTGCCGCTACATCGATATTCTCGACGCATACCTATATTTGGGCACAGGATTCAACAAATCATAAGGTTAAGTGTGTTAAACCATGTAGCATGCCAAACTGGCAGGTTTCAAGTGAGTCATCTGTAAAGATTACATCATCTGATAATTCAGTATTATACGGTATTGATCCAAGTGGTCAGGCTATGCAAACCGATGAAAATATATCATCCGCTTGGCAGCCTATTTCAGATGTAAAGGGCACAATTTATGGAAGAGGATCTGATGGCACTCTGTATGGAATTGATTCTAAACAAGCAGCATTTTCTTACGATAATGCACTATCTCCGCTCTACACAAATGGGCTTGATCCTACAAGTATCTCTGTTAATTCAAACCAAATATGGATGACTACTGCAACGCCTGGTGATGCTGGAAATATTTTTACACGCCCTCAAAAACCAGATTATTCAACACTGATGAATAGCATTACTCCACTCGATAGACAACGAGATAAAATAGCTGACACAGTTGAAACCAAATATGCGCGTCAAACCGATATAATGGTTGTAAATAAACAAGTGTCAGATATTATTGCTTTCTTTAAAAAGATTTTTAACATTGATGCAAACACAGCAAGAAAGGCAAACGCACAGAGTGGTATTCTTCAAGATAATATTCGCGATACTCAAAAAAAGTTAGATCAATTTAATGATATTCAACCAGTTCTAGTTGGACTTATCGTAACTATGTCTGCGGTTGCTATTTTATATGTGCTTATGTATTCATGGCTAGGCGATACTACACATGTTTTAGCAATCCTGACTATAGGAATAGGAGTAGCAGTTACTATGAACTTTTCAAGTGGTAATAAGTAATGGGTAATCAGCCATCCGCACCAGCGCCTCCACCGCCTCCACCTCCCCCACCACCAGCTCCCCCACCTCCCCCACCACTTCCTCCTCCATGTGATTTAGAATGTCAGAAACAGAAGGACTTAGCACTTCTTAAGACAGCTCTTGATACAGCAGCAGAAAATCAAGATGGAGATCCAGCTGGCTATGAAAGAGCTCGAATTGCATACTATACTCTGCTGAATGGACAAGGATGGCTTGATACAGAAAAACAAAGAATTGCAAAAGAAGAAGTAGAACCGGTTGTTAAGTCATACAATACAAACTATGCTCTTTTGAAAGATGAGCAACAATCTCAGTCTGTATTTGTCAATTTAGCTAATAATCTTAAAGCACAAGAGGCAGGAGATATGCAAGATAATGCTTTCCTTCAAAAACAACTAAATAAAGAGAAGGACAAGGCGGCTGTTTTAAATCGGCTTAGTTTATTTAACACACCAGCATCTTCCGACTACTCTTACATTCCAATAATAATTGATATAATTATTGCTCTTCTTATGATGGGTGTTCTCTATTTTGGATTTACAAAATTCAATAAAATAAGCAGCTTGTTTACGAGTATGCCTAGCATAGACGGAAGTATAACCTAATAACAAATGAATATAGCGTATATTTTTCTCGCTATGCTTGTCTTTTTAATGTATGGTATTACGCTCTGGACTTCGGGTCAAGAAGGATTTGAAAACGAGGGCTCAGTAACCTACGAAGATCCAGAAGAAATATATGATGATGTGTATGCAAGTATTTATGATCTTCTATGGAATCCTATAGACATGATAAAGTATCAACAAGTGTCTTTTCAAGATATTGCATTAGCGGATTGGAACACAAAGAATGTCCATGTCCTTGATATGTGCTGTGGAACAGCTCCTCATGCGAGTTTTTTTAAGAAGTTGAACGTGGATTACAAAGGCATTGATATATCGGAAAGTATGTTAACTAAAGCAAGAGAAAATACGCCAAATGCGACATTTCAAAAGGGTGACATAACGCAAGTTCATCTTCTTCCTCCTAAATCGATAACTCATTGTATTTTAACCGGATTTTCTATATATTCATTTGCTAATCCAAAGATTATTTCTGATAATGCGTATCAATGGCTACAACCAGGTGGATTCTTTATAGTTCATCTTGTCGACCCAGATAAGTATGACGCAATTCATAACATAGCATCACCATTCGCTGCATTTTCAGTCCAGAAGTATGCCTTTGAACGCCAAACTGAATCATCTGTCTTCTTTGATAAGTTTAAGTATTCTGGAAAGCTAGTGAAGGACAAAAATGATGATGCGGCTACATATGAAGAGACATTATCATACTATGACAAAGCAAACAATGGTGGAAATAAATATCGAGAGAATAAGCATCATTGGAATATGCCTTCAAAAGAGCGTATGATTGATATATTCAAGAGCTCGGGGTTTCGTAATCAAGAAAATGTAGATTTAGTGAGATGCTCTAAAGAATATCAGTATGTGTGTTATTTTACTAAATAAGTATAATGAACTTTACAAAACCATTTAATAAGGGCCCGGTGTTTACAAAACCAGTAGCTTCAGCTCCACTTCCTCCTGTACCTTCACCACCTGTTGATAAATATCAAGATGCGCTTAATAAGGTTAATCATCAATATGGCACAAGTACACGTGAAGCAGATAAGATTACTTTAAAGAATCTAGTTCTATCAATTAATGGGTTAAGAGATGAAGAAAAAGATGGAGAAATTACACCAGAAGAAGGTGCTCGTTCATTGACAGCACTTATAGCCAAACATATTGGGGGACGTCGTAAAACAAGACGTTCAAAACGTCGAAAGACGCGTCGCTCCAGAAAGTAATGGATATATATGACAGCCGCACTGTTATTGATTTTCAAAAGTTTACATTTTCAGGACATCTAAGAACTCATGTCTATAAAGTCTTAGATGAAAATATTAAATTAGGTCATGCGGATTACGCATGCTATTGGTCTTTAGAGCTTATGTGTTCTGGTCTTACACATTCGCTTTGGCAAACATTTTTTGAATCAGCGGCAAGACATATCAATCGTGGAGCGCCTAATGTATTTATCTATCTAGTTCGAATGTATGAAAAGTTCTCACCTTATGAAGCCCAATATGATATTGCGAGAATGACAGAGATTCGTAATAATCCAGATGCAAGAACTATTATTTGCGAAGTGGCTGCATCTCTAGCTCTCTGTAGAAAGAATAAGTTACCAGTCATTCCAAAAATTAAACCAGAACATGATTTTAAGCAACAGACTGTTACAGAAAACTTAAAGTCACCCTCGGCTAATTACGCAAGGCATCTGGCAAAAATGAAGGATCCTCTCGAGTTATACATTCCATTGAATGAGCTGGTCTATTCAATGCGACCGGAAACTCGTGACATAAATAAAGCAGTTTATTGGGTATCGTGGATTCTCAAGTATTCAAGTCAGTATAAAAAGCAGAACAAGGCTGATCTTATCTGTAGTCCTCGGCCAAATGACTATATAGATGCTAAGTCATATAACCACGCAATCTGGCTTATATGGGATGCGGTTCTGGATGCTTCAAAGTCATCTCCACAGTCAGGACTACTCACACAGTATATAGATGCGCTTTTTAAGATTCATTGTCTGCGCTGGACGCCCCCACTCTTGAAAACAAGACTACCTTTTCTTGTTGTAGCTATTCAATTTATATGTGAAAGCACAACATTAGACATTCACTATGGTGTTCCTCAGAATATAACAGTTATTCACGAAGTTGTCTCAAATATTCCACAGTGGATTCAAGCAATCATTCAAACTCAAAAAACATTCTCGTGAGTTTAATTTAAATGCAACTATCTCCTAAGTTGAAGCATGCTATCATGCTCGGTCTTCTTTTCTTCGTAGTCTCATCTCCTTACACGTATAAGCTTGTAGATCGTGTTATAGCCCCTGTATTTGAGATGGTAGTCCCTTCATCTGCTCACCTATTTAAGATTGCAGAGGGGGGCTGCCCTACGACGTATGGTCTTCTAGTTCACTCCGCTGTATTTGCACTAGTTGCTTACTACCTCCACAGCTCGTAAAGGCGGAACAGCATGTTCTATTCTGGCTGGAAAACATCGTCGCGGTATAGCAAGTGCCAAGCAAACCACAACAATACATCCTGCCATTCCTCCAAACATAATCATAATAAGCTCCATATTCTGTAA
>Ga0114963_10003937_pt1 | contig 10171 bp, 10 predicted proteins | sample C_131016_EF_Meta_FD_87019 | JGI IMG/M metagenome (GOLD analysis project Ga0114963, IMG submission 87019) | Freshwater microbial communities from Lake Croche, Canada to study carbon cycling - C_131016_EF_MetaG | ecosystem: Environmental > Aquatic > Freshwater > Lake | place: Lake Croche, Canada...
AGAGGAGGAGGAGGAAGTGGAGGAGGAGGTACAGGAGGCAGAGGAGGAAGCAGAAGTAGAAACACCAGATGATGATCTGGAGGTCTTTGAGATTAAGATCAAAGGAAAGGCGTATTACACCAACAGTGAAACAAACGGTAATATTTATACAATCACCGAGGACGAAGACGTGGGCCCGGTTGTAGGAAAATATGTAAATGGAATTGCCAAATTCAATTAACCCAGTATCTTAGAATGATAGTTCTTACGAGTAAATCTTTTTTTCGAAACCCGTCGTTTTGTTAGTTTAATACGTCTACTCTTTTTTTTCCCTCCACGATTGGCTGCAGGAGTAAACTGTTCTGAACGGGTATTCAATTTTGGTTTTCTGTCTTCCAACTCGATGAGCTTTTTCGCTATTTTAATAAACAAAAAACATTTTGCGCAATCCAGACTTAATTTTAAGAATTCTAAACTATTGGCTGCCTTTTGAATACGTAGAAGTTCTTCTTGTTGTCTTCTATTGTTTTCGATCTCGCTTTTAAATATTGCAATCAATTTATTCAACTCTGTGATGACGTTGAGATTATATTGCCGTTTTCCTTTATTCCAAAAAAGATAGGCGTCGTAAAGTTCTCTCTCATTGGGAAGTTTACTTTTTTCCAAATAAGGTAGTAAATTTGATTTATTAAAATCGGGTTGATTTGGTGACGTTTTTAATTCATTATGACTTCTAAATAATGCGTTTATATTATCAATATAGGATAGCGCTTCATTTGGATACCAAAGTTTTGAATAATCTCGCTCCTTGTCCGAGTCTTGTGGTTTGCCAGAAGACAATCGATACTTTTTATTAAATTCGTCTTGTAAAAACTTTTCTAGTTCCGGTTGTGTTATTTTAGGATTACTTTCCTTTATTTTTTTTATTTTCTCTCGAAATTCTTTTTCACGATCCTCTTCGATTTTGTCGAGTGCTTCTGTGAATATAACTGAACTGACTACTATATCTCCAGCTTCGCGCGTTTTTTTTTCGGTATTATCGCTAGTATTTTTCTCAGGTGCTTTTCCAACACCTTGATTGTTTTCTGGATTCGTCTTATTTGTAGTTGTAGCAGCAGCCTGGTTGCCTTCTGTGTCGTTTTCGGTATATAAAATTCTTCGATAGTTTAAATCCCACTTTTGTCGATTTTTTTCTAGTGTATTTACATTTTTTGTCAAGACCAATTCTAAATTCTTACCTAGTTCTTGACTTTTTAAAGCGCAATTCTGAGAACCATATAATTTACCCTGAGCTCCTGAATATAAATCACAAAGTACGTGAATTTCGTAAATCAACGTGATACCTCCTGATTCGTATTTGGTGTTTACGCCAGTATATAATAAATACGTGTCGTTTTCGCTTTCGCGGAAGGGCTGAACAGATTCGTCGGCTTCATAATAATAATGATAAGCACGATCAATAAAATTGAAGAACATTTCTGCGTCTCGGTCGCTTTTTAAGTTAATTAAATTTTGTAAAATCGAATTTGTGGATTTGTTTTGAAACCCCAGGATATTACGGATGTATTGATCTACAAAATAAGAATACTGGGTGTCTCTTTCTACTTTTGCGTCAGAATATGCTTTGTAAACATGATCGATCGTGAGTTTTAATAATACATCAAGTACCCTTTCTTTTTTTTGAATCTGAGCGTCTGTTAAATTGGCGGGGTTTATCATATCTTGATTCAGGTCGGCATCAAGTGATAATTCTGCTAATTTATCAAGACCCGTTTTAATAACACCCCAATGATTGGGTAAATATTTACTTTGCGCAATAATCGTTGTATGCGGCGGCTGTCCTCTTCGCCAATCTGAATTTTTTTGTTTATCAGAAAAAAGAAGATTTACTAATTTTAATAAATTCATTTTTGCGATTTGTTTATCTTCTTCGTCGTTCAACGAATCTAATTTAAAAAGAGCTTTTAATTCTTTTGAAAAATTTAGGGTTTCGGATTTACTCCCTCCTACCTTTTTTTCAGTTTTCATTGATGAAAAAAATTGGGGATCAAAATATTTTAAAAACTCTAGGGTTGCCGAATCGGTTTTGTTTTCTTTTTCCTCTTTAGCAGTTATTCTTCTTCTTATGTCACTATCTATATCCCGTTTGTTCAATTCAAAGTGTTCTGGGTAGTTACAATTAGTTAAGTCATTAACCTTCTTTTTTAATTCAGTTTCAGAAAACTTTTTTTCAAAGTCAATGGGTTTACTCGAAATAATAGCATCAAATAAAGATTTTAATAAATATATTTTAAAAAAATTAATAAAATATTGTTCAGTGAACGCTATCGTTTTGTAATATTCAAAACCATCTATATTTACTTTTTCAGTTTTTTTTTTTTTTTTTTCTACATTTTTTTTTTTTTTTTGTACCACAATTTTACGGTCTTCAATTTAATTATCTTTTACTTTATAGGGTGCGCACCGTACGTCTTCATACATGGCCTTATATATTTGGTTTACCAAATTTTGCATTTCTTTCAAATCTGTATCCACCTTATCCTTCATCGTTTTTACATCCGATTCGTCTCTTTTAACTGTACGAATTTTCCTCTTTTCGTTCTCGCGCCAACGCAAAAATTTTCGATAATTAATAAAAAGGTCTTTATATACGGGGCAATTCAATATATCATTCATCCATATCAAACGATCAAAAGAATAAGGCTTTCCGCCGATCATTATTTGTGATATGTCGGATATATTTCGCAAAAAACCATAAGGAGTAGGTAATTTGGGCATCTGAAATTTATCAATGACTAAATCCCAAGAACTCGTTACGGTGACACTATTGAGCGGACTGCTGACAAATAATAAAGTCAACATGCATTCAATATTTTTTTTTATAACACTGTTATATTGTTTGAAATATTCCTTGGGATCTTTGCCATTGTATTGTTTTTGTTGTCGATCGTATAAATTTGGATAAATGGTCAACAATGGCAAATGAGAATTCAAATCAAAGAAAAACTGGGCCTTTTGTAAAAAAGTAAGCTCTGACAACGCCGCAAAATTTTGCAGAGTATTAGTAGAGACAATCGGATATTTTTTGAAGGTTTTTCTGTCCTTGGATTGAATCGTAGGATGTTGTAACATAGAGGATTCAAATAAAATTGTCCGATTTTCTTCAGATAATGATGCTAAATTAGTATGTAAAAATATTTTTATATCTTGATATTCCATTCTTACTATATATTTATATATAATTAGCAATTGTTTTTGAATAATTATACCAATGATTGGATATAATTATTAATATAAAATTTGCGCTAGTTTTTGCGTGGTTCCTCCCCGGTTATCTAAAGACAAAGGTTTATCTACATTCAAAATATCCTTCTCTCCAGCACCTTCGCTGGATTTCTGTCTCTCTGCTTTTTCTAAAAGTTCCTTGGCTTTTTTGATTTCATCATCCGTGACTTCATTTTCTTCCAAAAGCTTTAAATGGTAATCTTTGAATCCAGAAGGCAAACAGCAAAAGGGACTGTCTTCGTGAAATAAATAATCGGTCAAAATAATGAAACTGATGGAAATGATTAACGCCACGTAAATGTCTCTTGTGCCCATCCACGCCATGGCAAAGACTAATATTTGTTTACTAAATGTAAATTTCAAATAAGACTCCATAGTTTTTCCTAGTTTTATGGTAACAAATTTGGAAGCAATATTCAAAATAAGTATCATCAATCCAGCAAACAATTTACTGGTATTCATCGCTTTTACTGTATCATCAAATGAAAAAAATAGATTGTTCATCGTTTTGTCAATATATTTTTTTATGTTTTTTACGCTCATGTTTCTGCTATATATTAAATACAATATATTTTATACAATCGAATAAATATATACGTTGCTGGTTTTTGTCCATGACATTTCAACAACAATGCTTTCTATAAAAGATAGCTTGGTGTTTTCGATACCTGGTTGTTTCGAACAACAAATAATCGTCCCGCTGGGTAACTGTTGAGCGAATTTAATGAAAACGTCGTCCGTTATATTTTGTTCAAAACATAAGTTACTAAACCATAAAAAAACATTAGGATTTTGTGGTAAAAGTTGCGTAAGATTAACGTCGAATATATTCGCATGTATGAATTGTGCTTTATTTGCATAATCTTCAACTAATCGGTTTTTTAACATGACCGCGTCGTCGTACCGTTCTTTTACTAGTTCGACTCCCACTGTTTTCTTAATTTTGGGAGAACTTGCGAGGAAAAGACATAGTTTTCCGCGACCACAACCTATATCAAAAAACATATTTATTCCTGGATTCAATTGTCGGATTCGCGAAAATAAACCTTTCATACCCTCGTATGTCATTTCGCCATAAGTAATTTTATGACCTTCATAAATATTGTTAATTTGTCCATTGTCGTGTTTGCAAGAGGGATAATAGTTTTTCAAATCACTTACGTAATTTTTTCGAGTATACTTTTGGATTCTGCGCCTCTTACGAGTTGACATATTTTTCATCAAGAAAAAAATATCATAAATAAAACGATGAGTAGATTACCGGATTTCGATTACAGAAAAATACTGCAAACCAAAAATAAATATTTCTAAATAATTTTTATTCAGATTAAGGAGAGATCACCTAGTGACTTACTGTTCTCTGTTACATCAACGTCGAAACGTGTAATTTATCCTGTTCGCTATCTTCGGGTTCAATGACACTATATTGACATTTTTTATCGCAAATATTACACGGATCCCCGCTAAAGTTTATTTCCGGAAACACGTGTTCGACCATCTCCGATTTTACTGATTTTCCTTTATAATGTAATTCATCACCGACGCAATTCTTTTTTCTAAAGTCTGCTTCTGAATTTGCTATATTAGAAGTGTCGTCTTTACAAACGTTACCATCATGGAGGTTGGAATTATTTTCATAAAAGAAAAAAGGTTCTCGTTTTTTTGTATAATAAACCGCAACGACGGTTGAACAAAATAAAACGCCCATTACTCTATCCAAATAATAGTATATAAACAATAGGACAAATACCAGACATCTTCCGGGTGTACTCACCATAAAAAATGATCGCATTTCGTCAAACCAATATATTATACAGAAAAAGGAGATGAGAATTATTTCGGCAACTACTAATTTGTTCATCCTATATTATTTAAACATATTTATTTAGCACGAATTAAAAATCCGTAGGTTTATTCCAGAATAATATCTACTTATTTTTTAAATATAAATTATTATTACAATGTCTTTATTAAACACAGCATCCCCATGGACCAACGATGATTCTTCTAAAAAAAGACAATCTACCATGAGAAAAACATTTAAACTAAAATCTGCAAATCAGCCCATATCCTCCCATGATGATGATCAAGATAATACTGTTGAATATCCTCCCCACTCCATTGAAAAAACTCAAGCTGATATGAGTGATCGATCAAATCGGGTCAATCATTTAATAGATAAAATCACCGCAGCAAATGAGAGTGATACAAAACTAGGGGAATTTGTTCCTATAGATAACCCAAATATTACCATTAACAAAGAGGAAAAGGATGATTTAATGTTAAGTCGTTTACAATCTTCGGTTCCTGCATTGAACCATTTAAATCGTCAAAAAATTGGTAATTTTTTAGCAGATGATAGCGCAGCGGCAGTTTTTAGTAATTACAAAAACAGCTACGAAGGTCCGATCATGTTTCAAAAACCTGCTGAAATGCAGTTGGCGAAACCGATGATAGATAACAAGGTCATGGAAAAGATAAATTATATGATTCATATGTTAGAAGCGCAACAACACGAGAAAACGAATAATATCACTGAGGAATTTATTTTGTATACGTTTTTAGGAGTATTTATAATTTTTGTGGTGGATAGTTTTTCTCGGTCAGGCAAATATACGAGATAATTAGGAACCCCGTGCCCATTTTTGTAAAAATCGAGAACTTTTTCAAAAAAGTTCTCGAGAAAATTGATTTTATTTTTAAATTGTACGTTGATGATAATCTTCCCGTTCAGAAAATTGTAGTAACATGTCCATGTCTCTTGAGTTCAGTGGTCGTGCCCCCACATTTTACCGTCTTCTTTCGCACATAAACACAGTTACTGCAGGAAAGGCAGATGATGAAGAGGGTTGTAGCTTGTTGAAAGAACTATCCGATTTGATCTTGGTGCCCGAATCAGATTTAGCTGTACATCATCTACTGGAGATGCTGCTAGAAATGAATACCGGGAGTGCGTTGGCGGTGTTTCCTACTGAGGATTTGAGGGTTTTGGAGAGAATGATTCTCTTCCTACTCAAGTACTACCAGCGCAATCCATACGTTTCTGCCAAAATCTGGACCTTGTGTGGCGCACATACTGCGGTTGCTCATATCGGGAACCGAATGGGCGACGGGACTCAGTGTCCTCTTGTTCCAGCGCGTGATCAAAGTCGTGTAATGGAAATCGCCAGGCTAAATCATCAATTGAGCGATCTTGCTCAGAAGATCAAAGATGTTGAGAATCCCCAAGTCAGTGTCGAGTTTTTCAAAAACAAAGATCACGTTTTTCATCCGGAAAGCCAGTTCATTCGAGTGATCGTAAGTTAATACATAGGCTGCATAGGCTGCATTGGGGCTAGGCTAAGCGACGGATCAGCCTTTATTAATCCTTGGTACAACAATATGTCGAAAACTTCAAGCGCAATGAACATCATTAAAATAAAAAAGACAAAAGGCAAGAGTACTAAGAACCATGCAATAGAAGAGTATCCGTTACTGCACAAATAATTCAAAAACGTAGCCCATAATAAAACAAAAATAATTTTTATTGTTATTGTGAAAAAAGAGACGTTCCAAGCCATCAATAAAGTACTAATTATGGATAACAATAAATAAATCATTGCAGGTACACAAAAGGTTTTAGGGGATGTGAAGAAACTCTGACTTTCATTCAGGGTTGACATTATAAATTATACATAGATATTTAATGGAGTTCTATTTGTAAAATTTACTTTTTTTTACGAATTACTTTCTTTCTTGTTCTCTAAATTCTTTCTAAAATATAAATATATTGGTGCTCGTCGTCTATATTTTCTTTCATAGAAAACTGGGCGTAAACATTAAACCCAGCATATTTGGCCATTTTTAAAATATTTTCTTTGGAATCCGTATGTAATGTTTCTTCGTTTTCTCTTACGTTTCCGGTAATATCATCTTTAAACGTCTCTTTTCTAGACAATTCGTTCTTTTCAATCTGGCAATAATCATAAGATAAATTATAGACGTAGTTTTGAAATTTTACTGTACTTTTTGTAATCCGTTTTTCTAAATATTTATTAGGATTTGTTACCAAATTGGCTTTTACCGCTGGAGATAAGGTATCAAACTTATCTAAGTCTACCAAATGTAAGATGAGATATCCGTTGGGCAATAACCATTCATGGCATTTCTGAAAGAGCTCAATCTTGTTACGAAAATGATAAATGGTGAAATAAGTACAAAGAATATGAGAAAAAGATTTGTTCTCGAAACACATCGGTTCTAAAACGTCTCCATGTTTGTATTTGCATTCGGGATATTTGAATCCTGATAATTCAATCATTGCTGGTGATTTATCTATTCCAAAGGCGCGATAACCTGCGTCGGTCAAGTTTTTTACGACTTCACCTGTTCCACTGCCTATATCTAAAAAAACACTATTTTTGGTGGTAGGTTCTGTGGCATTTATAATGTTGATGAGTTCGTGCCAAATTCGGTGTTTGGGTCTATGAATCTCGTCATATATTTCTGCGTAAAATTCGTCATAAATATCGTCATCTCTCTTCAGAATATAGGAATCCGATTGAGTGAACCCTTCGCGTCCCAGTTTAAAAACACTATATCGTTTCCACACCGAATATAAGAGAAAAAAAACAGCGAGAAAAACCAATAGCTTTAATAAACGATGGTTCAGATTATTAGAAGATTGAAATATATTATAAAAATATTGAAACATATAATATATTCATCAGATTTTTTTGTCGACTAAAAACGTATTTTACACCCTTGCCGGGAACCCTAGTTTCTGTTCTAATTATAAACCATCTCTAAGTTGATTTCTGGTTGCATTGAAAAATTTATTACCACCAATACCCGTCGATTGCATATTTGGGTGTAAAGTTTGATCTAATTTGGGCGCCTCAAATAATAAAGGATAGGGTTGTTCCGTAGGTCGTGATATAATACTAATATTATACAAATCGCTTGTAGAAGTAGGAACGAACAGGTTTTCGCCGTGATTTTGCTTTGAAAACGTTTGATTTCTTAATATGGTTTCGGTATCCACATTTTCGAAATAAGCCTTTATTGGCGCAATTTCCGATCCTGGATTAAAATTAAAATGCGAATTATAAAGCGGGTAATTTAGTCTAGTTTCTTTTGCGGGTGTGCGTCTATCTATTATGGGAAAAAGGGAATATTTGGTTGGAATCGGACGTGGACTGTAATTTGGTTCTAAAGGATAATCGGGAAACTGTCTGTCGGAAATCCGTTTGTTTAAATCTTCTACTCTTTCAGTTTGAATAAATTCATGATCTGACATTTCGTTTCGAATATATAATTCCCAAATATATTTTTTGAAAATATATTTAAAATTGTGCGTATAATAAATAAAATGATTGATATTCTTGATACTGATACAAAGAATCAGGTAACACTTGTTACTGCGTTTTTTGACATTCAACGATCTGAAAAAGGCGACGGAAGAACCGTGGAAGAATATTTAAATTGGCTACAAAAAACCCTGCAATTAAATTGTAATTTGTGTGTTTATACCGAGGCGAAATTCGAAAACTTTTTCCGGGAAAATCGTCCGGCAAGTTATCCTATGCACCTAGTCATTTTAGATATAAAGGATCTTTATTTCTATCGGTATAAAGAAGCAATCGCGAATATCATAGAATCTGAAGAGTACAAAGAAAAAATACAACACCCAAAGAGGATTGAATGTTTATTACCTGAATATAATATCATTCAATATTCTAAATTCGATTGTTTAAGTCGCGCGATTGATGAAAACGTTTTTAAGAGCAGCTCTTTTTTCTGGATCGACGCAGGAATATCGAGATTTTTCTATGACGTAGATTTGACAAAACCTTATCCTGGTTCTCAAACCCAGCATTTATTGAGAAAACACAGTGGACAGTTTTTTATTCAAAACAGACCCGATTTGTATTCTTTTCCGATAGACGACACATTTGTTTGGAGGTCAGATAATTTACTTTGCGGAACGATGTTTGGTGGAGGCGCCAAGGTATTGAAAGAGGTTTTTTGCGAATTAGTCGGTGTTTTTGAGAACGATATGTTACAAAAAAAAAACGTCAATAATGAACAACTCGCATTGGCGGTTTTGTGGAAAAAGAACCCTGATTTGTTTTATATGATAAATAATAATTATGGTGTTCATTTAGCGTTATTTAAACTAATGAGCCATTGAAATTACTTAGATAAATAATATTTGTTTTTATATAAAAAGGAAATGAAATCCTGTATTTTGTTTGGGAATTGTCATTGTAGTGGTGTGAAAAAATTTTTGGAATATTCCAATTTCTTTGAAAAATACGAAGTTCGGCAATTTGCAAATTGGGAACTTATAAAAGATGAAAATAATATGGCGATCCCGATTCATTTAATAAAAAACGCGGATTTGGTAATTTATCAACCCCTATCGGACATCCATAATTGTTATTCCACAAATCGCGAGAACCCCGACTCGTTTTTTTCTTTATTACGAGATGATTGTAAAACGATTTCTTTTCCTAGAATTCATAATAATGCGGTTTTTCCCATTTTTCACAAAAATAATAAGAAACAAATTTTTTATGGCCGAATAAATAATCAGATTGATTCTTTACAACATTTATTCAATTTGTACAAAAATAACTTGATAGACTATAATTTTGATAATAGATTGGCAGAAAATTATTTAGTATCAAGGAAAAAAGAGGAAAATTGCGATATAGAAATCGCTGATTTTATCTATCGCAACATTTCGAACGAAAAACTATTTTTGACACAAGACCACCCTACTTCTTTCGTTTTCAATGAATTAACACGAAAAATATGCGAAAATATGGATTTAGAATACGATTATGAAAGGGCAAAATTGGCACCAGAAAATATTACGGGTCTTCGGGATTCGGTTTATCATAGACCGGATCATCAATATCCG